>ERZ772956.2942-NODE-2942-length-10499-cov-7.069035_pt1 | contig 10499 bp, 8 predicted proteins | sample MGYA00580683_ERZ772956 | MGnify/ENA primary metagenome ERZ772956 (study PRJEB29015, sample SAMEA2738077) | human oral metagenome | biome: human oral; feature: human-associated habitat; material: saliva | place: China | collected 2212 ...
ATCACGGTGGGTTAATCTTCATTGACTTGCGTGACCACGAGGGGATTATTCAGCTGGTGATTACCCCGGAAAATGCCGAAAATTTTGCCATCGCCGAAAGCTTGCGCGATGAATTTGTCATTTCTGCTACTGGTCTAATCCGTGAACGCGATCCGGCTCTGCGTAATCCACATATTGCTACTGGCGATATTGAATTAGTCGTCGAATCTCTTACGTTACTAAATCGTTCCGAGCCTTTGCCGGTTAATACTCATGATGATGGTGTAGAATCTGGCGAAGAACTTCGTCTTAAATATCGCTATCTTGATTTACGTCGCCCAAGTATGTTGCATACGCTTCGTCGTCGTGCGGAATTTTATCATTTTATGCGTGATTACATGGAAGCGCACGATTTTATCGAAGTCACTACCCCAATTTTGGCCAACTCCAGCCCAGAAGGTGCACGCGATTTTCTCGTGCCATCCAGACTTCGTCCAGGACAGTTTTATGCTTTGCCTCAAGCTCCCCAACAGTTTAAGCAGCTCTTAATGGTTGGCGGTATTCCTCGCTATTATCAAATCGCCCCATGTTTCCGCGATGAGGATCCCCGTGCTGATCGTCTATACGGTGATTTCTATCAGCTCGATCTCGAAATGTCTTTCGTCGAAGAGGGTGAAGTAGTTCGCACCACTATGGAACCACTAATTAAATCCTTAGTTACCGATTTTGCTCACAAGAAATTACTCTCAGAAGAAATTCCACGTATTCCGTATCAGGAAGCTATGAATCGTTTTGGTGTCGATAAGCCAGATCTTCGTTATGGCATGGAATTAATCGATCTGAAAGAAGCTTTGAAAGACACTAGTTTTAAAGTTTTCCAAACTGAATCCGTCAAGGCTATTTGTGTGAAAAATGGCGCTACCCTTTCGCGCTCTCAAATTGATAATTTCACCGAAAAAGCCCGCAAACTTGGTGCGGGTGGTCTGGCTTACATCATCTATGAAAATGATGAGGTAAAAAGTCCAATCGCTAAATTCCTCACCGAAACTGAATTGGCTAAAATTAAAGAACTCACTGGTGCGGAAAATGGTGATGCTGTTTTCTTCGGCGCTGATTCACTCTCAAAAGTTAACAAGGTTCTCGGCCAACTTCGTATCGCCTTTGCTGACCATTTCAATTTAAAAGACGACAATCTTGTCGCACTCTGTTGGATTGTAGACTTTCCATTTTATGAATGGGATGAAGGTAAAAATAAATTAGACTTCGGTCATAACCCATTCTCTATGCCAAAAGGTGGACTTAAGGCACTCGAAGCCGCTCAGACTGATGCGGAAAAGCTTGCCATTGTCGCCGACCAATATGATATGGTGATGAATGGCTTTGAAATTTGTTCTGGTGCCGTACGTAATCATAGTCCAGAAGTGATGTATAAAGTCTTCGGTATTCTCGGTTATGATGAAAAATACGTCGAAGCGCGTTTTGGTGGCATGTTGAACGCCTTCAAATTCGGCGCCCCTCCTCACGCTGGTTGTGCTTTTGGTATTGAGCGTATTTTTATGGTCCTAAACGATAATAAAAATATTCGCGATATCGTAGCCTTCCCGAAGAACGGTTCAGGTGTCGACCTCATGATGAGTTCACCTTCCTTCGTCGATCCAATTCAGCTCGAAGAAGCTCACCTTCAAATTGTAGAGGATGAGGAATAGAGGCAAACTAAATTCCGACCTCGAAATTAAAGGAAATAATAATCCGACTTCAAAAAATCAAAATCAAAGCAAATAAAAATCCGGCTCTAAGGCCGGATTTTTTAGGCAGAACTTCTTAGAAGAGCCAGAGTGCGGCGAAAATTCCAAGAGATAAAATCACACGATAAACACCGAAGCTTGGGATTGAATTTTCTTTCTTGAAATATTTCATTACGATTTGTAGTGCGATTAATCCAGAAACAAAAGCTACTAAGTTTGAAAGTAAAAGCATGCCTAAATTGCTGGTAATATAAGCTCTTGAAGAGCTTGAGAGTAGGGACTTACCACAAACTGCAATCATGATTGGAAGGCTAGCTAAGAAAGAATATTTAGCTGCCGACTTCGAATCGAGACCCATCACGCGGCCAGTGATAATGGTTGAGCCAGAACGTGAAACCCCAGGAATCAAAGCAAAAGTTTGCGCCAAACCAATCGCCAAAGCGCGGCCTGGAGTCAATTCGTTTTCATCTTTTAGTTTCGATAAGTGCGGTAATTTATTCACAAAAATCATAATTAATCCGACAAATCCCATCGCGAAACCAATCGTAGCGAGGCTCGAGAAGAATGGTAGTTTCTCAATCACTTTTGAAAGCACTAAACCGATGATACCGGCTGGAATCGAAGTGATTAAAATATTTAGTGCTAATTTATAATCTTTTTTCACAAACACGCGTTGTAAAATTTCCCAAATCGTTTGGCGGTAATAGAAAAGTAACGCAAAAAGCGTGCCGAAATTAATTAATTCCAAAAAGAAATGAAAATCTTCCGCGCGTCCACCCGCACCTAAAATGCGCTGTGTGATTTCTAGATGTCCAGAGGAAGACACCGGAATAAATTCAGTAATACCTTGTACAAGACCTAAGACGGTCGATTCTAAAATGTTCATAGTTTTATTATAGTCTCCGGCCCCCATCTTTACAATCTATGAAAATCATGTATAATATTTCACAAGTATATTAATCATTAAATCGTTTTAAACAGGAAACTATAATGCCGATTATCAAATCTGCAAAAAAGGCAGCTCGTCAAGCAGTCAAACGCACTGCAAAGAATCAACAGATTAAGAAGTTCATCAAGAACGCTCTTAAAGCTTTCAAAGCTAACCCAACTGCTGAGAATCTTTCCAAGGCTCAATCTGAATACGACAAGGCTGCTAAGAAAGGCCTCATCAAGAAGAACACCGCTTCTCGTCGTAAGGCTAGCTTGGTGAAAATCGCTAAGGCTTCTAATGGTGCCAAGGCAGAAACCACTGCTAAAAAAGCTACCGTTAAGAAGGCTACTGCAAAAAAGACTGTCACTAAAAAGACTACCGCTAAGAAGACTACTAAAAAGGCTGCTTAGTAAAAAGACCTCTCCGGAGGTCTTTTATTGTGCAAAAATCTCAAAGATTAGGAATTCTGAGCAATAATCCTTCAAGTAATGCCCAGGGCTCTTTACTAAAATCCGTCGATTTTACTAGTACATCGATTTTAGCTAATTCTTTTAGAATCGCCCGGGCTTTTTTGGGATTTCGCTCTAGTAAATCACAGGCCTTTTTCGTCCAAGCCCCAATCGTCGCATAAGGATCGTTATCGGATTCAATAGATTGCAAATTTTTTACCGCGCGTCTGCCATCCGTCATTGCTAAATCAAAAATTCGAAACACTGCATTGCGATCCACCGTCTGCTCTGCCGCTGCAAAAGTTTCGAATTTAATCTCCGAATTAGTTTTTGCCAGCTTCACTAGTTCCTTATAAACCGTCCCACGCTTATCGAGTTTAGTTTCAAGTAGAACAATTTTATGTGGCGTATCAATCAAGCTCGGCAGCTTCTCCACCAAATCTTTTTTCAAAAATAAATCCTTAATCAAGATTCGACGCTCCGCCTCAAAAAAAGTCACACCGAGAAAAATCGATTCCAGTTCTGCCAGGCTGATATTATCCGCATCGATAATCTCGATTTTTCCCCCCAAAATCATCTGAGCTTTTTGTTCAGCTTTTTTGCGATCCTCTCCGTCGAAAATATAAATCATTTAGGTCCTAAAATTTCTTTTGACAGTATGGACAAAGGTGTGTGCCACGTCCCGCCACTTTAATTTTAATAATTTCCGTACCGCATCGTTCACACGGTTCACCCTCGCGACGAAAAACTTTGGCAAACTTAGTTAAATAATCACCCTTCGTGCCGTCCGCCTTCACATAAGTCGCCATAGTGCTACCGCCTGAATCAATCGAATCCTGCATGACTGTGCGCGCACCAATCAGAAGCTTATGAATTTCTTCATCGGTCAAACTTTCTACGATACGCTCTGGGTGGATTTTAGCAAAATAAAGCGATTCATCGGCATAAATATTACCCAATCCACAAACTACTGTTTGGTCTAGAATCGTCGGCTTAATCAAGGCTTTTTTATGTCGCATCAAATTCTTTTTGAACTCTTCGTCTGTCATATCCCACGGCTCTTTGGCAAGCTTCTTGATAAAAGGTTCATTCATAACTTCGCTAGTTTCTAGTACTTTACAGAAACCAAATTTCCTCTGATCATTAAAATAAAGCGTACCGATTTGCTCCAGTTCGCCGGCCGCAGTTTTTTCGCAAATCTCAAATTCCACTCGCGTTTGCTTATTCGGTAAACCTCCATAAAAACTTTCGCTAGGATGCCCGCCCGAAAAACCATCCTTGTCGAACAATTCCGTTTTAAAATCACCTTGCGAAATCATCTTCACGAAATCTTTACCAGATTCGGTTCCTAGATTTCGATAAATTAATTGTCCGGTCATTCTCAGATGCACCATCATTGAGACGCCATTTTCGAAATCAAAAATCAAGGCCTTGCCAAATCGGCGCATCCCAAAAATCTTTTGTCCTTCGATTAGTTCTTTTGGTCCATAAAAAGAGGAGAGGGAACTAATTTTGACTTTTCCTACAGATTTATGTTTAGTAAATTTCAAAACCCCCCTGAGGATTGTTTCAACTTCTGGTAACTCCGGCATACCTCTATTATAACCGTGTTAGTTTTCCTTGCAACCCCAAGATGATTATGTTATATTTTAAGAGGAAAAGAGTCAAAAATGCAAACAAATAATCAAAATTCAAATTCACCTATTAATCCTAAACTTGGTAGTAGTGTCACTAATGCCATTAAAAATGCCGAAGCTGGCGAACTGCCGGCCCTTGATGATATCAGTAATATTACTAACCGAGTGGTCGAAAAAATTAAAGCCAGTGAAAATATTTTGATTGCGCTCTCCAAAAATCCGAATATCGATGAAATTTCCGCCGCGCTCGGTCTTGCCATGATTCTGGATACCATGCGTAAGCATGTCACCGCGATCTTTTCCGGCCAAGTGCCAAATGTTTTGCAATTTTTGAAACCAGAAGAAACTTTCGAAAAAACTACCAATAGTTTGCAAGATTTTATTATCGCTCTCAGTAAGGATAAGGTTGATCATATTAGTTATAAAATCGAAGGTGATTTTGTTAAAGTCTATGTTACACCGTACAAGGCTACCATTGGTCAAGCCGACCTCAGTATGTCTCACGGTGACTATAATGTTGATCTAGTAATTTGTTTCAATGTCATTTCTGGTGATGAAATTGACCCAGCGCTTTCCGAATATGGTCGCATTATGCACGATGCCACTGCGATTAATCTCACCGTCGATACTCCGGGTCGTTTTGCTGAACTCGAATGGCAGGACTCTAATGTTTCCTCTATTTCTGAAATGATTGTAGGTCTGGCCGATAAGCTTGGACTAGCCAGTTTTAGTGAGCAGGTCGCAACCGCGCTTCTCACTGGTATTGTCGCCTCTACTGATCATTTTTCTAATCCACGCACCTCATCGAATACTATGTCGATTGCCTCGAAATTGATGTCCTTTGGCGCCAATCAGCAGCTAATTTCTTCTCAAATTATGGAGAAAATTAAAACTCCAGCTGAAGCTCAAGCTCCAGCCGAAACCCAAGCCTCAAACGAAGCTCAAGTCTCGAACGGAGTCCAAGTACCAGAAGCGTCTGTTATCGCTGCTACTCCTGCCACTCCATTAAACCCTGCTGTTCCAACTACCCCAGCTGTCACAGCTGGTTCGGCTCTCGTAGAGTCCATTCCGGTTTCCGATAGTCCGCTTGATTATATTGAAATTGAACCAAATCCTAATCAAACACTTGATGGTCAACCTCTTGAGTCTCAATCAACTCCGGCTGCTCAATCCTTTGAATCTCAAATTTCTCCAGCACTTCAACCTCAAGAACCTCAACCAGTCTCTCAATCAGCTCCAGTCTCTCAGTCTTTCGAATCACAGCCAACGTCCGCACCTCAGACAATCGAGTCTCAGTCGGCTCCAATCCCTCAGTCTCTTGAATCTCAGCAAGTTCCAGCTTATCAAGCTCCGATCAATCCTGCCGCCGCCGCAGCCTCGGCCGTGATGGAAAATAATTTCATCCAAAACCCAGAGCCTAGTCTACCTCAGCCAAACTACACTAATGAAACGCCAAATTACCAGGCGCCAGTCATGCCAACTCCTCCACTAAATTTTGCACAAAATCTTGCTACCCCTCAACCATCGTCAACTCCATTTGCTGCGCCAGTCTCACTCGCTGCACCAACTCCACTTGCTACATCAGCCCCACTTACTCAAACAGCTTCACCTGTTACACCAATTCCACAAGAGCAACCGATGCAATATTCGGCTCCAGTCCAGCCAGCCCAGCAGATCCAGCAAGTTCAGCCAGTCCAACCGATTCAGCCAACCCAGTACGTTCAACCAACGCAGTATCCTGAACCAGCCTCTCCTGTTCAGCCGATGCAATTTACTGCTCCAGTCTCTCAAGCTCAATCCATGCCATATGTCGAACCAATGCAGCCTACGCCAATGGTCGCTCCAGTAGAGCCAGTTCAATTTACGCAACCAGTACAGCCTATGGCGCCAGTACCACCAGTACAACCAATGGAACCGATGCAGTCAATGCCTCCAGTTCCACCAGCTCCAATGATTTTTGATGCTGCTTCTATGCCAAATCAACCGCTGACTAACGACCAAGCATTTGTTAATTCAGCACCAGTCGACTTAATGCCACCGATGCCACCAATGCCACCAGAGGCCCCATTGACTCCAGATGTTGATTTCTTCGCTCAGGCTGCTGCTGCCACTGAGGCTGCCCAGTTAAATCAGTCCCCAATTAACTCAGTAGCTTCCAGCCCGATTCCTGCCGACTTAGATCCAGTATCGACTCCGACCCCAGCTCCAGTAGAGGCTCCAGCCGAACCACCACTTCGCACTTTTGCTTCAGACTCGCCGCTGATTTCTCAGCCAGTCGATACGACCGCTCCGGCCGCCGCTCCAATCGCTGAACCAGCTGCTATTTTCTCACCAGAAGAGCCAACTGAACCAGCACCAGCTAAGATTGACCCAACCGCCTTTCATATTCCAGGAATGTAAAAATGAACTCAGAACCAAACTTACCTCAGACCAATCCTCAGACCAATCGTCATACCGAAAATCCAGAATCATCCATCAATCTCGATCCGTGTCAAAATCCGGATATATTATTAATCGATAAGCCCGACCAGATGACTTCTTTTGGCGTGATTGCTCGGATTCGTCGAAAGCTTAGTGAGCAGGAGGGGAAGAAGGTAAAAGTCGGTCACACTGGTACTCTTGATCCTTTCGCCACCGGTCTCTTAATTATTTTGACTCATAAGGCTACTAAGCTTTCGGACACTTTTTTGAAGCTTGATAAATGGTATGAGGCCACTATCGAGCTTGGCAAATCCAGTACCACCGGTGATCCCGAGGGTGAACTTACCACTCATAAGGTGACGAGAATTCCGACTAGAGAAGAGGTTGAAACGGTCTGTCGAAATTTCCTTGGTCAAATTACTCAAACGCTTCCTGCTTTTTCCGCCATTAAAATTAACGGTAAGCGTGCCTATCAATTAGCTCGTGAAGGGAAGCAGGTTGAAATGCCCTCCCGTCAAGTTGAAATCTATGCTCTAGAAATTCTCAATTATCAATATCCTACACTTAAAATTCGCACCCACGTCTCTTCTGGTACCTATATTCGCACCCTGGGCGAGGATATCGGAAAATCACTCGGCACTTCTGCCTACCTTACGGCGCTTCGACGTATTCAAGTCGGCCCATATAAAATTGAGGACGCGGTTACCTTAGACAATTTTATGGCGGAAAATTGAGAAAAATAAATCCAACCTCTTGAAATTCCTGCTCTCTTATGTTAAGATAGCACCAATATGATTACAAAAGAGAACAAAGCTAAGGCCATTCAAGCCACTGCTCGCAATGCAAAAGATGTGGGTTCTCCAGAGGTGCAAGTTTCTATCTTGACTGAGCGTATCAAAGAAGTGACTGAGCACGTAAAGGTGAATAAGCACGATTTTATGGCTCGTCGCGGACTCATGCAAATGGTTGGTCGCCGCAAACGTCTATTGAAGTACCTCGAGAAAACTGATTTTGAGCTTTACAAGTCAACAGTTGCCAAACTCGGTCTACGTAAATAATTAATACCCCCCTCGGGGGTATTTTTTGTGTCTAAGAATCCATCAAAATCAAGCCAAGAAAAAGAGGAGAACTTCTAAAGCTCTCCTCGAATAAAATTAAAGGTGTGTAGTTACAAAATCTCATGTGTTCAGAAATATCATTTTATTTAGAAACATAGATAATTTTAGAGATTAATCTGACCAGATTCCTCCAGCTCTTTTAATATCCTATCCTCGTTAGATTTGCAAGCGCTGTACGTCACAAATTTAATGTCTTTTCTTCCGGTGGATTTAATGTATTCCGCCAGAAGCTTTCTAGCACAGTGTAGCGATGCATCGCATACTATCTTTTCGATTTCTTCCGTTGTCGGGCGTACGGTTTTACGTACAAGCCGTTCAGCTCGATGGTTAGGGGACATCTGTCTAAGTTCCTTAATGAACTCATCAAGTTCAGATGGTGCCACGTAGGTCATCTTAACCTTGCTGGAATCATTTTGACTCTCGAAGAGATTCACCTGTTTATCTCTTTTGGTTAACTGTTGATATAAGTAACCAGAACCATTATTTAATACCGGCTCATCGTAGAGATTATTCAGCTGAAAACAGATTTTAGTGTACCACTGCCCATTATATTTGAAGGGGTAGTGAATTATCGCAATATCGACATTCTTGTCGAGTCTGACTTGCTTCTTATAAGGAAGCCAAAAATCTTCTACAAAAGGCGTCACCTCTACTTTACCACACGGCACGCCATTCTTGTCGAGTCTCATGCGTTTTTCCTCTGGTAATTTACCTTTAATGATGGCGATTGGGTAAGAAATTTTTGCCGCATCGATTGGATCGTAGTTCGGCTCAATTTCCTTGGATAGCTGCTCTTCAATGTAAACTTCTCTGTGATCGACATTAGTCCAGGATTTTCGCTGATGCTTGTTTTTGAATTTTGCGTTCCCATGATTATTGGGTAGCTTCTTTTTTGAAACTACCAATTTCCATTCGTTAGCTGGGTTATTCCGGCTACTTTCGCTGGAGTCATCAAAATTCATCTCACGTGCTTCGCTATTGTTGTTATTCATATAACCACTCCTTTTCAAGGTGCTTTCATTGGCGCTGTAAATACATACAGGCCGCAAGTAACAACTCTATTGTAACATAAACGATATAAAAATGCAAATTTCACCCCTGATGGGCCGCTGAAGCCACCTAAAAATCGCTATTTGTGCTATAATGGAATAGTTATAAGCGGGAAGACGGCGGATAAGTTTTCTGAAACCTTCAAAGCACTTATCTGGTGTTTTCCCAGAAAGGAAAATATGGATATTATCAACCCTACTGGCAAGCAGACCTTTAGCTTGTCGAGAGATTTTTGTGGTAAGAAGCTCACGATTGAAGTTAATCGCGTCGGTTTTCGCACTACCAGCTCGGTTCTTGTTACCTATGGTGATACCGTGGTGCTCGGCTCCGTGGTCGTCAGTGAAAAATCGGTGGTGCAAGATTTCTTCCCGCTCTCGATCGATTACGAAGAAAAGTTTTACGCTTCTGGTAAGATCTCTAGTTCGAAGTTTATTAAGCGTGAAGGCAAACCAGCTGACGAGGCTATTCTGGTTGGTCGTCTAATTGACCGTCCGATTCGCCCACTCTTCCCGAAAGGTTACCGTCAGGAAGTTCAGGTGGTCACTACCGTACTTTCGATGGACCCAAACTTCCGTCCAGATATGGTTGCGATGGTGGCTGCTTCTTCGGCTCTTTTGAATGCCGGCGTACCTTTTGACGGACCAATTGCCGGTGTACGTATCGGTCGCGTGAATGGTGAATTTAAGGCCTTCCTCAGTCCAGAAGAACGCGAAGCTTCTGATCTTGATCTCGTGGTTGCCGTGAAGGATGACAAGGTGATGATGGTGGAAGCTGGTGCGAACGAAGTTTCTGAATCAGTCATTATCGATGCAATGCGTTGGGCCGTTGAGATGGTTCAGCCAGCTCTCGAGCTTCAAAAAGCTTTGAAGGCCGAACTAAACGTCGTTGAAAAACCGTTTGAACTAGCCTTGCCAGATCCAGCCATTCAGGAAAAAGTTGATGCTTGGACTAAGGTTCACTTCGTCGGCGAAGATGGTAAACTCGGCACTAAGATTCGTGGTAACGTTCTCGATCGTAAGCGTGCCGCCGATGAACTCCGTGCTGAGATGGATGCTGAATTTGCGCTCGAGCTTGGTCAGGGTGAAACTGATGAAGAAAAAATTGCTGACTATGTTGCCAATCTTCAATCTGCCTATCACGATGCCTTTGAACTTGCAATTCATCACGAA
>ERZ772956.2945-NODE-2945-length-10495-cov-18.973946_pt1 | contig 10495 bp, 9 predicted proteins | sample MGYA00580683_ERZ772956 | MGnify/ENA primary metagenome ERZ772956 (study PRJEB29015, sample SAMEA2738077) | human oral metagenome | biome: human oral; feature: human-associated habitat; material: saliva | place: China | collected 2212 ...
TCTGCCGCACCAAGCGCACCGCCGCCCGCCTGGGCGAGGACCTGACCGCCCGCGGTTTCGCCGTCGGCTCGCTGCACGGCGACCTGGGCCAGGGCGCCCGCGAGCAGGCTCTGCGCGCATTCCGAAACGGCAAGGTCGACGTCCTGGTCGCCACCGACGTCGCCGCGCGAGGCATCGACGTCGACGACGTCACGCACGTCATCAACTACCAGTGCCCCGAAGACGAGAAGATCTACATCCACCGCATCGGCCGCACGGGCCGCGCGGGCAACTCGGGCACGGCCATCACCTTCGTCGACTGGGACGACATTCCGCGTTGGTCTCTCATCTCCAAGGCCCTGGGCCTGGGCGTGCCGGATCCGCTCGAGACCTACCACACCTCCCCCCACCTGTTCACCGACCTGGACATCCCGGAGGGCACGACCGGTCGCCTGCCGCGCGCCAAGCGCACGCGCGCGGGCCTGGACGCCGAGGTCCTCGAAGACCTGGGCGGCTCCGCTCCCCGCTCCGAGGGACGAGGCCGTGGCGGGCGTTCCGGGGCGCGTTCGGGTTCGCGTGGTGGCTCGCGTGGCGGCCGTGGGCGTTCGTCACGTGGTGCTTCGGCTTCTTCCTCGGACGCGTCGCGTTCGCGCGGGTCGCGTCGTGGCTCCCAGGACGGTGATCGCACGCTGAACGCCGGCAAGGGCGGTCGTTCCGACCGCGGCACGCGTGGCCGTGGCCGTGGCGAGCACTCACAGCGTTCGGGTTCCGGTGATGCTGGTGCCACTGGTTCGGCTGGCTCCGGTTCTACTGCTGGTTCTGAGCGCGCGCCCCGCACCCGCAAGCGCATCCGCCGCCGCAAGAACGCAGAGTGAGGCGGTAGCGTGGCACGGCCTTGGCGTGAGGCGTTAGTGCGTGGCGCTGATAGCGCTCAGCGTTTATGCGCATTCCGCCAGTCAGTGACCACGCTGCGCATCTGATGCGCACGCCGGTCATCACATCACCCACGCGATGATCGCGCCGCGTTCGTACAGCAATAGGAGGGACCCGAGCCACACGGCTTGGGTCCCTCCCCTGTTTGTTTTCCTACGGCGAAGCCCCGCTGCGCCGTTGACGCACGTAGCTCCGGCTCGCGCACACGGGTGTGGTGAGCATTGGACGCGGCACGCACTGCACTTGCTATGTAGCGCTGCACCCGTTCCGTCGCACTGCACCCGTTCCGTCGCACTGCACCCGTTCCGTCGCGCTACACCCGTTCCGTCGCACTGCACCCGATCAGAAGGGGTGTAATGCCTACGGATCGGGTGCACCACCCCCACAACAAACACAACTGCGGACAATTGCGCTCCGTTACGCTCCAGGCCTGTTTCACGAAGGCCGTGCAAGAGGCACTACACCCGTTACGTCGCGATGCACCCGTTACGTCGCGATGCACCCGATCAGAAGGGGTGCAATGCCTACGGATCGGATGCACCGCCGCCCACAACAAGCACAACCGCGAAAACGTTCCGTCTCGCAAGAGGCCGCGCCGGCTGCCCCTCAGCAACCGGCGCGGCCTTGCTCTCACAATTCAGCTCTCCAGGTCCTGGTAGACCGGCTGCCACATGGCGCGGCGAACGGCCTCGACGACGTCACCCGGATCCATGTCGCACTGGCCATCTGCGATAGCCTGACGGACGACGGCAACCGCGACAGTCGCCGACGACGCACGCAAATGGTCCACCGGCGGCAGGAGGGACGCACCCAGCTCGTGCGATGTCACCTGACTGGCCACGGCCTCGGCGGCGGCCAGAATCATCGCATCGGTCACGCGAGGGGCACCAGACACGATCGTTCCAAGCCCCAGGCCCGGGTACAGCAACGAGTTGTTCCCCTGCCCGATGTGGAAGGTCGTCCCCTCGTAGTCGAAGGGCAGGATCGGAATGCCCGTGGCCACCAGCGCACGCCCCTTAGACCAGGCGATGATGTCCTGCGGCATGGCCTCGATTTTCTCCGTCGGATTCGACAAGGGCAGGACGATGGGGCGCTCGCACCCCTCGCTCAAAGACTCGATGACATCCTGCGTGAAGGCGCCGTGATCCGTCGACGTTCCGATCAGGATCGTCGGGCGGACGCGGCGAACGGTCTCCAGCAGGCCGATCGCACCGTCCTTGCGCTCCCAGTCGGCGACCTCGGAGGCGCTGCGCGCGTAAGCCGCCTGGTAATCGGGCAGCCCCTCCATGTCATCGGTCACCAGTCCGGCGCGGTCGATCAGCCAGATGCGGTCCTTGGCCTGCTCGGGCGTCAGTCCAGCGCGCACCATGCCCGCATGGATCTGATCGGCCATGCCGGTTCCCGCAGTCCCCGCGCCGTAAACAAGGAGACGCTGGTCCGCGAAGGTCGTGCCGTTGGTCTTCATGCCCGCAATGACAGCGGAGATGACGATCGCTCCGGTGCCCTGCATGTCGTCATTGAAGATGCGGTACTTATCCCGGTTGTTGACGAGGATGCGGCGCGCGTTCGAAGCGCCGAAGTCTTCGAAATGCAGGAGTGCGCGCGGGTACAGCTCGGATGCGACGCTCAAGTACTCATTGACGAGGGCGTCGTAGCGTTCTCCGCGCACACGACCATGGCGGTTGCCGAGGTAATCGGGGTCGTTGAGCAGCTCCTCGTTGTCGGTGCCGACGTCGAGGTTGACCGCGATGACGCGCGAGGGGTCAATACCGGCTGCGGCTGTGTAGACGGCGAGCTTGCCGACGGAGATGTCGGTGCCGTTCACACCCCAGTCGCCGATGCCGAGGATCTGTTCGGCATCGGAGACGACCAGGAGATCGACGTCATCGGGACCGAGGCCGAGGCCTTCAAACGTGGGCCGCACATCCTCGACTCGATCGACGGACAGGTAGATGGCGCGCGAGCGGCGGTAGTCTGCGGACCACTTCTTGATGGCCTCGCCGATCGTCGGATCGTAGATGACGGGTAGGAGTTCGGCGATGTGGTCGATGATGACCTTGTAGTAGAGCGTCTCATTGCGGTCGTGCAGCTGTTCGAGGTAGATGTACTTGTCGAGGTCGTCGTCGAGTCGACACACCTGCTTGTAGGCGCGTGCGGCCTGTTGTTCAAGCGTTTCGACAGCTGCGGGAAGACGACCCATCAGCCCGAAGCGCTTGCGCTCATCGAGGGTGAAGGCGGTCCCACGGTTGGTCTGAGGATCGGCAATGATCTGGGGTTTTGCTGGCATCAGCGGCTCCTTTCTGGTAGCTGTTTTCAGCGTAAACTAGTTGCACGCCGCTGTCCCTGTCTATCGTTTGGCATTCTCTCAGCGGGCTCCCAGGAATGCGCGGCCTCATGAAGCTGGCGGGGGTCGCACGGTTCGATTGCATTGGTTCCACTCAGGAATTCGCGTGCTACATGACCGGGCTTGCTTCCCCCGGCGATCACACCTGCGGCTGGACGACCAGCACGCTGCACAGTCACCTTGCCTGGCGATACTGGTTCCGTTGGGGATGTGGCGCCTCATCGGCAACAAGCGTCATCGCGGATCTGGCGGGTGGCCACATCCCCTACCCGCGTTCTACAGGCCCAGATCACGCAGCGATGCACCCGTTACGTCGCGATACACCCGATCCGTCGCAATACACCCGATCAGAAGGGGTGCAATGCCTACGGATCGGGTGCACCGCCTCCCACAACAAGCACAACCGCGGGCAATTCCTCCCCACAGACCCCAACCGGCAGCATCGAACGCCGCCACACGGCCTCGACATGCTCACCCCGGCTCCGAACGAGAGGCGCTGCACCAGTTAGGGAGCGTTACACCACCTCCGAGCTGGTGTAATACCCCGCTAAGTGGTGTAACACCACTGAGCAACAAGTATCGGTGCGGCGACATGCCACGACTCTCCAGTCAAAACACGAGGCAACGCAGCTCAGCGGCGACTGAGGAGACGGTTCACCACCGAGAAACACACGCCGGCAACGAGACCACTAACAGCAGCACCCATCAGCTGCTTGGACACAGCAACACCCGGACCACATGTGCTTGCCAGCGCCTCCGTAGCCTGTGCTGGGATAACCACGCCATCAGCAGCCTCCTGAGACATACGAGTAGCCACGGACGATGACGCAGGAAGCTCTTCACTTTCCTTGTTCTGCTTGTCAGAAGCAGTAGCAATCTCACGCTCAGAAACGGGCACCTCAGCATTGTGAGAGTCAGCGAGCGAAGACTCTCTAGACATAACACTAAGTTCTTCTTCAGATGAGCGAATGAATTGCACGATCGTTTCCGAGAACAAGCCAACAACGAACATAACGGATAGACCGACGGCGTACGCAATACCCATCTTAAACAGCACAAAGACCTCGAACTGATCCGGCGTGCAATTTCCGATGCCGCAATGAACACTGAGAAGAGTCCACGATTCAAGTAATTTTGGCATCATGATGCCCATGATGATAAGGATGCCGCCGACGACCTTATCCACCTCCGCTCGCCTATTCTCAAACTCGATCAGTACGCACTGGAACAACACCCCCACCAAGAAAAGTACCCAAATGAAGATTACTTCTTGTAAGGATACAAGCCCCGGCTCGGGTTCCCCTTTCCCAAGGTAGAATCCCAATCCAATCCCATTGGGAACGGCAAGCACGCATTGAAAAAATAATACAAAAGCAAGGATGAGAATCAGTCGCATAGTTAGGATCGGTCGACTTTGTTGCCAGACCTTTCGTCGCCAATATATTATCTGTCCCACCACTATAAATACCGCAAGAAATAAGAGCGGAAGACAATAGATCATCCAAACTGGCCATATATCTTTCTCGTCAACTTGAACCAAGATGATCATCAGCGTGTTCCAGAAGAAAAAGACGATCGCGACCACCAAGAGACCCCAAAACACGCCATATGCGACAGCAACGCGCCTTTGATGCAACCACCCAGGAATTCGCTTACTCATCTTCACAGTGTACCACCGCGAGCTTTACATCTAGCCCCGCTCACCGCCCCACGTCGGGCAAATTCAGCTCCACCAGGACCGGGTTCAAGCGCACCCACGCGACCGCCAAGGTCGTGATCTCGTCGACGTCGCCGGTGTTCATACTGCGTCCCTTCAGGGAGGCGACAGCGGCCTCGGCGCGGGCGAGAGAATCAGGCGGCAGCGAAACACCAGACGCAACAACACGTAGATACTGATCCAGCAGCTTCCCAAAAGAGCGATCCCAGTTGATGCCGCCGTTGTCGTACACTTCGTGGCCGACTCGCCCCGCAATGCGAATGACCTCGCCCTGCAGCGTCCGACACTGGCCACTGTCGGGCACAAGCAGATCCCACAACTCCCCATACTGACGCAGTGCAGGCACGGACGGATCCAGCTCCAGCCGCTCCCCCCACGACAGGCGCGCGCTGCGCCTCCCGCTGTTCCACCCCGAACAGGGCACACAGCTCCGACAACGCAGCCGAGGCCTCGTCGACTCGTGACTGCGAAAGGTGGTCCGGCAGACCGTGCGTGATGAACGTGCAGCGCATCCGGTCCATGGTCCGCAGCGCGATGGGCACACGCTCGCCGACAGGTGCCCCAACGGACAGAAGCAACCGAATCACCGCGAGCGCGCGTGGGGCGTCCAGGAAGTTGTGCCAGGACACCACGTTCTCGACAAGCGTCGCCTTCCCGTACACCCTCGAGTCGGCAACAACCATCGGATCCGCGCCCCACGCAATCATCCGCGACACGTCGGCAACGGGAAAACGCTCGACGACGCCGAACAGCGCCGTCTGGTCGGAGGTATCGCGCGCATTGATGTCGCCTCCGCGAGCGATCAGCATCGGAATCTGGTCGAGGCATCGCGACCGAACGCGCGCGTGGATCGGGGTACGTGCGTACCGATCACGTGAGTTGATGTCCTCGCCCCGCGCGAGCAGGAAGTCCGTGATCTCCTCGGAGGCAGGGAAGTGCATGAGCCTCGGCTCGTAGGCAGACCCCCGCAGGTACGCGCCGATCTCGCAGCGCGCGACCGCCTGAGCGACGGCTTCGACGTCACCGGAGGCGATGATTTGCTCGATGTCTGCGGGCAGGGTCTTGCGCAGGCGCACGCCAACCACTCTCCTCTCTGAGTTCCTGGGGCCAGCCTCACCGCGCTACTACTCCCCCTCAGAAGACCCACCACCGTGCTTCGCGCGCTCCGTGAGGACGCGCTCAACGACGCGCGGCAGGCGGGTGGGGGTCTCGCGGTGGCGGGTCATGGTGAGGAACAGACGGATGCGGGTCAGCGGAGAGACGCGCACGGATTCGGGCCAGCGGAGGGCCACGTATTGCACGGCGTCGGCGACCTCGAGGCGCCGCGTCGAGTTGCCGACGCGTACCCACAGCTCGGCTTCGCCTTTGCCCTTAGGACCCTTCAGGTACACGGGTCGCGTGGACGGCGGGATCGTCACCCGGCACACCTCCTGGGGTCCGTAGCCCTCCTGGGGGTCCGAGGCCTCGGCGAAGTCGAGGAGGGGCAGCGCGGCCGCGTTGGTGCCCAGGCGCTGGCCCCACAGGTCGCGGATCCACAGCTCGAAGCGGTCCGCGTCCGGGGTCTTGAGGGTCGCGTAGTCGGGGCCCAGCCCGATGAGTCGCCCGTCGTCGTCCACGCCGATGAGGAGGGTGCCGCCGCCGGAGTTCATGAACGCGGCGACCGTCTTGGCAATGACGGTTTCCATGGCCTCATCTCGTTTGCCGGCGCGCATGTTCCAGCGGGCGCTGGATTTGAATTCGAGGGAGTCGGATTCGCCGCGTGTGGCGACCTCGGCGATGGGGTCGAGGCCGGGGCGCGGGTGCAGGTACGCGACGATCAGGGAGACGATGACGACCACGACGAGGGCCACCGCCGCGGTCACGCCGATCATCGCGGGGCGCCACATGTCGGAGGAGGAGAAGATCCAGCCTGCGACCAGCAGGCCTCCCCACAGGCCCCCGAGGCCGGTGAGGGTCGCCGAGGCCGTGGACATCGTCATGCGCGAGGCGAGGAGGTGCCGCACGACCATGCCAATTACCCAAGCCAGGACAAGAAGCAGGACCTGGATGCCGACCCACCGCAGCAGGTCGGGGTTTTGAGGTGTGGCCCTAAACTGCGGCCCTCCAGCGGTCATGAGTGCTCCTCGCGGACAAGTCGGCGGCGGGATCGGATGCAACAACCCTATCCCACCGCCGACCACCGATCAGCGCATCACGCCATCAGCGCAAGGACGTGTGTTTCTCGATTGAGCGGGAGGCCCACATGCCCAGGATCAGGGCGAACAGGGGCACGAGGATGTAGGAGCCGATGCCGATGACGTTCGGTTGCCCCTCGGTTCCCATCGTCGCTCGGTACGAGGTCCACATGATCTCGGTGGAGAAGTGTCCGTCGGTCGTGACGGACAGCGGAAGGAAGAACGTGCCAACCGTGGAAAGCGCCTGGTTAACGATGTACACCAGCACGAAACCGATGATGGGCGCGCCGAAGCCGAGGTGGTTGAAGCGCCCTTCCGCACCGATGGACATGACAGCGCAGCCCTGCACGATCCACGACATCGACAAAACGATCTGCACCGCAATCATGATGACAACGGTAGATGTGGGCATTCCGGCCACGACGGAACGCGGTCCGGCCGTGTACTCGGCGAGGCTGATGCCGTCGCTCCACGCGGCGGCCGACGCAACGGCAAGGATTCCGCCAACGGCCAGGGCGAGGGCCAGGAGGCACTCGATCACGATGCGGGTGATCTTCGCCCAGAAGATCACCCTGCCGGAGATCGGCAGGCTCATCGTGAAGTAGCCGCGCTGCCCGTAGAGGGTCTTCCAGTAGTCGGCCAGGGCCGCGATCGCGCATGCGGCCGGTGTGAGCGCGCACAGGGCGTAGGCGAGCATCGCGGTGGAGCCGCTGATCCCCGGCAGCCCTGCGGCGACGATTCCTGCGGCAACCGCGATAACAGCGATAAACGCCCCGCAGGAACGCGCATCCGCCACGAGGCGCGACCGGATTTCGTATGCAAGAAGTTTGGTGTACATCAGCGGTACTCCTTCCGGAAGATGGCGTCGAGGGAATCGCCATGCGTGGCCCGCAGGTCGTCGGCGTCTCCTTGTAGGAGGACCTGTCCGTCCTTCATGAAGAGCGCGTAGTCGACAAAGTGCTCAATGTCGGAGATGAGGTGGGTGGACATGATGAGCAGCGACGCGGGGTCGAACTCGCGCAGGATGCCCTCGAGGATGACGTCGCGCGTCGCCGGGTCGACGCCGCTGATGGGCTCGTCGAGCAGGTACACGCGGGCGCGCCGGGACATGATGAGGCTGATCTGGAGCTTCTCCCCCATGCCCTTGCTCATCTCGCTGAGGCGGCGGTCGGTGGGCAGCGCGAAGAAGTCGATCATCGAGGCTGCCTTGTCGGCGTCGAAGTCGGCGAAGAACGTGGAGTAGACGCGGATCACGTCCTCCGCGGTCCAGTCGGTGTTGAGGAAGTCGGCGTCGGGCAGGTAGGAGACGATTGCCTTGGTGGCGACGCCGGGTGCGTGCCCGTCGATGGTCACGGTGCCCTGGTAGTCGGAGAGGACTCCGGCGAGGATCTTGAGCAGCGTGGTTTTACCGCAGCCGTTGGGACCCATGAGGCCGACGATGTGCCCGGCCTCCAGGCTCAGGTTGTAGTCGCGTAGAGCGGGGGTCGAGCGGTAGCTCTTCGTCAGGCCGACGACCTCGACGAGGCCTGGGCCGGTCGTGCTCGCGCCCGTGGGTTGGGTGGTCATGAGAGTTGTCCTCCTGTATTACAGGTCCGCATCCCAGCGTTCATCCACGAGGCCGTGGGCACCTTCGCGGTCAACACCGAGGGCTTGGCAGGCGCGGATGAAGGCGTCTGCCGCGGCGCGGGCGTCCTCCTGGCGGAGGGTGCGTAGCGCGGTATCGTCAGTAGCGACAAATCGTCCGGCCGTCCGCTTGGGGACGGTGAGTCCTTCGTCGTCGAGAGCGGCGAGGGCTCGCTGGACGGTGTTGGGGTTGGTGCCGGCCTCGATGGCGAGGTCGCGGACGGAGGGGATCTTTTGGCCGGGCTTCCACGTGCCGTCGGTGATACGGGCGCGGAAGTTGTCGGCCAGCTGGATCCAGATGGGGCGGGTGTCATCGATGCGCATCGACGCGTCCCTCCTGTCTTGCTGTATTAATACACTAATACAGTAAGACTGACACCCAACTGTGTCAACCCCTTAATACAGTTGCTCGGTTTGGCGTGCTGGCGGCAACTTCAAGCCCGCACCCAGCACCCAGACATGAGTGCATGGCACAGAACTGCACACCCAACCATGAAGAAGCCGAAATAGAACGGAAAAATAGACCAGGATAACCAAACCTTTGGGTCAAGAAAAACCCATTCTTTGATTACTTCACAAGATTTTTTCCAGAAAGATTTCTCTTCGCAAACAAGTTCAGTATCTTCCGCGAGGTTTAAATCTGCATTTACAGGTAATACTACTTTATCTACACAGCATGGATTAAGGGAGAGCAATGGGATTTTTTTTGTTCCCTCAATAACAGCATTATAGAGCCTCCGGTAGGCTTGTTCTTGCCGCAGATAGCTGGCATCGATATAGCCAAAAAGGAGGACTGCAGCAATACCCAGAAGTGAGACACTTACGGATTTCTGAGTCAAAGCATAGCCATAGGTAGCAACCACAACCGGCAACAGTAAGCTCTTAGTTTGAACTGACGATTGTGCCATGCGAGCGACAATTGCTTGAATGAACTCAAGGTGCTTTAAGTACGCAGAGTCGTTAGCATTTTTGTGCCCCGACATTTTATTCTTAGACATAACTAAAGCTCCTCGTAGCGCAAAGAGCAGTGCGAATAAACTGAAATATTGATTTCATCCGTCACTAGTTCTTTCACCGATATACTCCAAGCCTCAAGCAAGGGTCTACCCACCGTTAACTATTCCACCTCAGCATCAGGGCCGAGGGGCGGAAGAGGGCCGTCAATCTCTACAGGAATCCGTTCAAGTTTTCCGTCAGGCAAGACAGCTAATCGCCCAAGCCACCGCCAGGCACCAGCGCTAGCGCCAATTACCTTGGTTTGGTCAGCACTTAAAACAACACGCTCACCTTCAGGCAAAGGAGTAATAAAGAAGTTCGCTTGTTCTCCAGAGGTCACATCCCAGATACGAATCTCATTCCTCCGAGTTTTAGTGAGAATACGTTTGCCATCAGGCGACCACGCAACCGAGTCAACCCGACTGCCGTGTTCCAGGCTAAACAGGCTCTCGCCAGTAACAGCATCCCAAACCCGAACACCACCAGCAGAACCGGTAGCGATACGGCTACCATCAGGCGACCACACAACCGACCGAGCCAGGCGGCTGTGTTCGAGGCTAAACAGGCTCTCGCCAGTAACAGCATCCCAAACCCGAACACCACCAGCAGAACCGGTAGCGATACGGCTACCATCAGGCGACCACACAACCGACCGAGCCAGGCGGCTGTGTTCGAGGCTAAACAGGCTCTCGCCAGTAACAGCATCCCAAACCCGAACACCACCAGCAG
>ERZ772956.2947-NODE-2947-length-10488-cov-4.510112_pt1 | contig 10488 bp, 6 predicted proteins | sample MGYA00580683_ERZ772956 | MGnify/ENA primary metagenome ERZ772956 (study PRJEB29015, sample SAMEA2738077) | human oral metagenome | biome: human oral; feature: human-associated habitat; material: saliva | place: China | collected 2212 ...
GACCCAACTCGTTTTGGTGTTGATTGTTGTTGCGATGGGTGCTGTCTTGTGAGGTCCGGCAGAGGTACTGTGTATAAAAGGTGTCACGAAATAGTGTGCCGTCGATGTCAGCAATGAAAGTGCGATGATTGGCGTGAGTGATATGGCGGCAAGTTTTATCCTCGTGATCGGTTGGAGTTTTAATGATGCTTGCTTGGCTACCTTGACGCTGCTCTCGCCTGGCTGAGGATGTGCTGGGAGATACAGCTTGCGCCAGCGGGCCGGATTGCTGAGCTGCCTAGGGTGTATGGAAAGTAGGGTTCGTACGCGATGCAGGATGATGCTCGTGCAGATGAGTGTTGTGAAGCCGAGAGTTCCTGACGTGTAGCACAGAAAAATGGGGATGGAGATTCCGGAGTGCTTGTATGCTGTCATCCAGTGATGAATATTGATGCCTGCCATTGCGGCGCCAAGTAGTGCAACGAGGCTGACGATGATGGTCGTCGCCGTTCGCCTCAATTGACCGGCGACTGCGGAGACGGACCATAAGAGGAGCTGTAGTGTGAACATTGCGACGATTGGCTGTGTTGCCAAGTCGGAGGCAGATCGCACTGAATTCATGTGGAGGACGTCGATGTCGATCCTGTAGATCGAATTCAGTACATTCTCGATACCCGACGAGGCAAACATCGCTAACACTCCGCCCCAGCGCAGGGCGCGCAGGGCGAGGACGCCGCGTGGTGGGAAGACCTCGCCCTCGCTCATGCCTTCGGTCTTGCCCTCGCTGTCGCCGGCGTCGGTTGAGGCCCGGTCGGCCTCAGTGGCATTGCGGCCGGGATGGCCCTCGGCCTCTCCTGTGTCCGGCGCCGTCGAAGTCTCGTCGCTGGAGTCGGCAGCGCCTGGCTGGGTGCTGGGATCGGTGCCGTGCTCGTCGGCGTCAGGCGTGGGAGGCATGGGTCTATTGTGGTGACCCAGCCGTGACTATGTCAGGCGTTTGCGAGGCCACCACTCGGTTGGGCGGGTCATGCGGAGCACTGCAGTGGATGGGGCTACGGGCGCTGCTCCGGCCGCTCCCAGTGCCGCCCGGTCGGGGTGTCCTGGCCCACGCCTCAGTTGTTCTCGAACTGCTCGAGGTTCTCGGTGTGCGGGTGGCCGTCGTCGCTGGAACTGAGCCAGAAGACCGGCTTGGGTACGGTTGTCCCGTCGGGGACGTCCTGCTTGACGAGCAGTCCGGGGCCGGTCGATACGCCGCATTCAAGAACGGTCTTTCCTGTGATGTCGATTGTCTTCTTGATGCTGGGATTGACGAGTTGCTGCTCAAGCGTCTCCCAGGAGGAACTGAGGGACTTCTTCTCCTCCTCTGATGCTGTCCTGGAGCGTTGCCAAAGGTCGCTGACTGTCTTGGGGTCGGCGAGCCTGCGGATCCAACCGCCGGGGTGAACGGCAGTGACTCCGGTGATGCTCCCGGCCGTGGTCCCGTCGATGTTCACGAGGGAGACGGTGGTAAGCGAGCATCCGAAGAGGCAACTCTCCGGGAGACGATTGGGTGCGAGCACGAGGTCCTCCCGGGTGGCACCCACCAGCCACTTGTCGGTGGGGAAGGAGGAGGGCTGAGCGCTCGTGTCTGTCAGGGAGAATGTGGTGATGGTTCCCTTCCCGGAGCCGGCCGGGAAATAGTTGTGGGCGGTCTCCACGGCCAGGGCGCTGTTGGCGAGGGCCTGACCCAGGATGATCCCGGAGACTGTGGCGTCCCTGACCGTCTCGCCGGTTGTGGTGTCAAGGACGACGATATGTGTGCGCAGATCGGCTGCTGTCTCTCCCGACTGCTGCTCGGCGGGAAGAAGGATCAGCGACAGGTACCGTCCGTCAGGACTGACGACGGCGCTTCCCGTCGACGACCGGCCCATGTCTTCCTTCATCGCACTTTGGGCGTTGTCTGCGTATTCAGTCCTCTCTTCGTTGGCGGCTACAGGCTTGATCGAGACCGCCCACTGGACCTTATCGGTGGAACGCTCTCGACTCACCACGGTCGTTTTCATGTCGCCAGCGACGGTGCCTTTCTTTCTGTTCTGGTCTGAGGTGCTCATGGTGACGGTGCCTTCGGCGGTTGGCAAGGGATCGCTGTCCATGAGGCTTCTAGAATTGTTTGGAGCGGCAGCATTCGCTTCCTGAGCATTGAGAGGCGAGATGACTGGACCGTTGTCACTATCCCCAACGCTGCATGAGGTGATGGTGAGCGCGAGCGTTGCGGCTGCGGCGAGTACCGACAGTCGCCTGAGCGTGGAGGACGGGCGGGTAAGAGGGTGTGTGGCTCTCATTCCTCGGCTCCTGCGACTCCGAAGATTCGATAGATGTCCCGGCATCTCTGGCCGTCAGTCCGTGGCCCATTACTGCAGTGCGCGTAACCTATGTCAGTTGTGTTGAGGGTGACGACGGTGGTGCCAGGTGTCCGCACGGCCCTTGCTCGTCTTTCGGAAGCGGTGTTTCGGGAGAATAATGGTTGGAGTGGTATGCCGTTGTCGTCTGCTAGCTCTTGGGGTGATCGAAATGTGGAACCGGGTGTGACGGGTATGGTGGTGCCGGGCGAGCCGTTACCGGGTTGAATAACGAGTGCGGCGGAGGTGGAGCCGTCGTCTGCTGGTATCTCAACGATTCCGGTACGCGCACTGGCGAGGCTCCGATCCTGTGACGCGGGGGTGACTGTGTTGGTGGAAGGGTCGAAGACTGTCGCGGCTCGCGCATTCGCTTGGGGGTACTTGGAAACTGCATCCGCAGCGATAACGGGATAGGTGACGATGCTGTCCGAGAGGCGTGATGCCACAGTATTGATTCCCGAGGTCGTTCCTAAGGGAAAGCTTGTGGCGTCGGAGCCGTCGACCTTGGCCAGTGCGTCCAGGCTGATCGCTTCAGCCATAGGGTTACCCGAGGAATCAAGTTCACCGGTATATCGGGCGACCCATCCGTTGATAAATGAAGTGAAAGTGTTGGAAAACTCTTCATCAAAAGTAAACTCTGACAGGATCTGCTGAACCTCGACCTCGGCGGTGGGATTGTTCTGCGGGCAGACCGTGATGGTCATTGCAGCCTTCTTCGTGCCGGAGGGAGTAACCTCGACGGCATCGTCCTCAAAGTATCCCAGGATGAATGAGGCGTGTCCGGCTGGACCGGAGTAGGACACGCTGGAGCTCTCCGGGAGAGTCCACATCTGAGACCCGTCGGTCAGGGAGAAGGCAGTGTCGTCGTCGAGGACTGCGGAGTCGGTCAGCTGAAGATAGCCGCCGGTACCTTGACGCTCGAAGACGAGCCTGCCGGTCAGGGCATCGAAGACCAAGGTGATGGCGTGAGGAGAGGCGACGAATGTGGGTAGCTGGATTCGGGTGGTCACGTACTTACCATTAGGGCTGGTGATGAGTCTAGGGCTGTCGGAGTAGCTGTTGGGGGCGAATGTGGAGTGCTTGCGCTCATAGCTCCACAGGACGCTGCCGTCCTTGGAGTTCAGTGCCAGGATGCCGTCGTCGGTCAGGAGGATGGGGCCGCCGGCGCCCGCGACGGTGGTCAGCTCGGTGGAGGAGATCTCTTTGGTCCAGGAGGCCTTCGGCGCCAGTGACGTGGGCGGCGCCAGCGAGGTGTCGGCGGGGGCCTTGGCGATGACATGGTGGACCGGGTTGATGAGTGCCCATGTTCCAGCAACGGCGGAACCGAGCGTCAGCGCAGGGGCAATGACCAGGGCCGCGAGATAGGCGCGGGTACGGCGGGTCACCCGAATGCGCTCGTAGCGGGGGTGACCCCGGTCGGTCTTCTCTGCGGTCTTGCGCCGGAGGCGGCCCCAGCGGCTCGGATCCTCGTCATCGCCGAGACCTACCGCGGTACTGCGCAGGTAGTGCAGCAGTGGGCCGATGCTCAGGAAGAGCGCGGCTGAGAGCGCTACTCCAGCCAGGGCCAAGAGGAACAGGACGGAGAACCCGGTCTCCTGGTAGGTGTTCCACCACGCCAGAACCAGGTGTGCTGACGTTGCCATCCCAAGGGCCGCCATGACCGTGGTCATGATCGTCGCCAGGACGGGGCGTTTCTTGTCCCTTAAGTTGAGGAACGGCCAGGCCAGTAACCCTGCGACGATCATGCAAGTCGTCAGTGCTGAGACCTTGTCCGGGATGAGGTTGCGGGCGTCCACCAAGCCCCGGAGCAGTGCCAGCGTGGTCACTGCGAACACGACGGCGCCGAGGAGTCCGCCCCAGCGCAGGGCGCGCAGGGTGAGGGCACCGCGCGGTGGGAAGGACTCGCCCTCGTTCTTGCCTTCGGCCTCGCCGTTGCTTTCATCGGCGTCGGTTGCGGCCTGGTCGGCCTCAACGGCATCACAGTTGGCGCTGCCTTCGGCCTCACCCGTGCCCTGGTCCGTTGAGGGTTCGTCGCCGGAGGCAGCAGCGCCTGTCTGGGTGCCGACCCCTTGGCTGCTGGGATCGGTGTCGGACTGATCGGTGCCGTTGTCGTCAGTGTTGGGCGCTGAGGGCATGGTCCTATTGTGGTGACCGGATCGTGATGGTGAGGCGGAACGAGGCAGAACACGGGGGATAGTTCTCCCCTCCGTATCGATCGGAGCCGGCGTGCCCCAGGAGGCGATCTAACGTTGCTTCGGTCGCTCCCAATGCTTCCGGTCGGGTGCGGTGACGCCTTCAATAGTGCCGAGCTTTCGCCCCCGGGTATCGACGCGGGTGAGCGTCACCGACACGTCGTCGTGCCGTCCGGTGGCCAGCGACTGAGGGGACAGGAGCAGGGCGCCGTCGTCGATCCCGGTGAGCCACTGGTCGGTGGCGAAGGATGCTGGAGCGGCGGACGTGTCGGTCAGGGAGTAGACGGTGACCGTCCCCTTCCCGTCCCCGGCCGGGTAGTAGGCCCGGGCGGTCTCCACGGCCAGAGAGTCGTTGGTCAGCACTTGCCCCAGGATGAGCCCCGAGACCTCCACGGTGCGCACCGTCTCCCCGGTGGCGGCATCGAGGACGAGGACGTGGGTACGCTGAGCGGCGACGTCGAGCGGGTTGCGGTCCTCATCCGAGGCATGAAGCACGGGCCTCATCTGCGGTGGACGCAGGACGAGGGAGACATATCGGCCATCGGGACTGACGACGGCGTAGCCTGCCGGCCGCCAGTCGAGGAGGTCGTGAGCAACGTCCTGGGCAGAGCTGCCGTCGTCGTCGTAGAACCAGTTGACGACGGCCGGCGTGATCTCACGCGCCCACAGCACCGAGCCGTCCGAGCCGCGGTACCTGGCGACGATCGAGCTGTTCGGCCCCGACCGGTCCTGTCTGCCGCGTTGCGCCTTCTCCTTCTCCGTCAGTTCCGGAGCAGAGACGTAGAGGTAGTCCTCGCCGACAGGCAAGGCATCGTCATCAGTGCTGGTGGGAGTCTTCGAGATGCGCTCCTTGACCTGCGAGGCGCTCAGGGCGGTGGACTCCACCTGCTGCAGCTGCGAGGTGTTCGGGCTACAGGCGCTCATGGCCCCCGCGAACAGGACAGCCGCAGCCAGGGCTGAGCCGATGCGGCGCCGGCGACGGAGGTGAGGGCGCGTGCTGGTCATGACGAGGCTCCTGAGATGCCGAAGATGCGGAAGGAATGGGATCCCTTGTCCGGGCCGGTGGCCATGATGACGATGGTCGTTCCCGGCGTGCTCAGGGTGGTGAGCAGCGGAATCGACGACGGCGACGGATTATCGATGGTCCACAGGTGCCGAGTCCCGGGCGCGTAGTAGGTGGAGCCCGCGGGCACGCCCACCGTCGTCGGGGTGCGCTCCCCGCTGCTGACGCTCAGGACGCCGCCACCACCGGACTCGGCGCGGGCGAGGCCGGCGTAGGACAGGATCCCGGCCTCCTGAGCGGAGTGGGAGACGGTTCGGGTCTGTGGGTCGAAGATCGCGGCGACGGCTGTACCGCCCTCGAAGTTCTTGGTAGATGACGGCATATAGCCGACTCCGTGACCTACGGTCCGTGGAGGCAGAGTCGTCAGCGTGCTCGTGGCGCGGGAGGCAGTGATGTTGGCTCCGGAGGTCAGCCCCAGGTCGTAGGTGGTGGTGTCGGCTCCGGCGACGCCCGCCATGGCGTCCAGGTTGACGGCCTGCGCCGCCCAGCCCGTCGGGGAGGTCTGGAAGTCGATCGGTGTGGGTGTCTGCGTGAAGGCGGCCACCCATCCGTCGACGACGAAAGGGGCGCCCCGGCCATCGGTGAGGAGCGGGGCGCTTTCACGGCGTACCGAGGGTGCGGTGTCGGGCATGAGTGTGTAGGTTCCGTACACTCCGTCACTGGACTTTTGCCCATCGGGGCGTCGTTGCGTGCCCCGCAGGAGGAAGGTGGAATGACCGGCCGTACCCGAGTAGGGATCGATGTCAGGCCCGTTGGCGACCTCCTCCCTGTCGATGGACCACAGTCGGGAGCCGTCGGTGAGCGAGTAGCCGGTGGCGCCGTTGAGCAGGACGGAGTCAGTGAGCTGGAGGACGCCTTCCTGCCTGAAGCCCTCGTAGGTGACGCGCCCGGTCACCGTATCGAGAACCACCACCAGGGGGTCGATACTCATTCCCTCCGGCTGCTCGCCGTCGGTGGCATCAAGGGTCACCGCGAGGTGACGGCGGTCCGGGCTCGAGTAGCAGCGGATGAAGCGCGCATGCTTGCGCGGATAGGTCCACCGTGTCGAGCCGTCGGCGGGATTGAGGCCGACGACGCCGTCGCTGCTCAGGACGACCGGCCCGGCAGCACCGGCCACCACCTCCGCCATGTTGTGGATGTCCTGCGACCAGGCCGCCGTCGAGGCGAAGGACCGGGGCAGTGCCGGAAGCGCAGAGGTGTCGATACTCGCAGCGGTCGAAGGCGTGACCCGGCTCGTGACCAGGTGTGGGACCGTGGCCGCTGTCCCGAGGGCGAGCGGCGGAATGACGATGAGAATGACCGCGCCGAGGACGGAGCGCCACGAGAGGCGGGGCAACCGAATCCTCCGCAGACCTCCCAGCCGCGCCCTCAGGTGCTGCTTCTGCGGCGGCGGGAAATAGGTGGCCCGGGTGGCACGAACCAGGAGATCGGTCGCTGCCAGCAGGCCCAGGCCCAGCGCCCCCACCGCCAGCGTCAGCAGCTGGTCGATACTGACCGAGGTGCTGCGCAGCTGGACGTACCACAGACGAAGAAGGACGACGGCGAAGCCGCCCGAGAACACCAGGAAGCACAGCGGTTGGAAGAGGACCGTCTTCCTGACGAGCGCTCGCGGTGAGGTGGGATAGCTCTTCAAAGGAAAACGCGCGGTCTCTGTCCACTTGAAGTAGCCGGCGATCCACATGAGCACGGCCAGGCCGCCAATAAAGCCCCCGACCGACTTCATCGCGTCACCGGGATCCATCATCCCGCTCTGGTAGACGAGGAACAGCACGACCATCGCCCCGACCGCCAGGAGCCAGCCGAGGCGCAGGGCCCGCAGAGCCCGCAGCATCGTGAGGATGCGTCGCGGAGGATCGGGTACCGAGCCGTCTGAGGCGCTGACGGAGTCAGCGGTCTCCCGGGACTTGCCGGCCTCGGCGGCCTCCGCGGCCTCCGCCGAGCTGGCGGGTGCAGGGGACTCGGTGTCCTGTGACTGGTCACTGTGCTCATCGGTCATCGTGGTGTCTTCCGTGCCGCTACTTGCTGGTGAACTGCTCGAGGTTCTCGGTGTGGGGGTGGCCGTCGTCGGCGGAGCTGAGCCAGAAGAGTGGGGTGGAGGTCGTCTTCCCGCTCGCGTCAGTGGTCGTCCGGCTGACCACCAGCCCGGGTCCGGTGGGGACTCCCCGGTCGTCGACGATCGTTCCGGTGACATCCACGCTGCTTCCCGTGGAGACATTGACGACCTGCCGCGTCAGGCCCTGCAGGGCGGCGTTGAGAGAGGCCGGTTTCTCCTTCTTGCCCGCCGCTGCGAGGTTGGCCGACGCATTGACGGCCGCCGGGTCACTGACCTGCGTGACCCAGCCGCCCGGGTGCACGGCCTCAACACCCTTGATGGTTGAGCGGACCTTCCCGGAGGTATCCACCTGGGTGAAGGTCGTTGCGCCGGAGTTGCTTTCCAGCCCGTACGGGGAAGGCGGCTGCGGTGACAGCAGCAGCGAGTCGGTCCCGGCCCCCGCCAGCCACTGATCGGTGGCGAATGACGAGGGTGGGGAGGACGGGTCGTCCAGCCCGAAGACATGGACCTGGCCTTCCCCTGTACCGCCGGGGAAGTAGTCGTTGGCGGTCTCCACGGCCAGAGCTCTGTTCGTCAGACCCTGCCCCAGGATCACTCCGTTGAGCTCCTCCGTGCGCACCACGGCGCCGCTGGTGGCGTCCAGGACGACGACGTAGGACTCCTGCTCGGCGAGCCTCTCATCGAGCTGTCCGCGATGAGGCGTGAGGATGAGGGAGACGCGGCGCCTGTCGGGGCTGACGACGATCTCTCCGCTGGTTCGGGACTGCAGTAGGTCTGAGGCGTTCTGCTGCGGGGCCTCTGTAACCTCCAGCGCATTGAGCGAGGCACCCGGCGGCGTGATCGTCACCGCCCACTTCAGGGCGCCGTCTGATCGGTTCCGGCTGACGAGGGTGGTTCCCACGGGCTTGCCATATTTCTTCTGCCAGTTGATGAGCACCGTGATGGTGCTGTTGTGAGCGGGAAGCGTTGCGAAGTCGACGTCCGGGCCCGTGTTGGCGTCGGCCTCGAGGCTCGTGACCTGCTCGGCGGTGAGTGCGGTGGCCTTGACGGTGACCTCGTGTGTGGTCTGGATCGGGGCCGAGGTCAGCTGACCGGTGCAGGCGCTCAACGGGAGGGCCAGCAGTGCTGCGGCAAGGAGCAGCAGCCGGGAGGATCGATGTCGACGGTGCGTAGGTGCCGTGGACGTGCGCTGGGGGTGCCGGGCGGCTTGCTGGCTCATGACGAGGCTCCTACCAGTGGCTCTGTCAACTTCGATTGGCCCCATGGTGACGGTCTGTTCTGGCCCCATGTCTACCCGGAGACCGGCTTGACCGAATCTTCACATTCCCTTGCCCCGACCTTGGTGTGGGGCTTCGAGGCTTGTGGCCATGACCTCGAACGAGAACTCTTCCCGTACCGTACCGCTGGTTGCCCTGGGTGTCGGCACCATCGCAGCTGCCGCCCTGGCCCTGGCCGCCCCTGACCTGACCTCCGGGTCGGGGATGGAGGGCATGCCGATGACCCACTACATGGGGCTGTTGGCCGTGCGTCAGCCGTGGAACCTGCTGTTGTTCATGGCGCTTCCGGTCGTGCTGGCCGAGACGCTCGCGATCACCGAGTTGGTGATGCTGTTGGCTCGTCGGGGTGAGCGTCCGGCGCCGGGATGGGTGACGAAGGTGGGCCACTGGGCCGGGTTGCTGGCCGGGCCGGTGTGGGTGTTCATCGGCCTGCACCTGCTTATCACTGCCGTGGTTCCGCTGACGGTCAATGGTGGCTGGCGTGGCCCCGCGGACGTGATCGCTGTCCTGTCGTACCTGGCCGGTGGCGTGCCGATGCTGGTGATCAGCCTGCTGGAGGCCGAGCTCTTGGGCCGCGACGAGACCGGGCGCCTGCGCCTGCACGTGGCGATGGTGGCGGTGTTCCTGGTGGTGGCCCACGTCGCGATGATCTTCGGCATGCTCGACCCTGCCGTCATGGGCTATTCGCCGAAGGCGCCGGCCTCGGTGCAGCACGACATGGGCAGCATGTCCGGCATGAACCACGACATGGGTGGCATGATGGACATGGACCACTCGACGATGATGCCCAGCTCCGCCCCGTCGAATTGATCCCCGGCCGGGTCCGTGGTGAGGTGGTGTCATGAACAGCGCTTCTGTTGCGGTTGTACCGAGTGTCCTGGTCGTCGACGACGAGCCGGTGCTGTCGGGCACAGTGAAGAACTACCTCGAGCGGGCCGGCATGTCGGCCCAGACCTGCGGGGACGGGCTGGCCGCGCTTGACCTTGTCCGGGCCACGGCCCCCGACGTGGTGGTGCTGGATTTGGGCCTGCCGGGCATGGACGGGGTGGAGGTGTGCCGCCAGCTGCGCACCTTCAGCGACTGCTACGTGTTGATGCTCACGGCCCGCGCCGACGAGGTCGACAAGCTGATCGGGTTGTCGGTCGGCGCGGACGACTACATGACCAAACCGTTCAGCCCGCGTGAGCTGGTGGCTCGCATCCAAGTGCTGCTGAGACGCCCCCGCGCCGGAAGTACGGGCGCCACGGCCGCGGTGGTGCACCGCATCGGCGCCCTCACCCTGGACCCGTCGTCGCGTCGGGTGGAGCTCGACGCGTCACCGGTGGAGCTGACCCGTACCGAGTTCGACCTGTTGCAGGCCCTGGCGGAACACCCCGGTTGGGTGCTGAACCGCCGCCAGCTCACCGACGCCGTGTGGGGCGAGGACTGGGTCGGCGACGACCACCTGGTCGACGTGCACATCGCGCACCTGCGCAAGAAGCTCGGTGACGACCCCTCCCAGCCCCGGTTCGTGCAGACGGTGCGCGGCGTCGGCTACCGGATGGGCCAA
>ERZ772956.2951-NODE-2951-length-10476-cov-30.220516_pt1 | contig 10476 bp, 8 predicted proteins | sample MGYA00580683_ERZ772956 | MGnify/ENA primary metagenome ERZ772956 (study PRJEB29015, sample SAMEA2738077) | human oral metagenome | biome: human oral; feature: human-associated habitat; material: saliva | place: China | collected 2212 ...
ATTATTTCTAAATTTTTTAATTCCATTATTTTCCTCTTTGTCTTGTAATTTCATAGAGTCCAAGTTTTGTAAACCCATGAAAATTCCAAATTTTATTATCAGTAATTTCTAATTTTTTTATATTTTCTTCCAAAATTTCTTTTTCTTTTGTTTTCATATTTATAAAATCTACAATTATTATTCCCGAAATATCCCTAAAAGAAATCTGTCTAATAATTTCCTCAATTGCAATTAAATTTACAGATAATGCATTTTTACTTTTATTTGTTTCATTTATTTTTTTCTTTGAATTTACATCTATGACTGTAAGAGCTTCTGTTTCTTCTATAACTATATTTATATCTTCAATTTCAACTGTTTTTTTATTTAGTCCCTCAATATATACTCCTATATTATAATCATATTTTGGAGAATAGTCTTCATCATATTTTAATTTATTTTCCAAAAATTTATTATCTTTAAAACTCTTATATATCTCTTTATCATTTAAAATACAGCAATATTTTTCATTTTCAAATAAAAAGTCCTCTAAAAAATTCTCCTTTTTGTAGATTAATTTCGGAACAGGTAAATTATTCAAACAATCAACTATTTCTTGCATTTTTTCTACATTTTTTCTTATATCATTAAGTAAAGTATCTTCATCACAATCGACACTTTTTGTTCTCAACTTTACTGAAAAATTTGATTTTATATTTTTTATCTTCTCCAAATTAAAATTATGTTCTTTTAATTTTTTTGAAATCAAAATATCTTCTCTATTTTTGTAAGATATAACTGAAAACATTGATGAAATAGAAAAATTCATTGAAACATTAGGTGCTTTATCTCCTGCATTTATTTTATATATTTCGACAAAAATCACATCTCCAACTTTTACTTCTCCAATAGTATCTTTAAAATCTAAAAATCCATTTTTTCCATTTTTAAGTTCTACAAAAAAGCATTGTAATGCATCAACTTTTTTTACAACTCTAGTTCTATAAATATCTCCAATTTCAAAATCGGTAAATTTTTTAACGAAATAGGAGCTTAATTTTGAATTTAAGACTTTCCCATATTCAATTCTATCTTCATCTTTATAAATAAACAAATAATTATTCAAAACAAACTCCTATTCAATATATTCTAATTTATTCTTTTTTAACAGAATTTTTTTTACAATACCAGAAAAATATATACAAAGAATATAATTAAGACGTGAAAGATTATAATTATATTCTAAAATTAAATTTCTATCCTCTTTAATTTTTTCATCTGCAAGTAAAAATATAATTCTACTTAAAATTTTATTATATTTGTATAAATAAAAACTTTGATGTGTTACTAAAATTACTATACAAATCACAAGAATAATATTAAAAAACAATCTCATAGTAAAAACTCCATAAAAAAAGAACTTGGATTATCTCCAAGTTCTATTTTACCATAAATTTAATTATAAGTTAACTATTTTCTACATATATCCCATTCCAGGATTCATTCCACCAGGCATTTGTCCCATTGGTTCATCTTTAGTTACATCAGCCACTGCAGCTTCTGTTGTTAGAACCATTGAAGCAACACTTGATGCGTTTTGAAGTGCTGATCTTGTAACTTTTGTAGGATCAACAATACCACTTTCAAGCATATTTACATATTTTTCATTTAAAGCATCAAATCCTACACCAACTTCTGCGTTCTTAACATTTTCAACAATTACTGAACCTTCTAAACCAGCATTAATTGCAATTTGTCTTACAGGTTCTTCAAGAGCCTTAACAATTATATTAACACCTGTTTTTTCATCTCCATTTGTTTCTTCAAGAAGAGCTTTAACTTTAGGAATAACATTTAATAATACTGTTCCACCACCAGGAACAATTCCTTCTTCAACTGCTGCCCTTGTTGCTGCAAGTGCATCTTCTATTCTTAATTTTCTTTCTTTAAGTTCTGTTTCAGTTGCAGCTCCAACTTGAATTACAGCTACTCCACCAGCAAGTTTTGCAAGTCTTTCTTGTAATTTATCTCTATCATATTCAGAATCACTAATTTCTATTTGACTTCTAATCAAAGCTACTCTTTCTTCAATTGCAGATTGTTCACCTGCACCATTTACTATAACAGTAAGCTCTTTTCCAACTGTAACTCTTCTTGCTCTTCCTAGCATTTCTATAGAAGTTTCTTTTAATTCATATCCTAAGTCTTCTGAAATAACTGTACCACCAGTTAAGATAGCAATATCTTGTAATAAGTCTTTTCTTCTATCTCCAAATGCAGGTGCTTTTACTGCTACACAATTAAATGTTCCTCTTAATTTATTTACAACAAGAGTTGCCATTGCTTCACCTTCAACATCATCAGCAATAATTAATAATGGTTTTCCTTGTTGAACAATTTGTTCTAAAACAGGTAAAACTTCTTGAATATTAGTGATCTTTTTATCAGTAATTAAAATATATGGATCTTCAAGTTCAGCTTCCATTTTTTCAGTATTAGTTACCATATATGGAGAAACATATCCTCTATCAAATTGCATACCTTCAACAACTTCTAAAGTAGTTCCCATACTTCTAGATTCTTCAACTGTTATAACTCCATCTTTACCTACTTTTTCCATTGCATCTGAAATTAATTTTCCAACTTCTTCATCTGCTGCAGAAATTGATGCAACTTGCGCAATACTTTCTTTTGTTTCAACTGGTTTAGAAAATTCTTTAATACCTTCAACTGCTTTTTCAACAGCTTTTTTAATTCCCTTTTGAATAATCATTGGATTTGCTCCAGCTGCAACATTTTTTAATCCTTCTCTAATAATAGCTTGAGCTAATAGAGTTGCAGTAGTTGTACCATCTCCAGCAACATCATTTGTCTTTGTAGCAACTTCTTTAACAAGTTGAGCTCCCATATTTTCATATGGATCTTCTAATTCAATTTCTCTAGCAATAGTAACACCATCATTAGTTATAAGTGGTGCACCAAATTTTTTATCTAATACAACATTTCTTCCTTTTGGTCCAAGTGTAACTTTTACAGTATTTGAAAGTTTATTGATACCAGCTTCCATACCTTTTCTAGCATCTTCATAAAATTTAATTTCTTTAGCCATTTAAAAACCTCCTAATCTTCAACAACTGCTAAAACATCAGCAATTTTTACTACAATGTATTCTTTTTTATCAAGTTTAACTTCTGTTCCTGCATATTTTGAGAAAATTATTCTATCTCCAACTTTAATTAAATCTTTCTTATCATCATCTTTTAGAATTTCATCACCAATTGCTAAAACTTTTGCAACACTTGGTGCTTCTTTTGCGGAAGTAGGAAGAACTATCCCAGAACTAGTCTTTTCTTCTACCTCAACCATTTCTATAACTAATTTATCTCCTATTGGTTTTAATTTCATAATATCCCTCCTAATTAAAAGTTATTAGCAGTCTAGTAACTTGACTGCTAATCAGTTACAATTATATTATACCACATAAAATATATTTTAAAAACATTTTTAAGAAAAAAGTTTATAAAAATTTTAATTAGTTATGTAAAAATAAAAATCACTCAACTATTTCATTATTTAGTGAGTGATTTTTATGAATTATTTTAGGAAAATTAAATTATTGTTCTACTTTAACTTCATTCTTATTATCTACTTTATCTTTTTCTTTATCTTCATTCTTATTATCTATTTTATCTTTATCTTTAATTTCCTCAACTTTTTTATCTTCAGTCTTTAAAGAATTCTCCTTATTATTTTCTTCAATTTTTTCTTCTTTATTTGAAGTCTCTTTTATATTATCTTTTTCTTCTTTATTTGAAGTCTCTTTTATATTATCTTTTTCTTCTTTATAATCTGAATAATCATTTCTATTTTCTTCTTCAACTTCTTCATCAGTTGGTTCAGGTTTAGCTGGTGCTTCAGGTAATTGTTTTTTATATCTAATTTTTCCATCAACTTTTTCAAAGTCAGTTAGACTAAATGTGAATGTCTCTTCATTAATATAAACATAAACCATATTTCCTATATTATAAGCATCCGCGTCATCTTCTAAATTATAATATGATCTTAGATATTTTAAAACTTCATCAGTATCTACTGTTATCTTAGATTCAATATCTGCATTCGGATTTTGAATAATATATTTTATTGCTGCTACAATATCTTTAGCTGTACAATTTCCGTATTGTCCAGATTTTGCATTTTGAATAATTTGTTTAATAGTTATTGCATGATAGTGATTTCCATGTAACCAATAGAAAATTCCTTTTGTTTCTCCATTTGAACCATAAACTGATAAAGTAGTATTCAAATCTCCATAAGCTCTCATAGCCTTAAGATTGTTATCAAGATAAGGAATTACATAATCTTTTAGTTCAGCTTTTACACTTTCATAAGTAAATAATTCATTTTCATCAACAGTGACATCTGCATGGTCATTTGTTTCTTTAATATATTCTGCATCAGGATAATGATCTTTTGGATTTTCGTGAACAACTCCAATTTCTTTATCATCAATATATAAATGCCAATGATCTCCATGGTCTACTATTTTTGTTACACCTTTTGGCCATTCAAATGGTTTTTCATTATCGTCGCCATGATTACCTACATACTCTCCAAATTCAGCGTTAGGATAAAGTTCTGATGGATTTGTATAAGTAATACCTTCATTTCCTTTTGAGTCATATATATGATAGTGATCTTCATGTTTTAAAATCTTTACAATATCATATCTATCTACAGGATTTTTACCAAGAACAGTTACTATATTTAGATTCTTAATTGCTTCTTGTAATTTATCAGTAGCGCTAGGTACATCAGGTTTTACACTATTTGAATTATCTTGTGAAGCGTCATTTGAACTTCCATGATTTCCAACATATTCTCCTACTTCTGCATCAGGATATTTTGAGCTTGGATCAGAATAACTTATATACTCTTGTCCACTTGAAGTATAAATATGCCAATGATCCCCATGTCTTAAAATCTTTATAACTCTATCTTTTTTATCTTCGATAATGTTAGCATGAGAATAATTATTTGAGTTTCTTTTATTATTAGACCCATGAGAACCAACATATGTTCCTATAGCTATTCCCGGAAACATTCCTGATGGATCTTCATATGTTAAAAATTCATTTCCATCAGCTGTATAAACATGCCAGTGATCTCCGTGTTTTAAAATAGATTTAACATTTAATCCACTTAATTTACTTTTTGATACGACACTTACAAAAGATAATGAATTACCATCTGTTATCTTTGAAGGATCTGAATAAGTTATATGTTCTTTCCCGTCCTTAGTAAAAACATGCCAATGATCTCCATGTTTATAAACTCTTACAATATCATCTTTTTTTATTTCAGCATCAATCAAAACTTCAGTAGTTTCGTCTTTTTGATATTTTGTTTCTTTTTCAACAAATTCAACTTTTTTTGTATTATTTTGTTCTTTTTCTTCTACTTTTTTTGCACAGCTTGTAAGTACAATTGCACTACAAACAATGATCAAATTCATTCTTGTAATTTTATTTTTTAATTTATTACTCATAATTTCTCCTTAATCATTAAAAGATTTAACTAAAGCTTCTAGATTTAATTCCATCAATTTTAAATATCCCATATTAATTTCTTCATCAGTTAAGTTTTCCATAGTAAACATTGTTGATGTCTTTGTATTAGTATTTTTTGCAAGAGTTTCTGCAACTTTAGGAGTAGCTTTACCTTCAAAGAAAATTGTATTAATATTATGTTTTTTTACGAACTCAGCTATCTTTTGTAGTTGTTTTGCAGATGGTTCATCTTCTGGTGAAATTCCAGTTACAGCTACTTGCTTTAACCCATAATCATGTGCTAAATAATTAAAAGCAGCGTGGCTTACAACAAAATATTTTTCCTTGCTTTTTACTTTTGAAAGTTCTGTTTCAAATTTATTATCTAAAGCTTTAAACTCTTCTTGAGCTTTTTGTAAATTTTCTTTATAGTATGGTTCATTATCTGGATCTATAGATGAAATTTTTTTATAAATTGTATCTAATTGAATAATAGCATTTTTCACACTTAACCAAGTATGTGGATTGATTTTATCATGTCTATGCTCATCTTTATTTTTTTCGTCCCCATGCTCATGTTCTTCTTCTAAACCATCTCCACTTTCTAAAAGAGTTAAGCCTTGAGAAAGATTTAAGAATTTATTTTTATCTTTAACAGATTCTTCAATAGCTGGTATAAATGATTCCATATTAGCACCATTATAAATAACCAAATCTGCTTCTATTATTTCTTGCATATCTCCAGCTTTAAGCTCAAAAGAATGAGGTTCTTGATTTCCTTTAATGATAGTTTTTACTTCCATTTTATCTCCAACAATTCTTTTAGTAAGATCTGTTACTGGAAAAAATGTTGTGTATATTACTTTCTTTTTATCCTTTTGTTCAGTAGATTGTTGGTTATTATTTTTTTCATTATTGCTAGAATTACAACCAACTAAAAAAACACAGCAAATTATAATTGCTGAAATAATCCTTTTAAATTTTATATTCATAAAATCCTCCTATAATATCTTTAATGCAAATAATTCTTATTTGTATTTATATTATACTATTTATAATTTTATTTTTCAATAGATAAATTAAAAAATTTACAAAAAAAAAAACTACTAATTTGAATAATCAAATAGTAGTTTAATTTTTATTCTATAAATCATCTAAATCGTCATCTATTACACTTGATTTTGAATAAGCTGAAGGTTTTGCTTCGAAGAAATCTGTTTTAATGGCATTTGGATCTGAGTATTCACTTACCCATTTCATACTTTCAGGTTCTTCATCATAACCATCATAAAGTTTTCCAAAATTTAAAGCTGTACTTCTAAGATTTCCAAGATATTTAATATAATCTTCTATCATTTCCATTGTAAGTCCTGGAATATTTTCACCTAAAACATATTTTCCCCAAGCTATTTCTTGTTCAACACCTGTTTTTATCATATCTTTATAAACAGCAACTTTTTCTTCAGTAAATAAATCTGGTTCTTCATTTTGTAATTCAAGAAGCATTTTTTTGAATAACCATAGATGAGTATTTTCATCTCTATTTATATATCTAATTTCTTGAACTGAGCCAGGCATTTTTCCATTTCTTCCTAAATTATAGAAGAACATAAATCCTGAATAGAAGTAAACACCTTCAAGAATATAATTAGCAACCATTGTTTTTACTAAACTATATGGATCTTTATTTTCTTGGAATTCATTATATAAATCCCCAATAAATTTATTTCTTGCTAATAAATGTTCGTCGTCTCTCCATTGATATAGTATATTTGTTCTTTCTTCTGGTGAACATATACTATCTAACATATATCCATAGCTTTGTGAGTGAATAGCTTCTTGATATGCTTGAATTGTTAAACATAGATTAATCTCATTTGCTGTAATATATTCCCCAATATATGGTAAATTTGCAGTTTGGATACTATCTAAAAATATTAAAAAACTTAAAACTTTATCAAAAGCAGTTTTTTCATATTGATCTAAAATTTTATAATCTTTTAAATCTTGAAATAGATTAATTTCTTCAGGAATCCAAAAATTATTCATGGCATTACGATACCACTCAGTAGTCCATGTATATTTAACATTATTAAAATCATTTAAATTTGTTGTGTTACCATTTATCATCTTTCTTTTTGATAATTCAATGTCTCCATTTTCATTAAACAGAGCTTTCTTATTTAATTCCATAAAATCTCCTTTCTATGCTGAACAACTATCGCATTCATCAATATCTAAACTTTTACTTCTTATATAGTAAATACTCTTTAGTCCTACTTCACAAGATAAAATTAAAAGATTCAAAATTTGACTCATCTTATAATCTGTTGTGATATAAAGGTTTAAACTTTGCCCTTGATCAATATGTCTTTGTCTTATTCCTCCAGCTTTTATAGACCATGTTTGATCAACTTCATGAGCATTTTCATATAACCAGAAAGTCTCTGGAGTTAAATCTGGAGCAACTCTTGGAATAATTGAACCTTTCTTTTCTTCAAGAAAATATCTCATCATTACCGGATCAACACCTGCTGTTGTTCCAGCAATTATTGAAGTTGAACCTGTTGGAGCAACAGCTAAAAGATATGCATTTCTTAAACCATTTTTAGCAACTTGTTCCTTAAGTTCAATCCATTCTTTAGAATTATATTCTCTTTTTTCAAAGTACTTACCAGTTTGCCATTCAGAACCTTCAAAGTATTTATAACTTCCTTTTTCTTCAGCAATTTTTGAACTTTCTTTTATAGCATAATAATTTATCTTTTCATAAACTTTATCCATAAATTCTAAATGTTCTTCAGTTTGCCACATTATTTTATTCTTAACAAGAGCATGGTGATATCCACTTGTACCAAGTCCAATTGCTCTATATTTTGAATTTGTTATTTTAGCAAAAGGTGTTGGATAGTAGTTCAAATCAATTACATTATCTAAAGCTCTAATCATTGTTGAAACTACAAATTCCATTTCTTCATCATTTTGTAAATCTATATTTCCAAGTACTAAACTTGCAAGATTACAAACAACAAAATCCCCAGCCTTTACATCAGTAACAACATGGTCTTCTCCGTCTATTTGTAAAATCTTTTCATCAGTATCTAAGATTTCTTTCATATTTTGCATAATCTCTGTACAAAGATTTGATGAATAAATCATTCCTTTATGAGAGTTTGGATTTGTATTATTCGCATTATCTCTATTAAATATAAATGGTGTTCCAGTTTCAACTTGACTCTTTAGAATTAATTTAACTAAGTCTTTCACAGTTAATACTCTCTTATCAAGTCTAGGTTCTTTAACACAAAGTTTATATTTTTCTTCCCACTCTTCACCATAATAATCTTCTAAGCAGAATCCCATTACTTCTTTAACTTCATGAGGACAGAATAAATACCAATTAGAATTAATATTTTCTTTTGCTAATCTCCAAAATAGATTTGGAAAACAGATTGCTGGGAAAACATCATGGGCCTTCATTCTATCATCCCCATTATTTGTTCTAAGATTTAAAAACTCTGGAATATCTCTATGCCATACATCTAAATATACTGCACAAGATCCTTGTCTTACACCAAGTTGATCAACTGCAACAGCAGTATCATTAGCAAGCTTAATCCATCTTATAACTCCACCTGCAACACCTTTAAATCCACGAATATCTGACCCACTTGCACGAACTTTTCCAAAATATAATCCCATTCCACCACCATGTTTTGAAACTTGTGCGAAATTATCTATACTTCTATAAATTCCTTTTAATGTATCAGGTACAGTATCAATAAAGCAAGAAGAAAGTTGATGGAACGGCTTTCTAGCATTTGACATTGTTGGAGTTGCAACAGTTGCTTTTAAGTTACTTAAAACATCATATACTTTTTTAGCAAAAGAAACTCTATCCTTTTCTGGAATGGCTAAGTGCATAGCAATACCCATAAACATTTCTTGCATTGTTTCAATTACTTTTTTGTGAGAATCACAAATTAAATATCTCTTATATACTAAGTCTAAAGATGAATATGTAAACAATTCATCTCTTGAATCATCTATATATTTTTCAAGTTCATCAATATCATCACTTGAATAATTTTCTAAAATATATTCTCCATATAAATTAGCTTTTGTTAAAACTTCTATCTTTGATTTAAAATCAATAATATGCCATTCTTTTTCATAATTAGATATTTCTTTATGAATTTTATAAGCGTAAATTCTTGCAGAGATATATTCCCAATTTGGATTTTCCTTGGAAGTTAATTCTGATGAAGCCTTTATTAAAAGTTCTATTTTTTCGTTTAATGCTGAACTTGGCTTAACAAAAGATAAAAACTTTCTATATAATCTATCAAGTTCATAACCTTCTGTTGTAAAATCTTTTTGAATTTTAGCAAGTACTTCAATTAAATCTTCATCTTCAATGTACTCTCTAAAATAATTCAATTCTTTTCTAAGTGCATTTCTCTTTTCTCTATATAAAATATAACTTTTTAAAGTTTCATAATGATTATTTTTAGTTAAAGTCTTTTCAACATAATCTTGAATCTCTTCTACAGTTATATTAGAACTTTCGTCTTTATCTTTCAAAATAATTTCTAAAACTTCTTCAGCTAATTTTTTTGAAAGTATTCTCTTATCTTCATCTCCTACACTTATAAATGCTTTGTAAATTGCATTTTCAATCTTAGAAATATCAAATGATACTTCTGATAAATCTCTCTTTATAATCCTCAAATAAATCACCTCCGCTCTAATATACCCATTATAAAACAAAATATATATAGAATGCAAATTTTATTTTTAACTATATATAGTATGTTTTAATGTTTTTTAAATAATTTTTTGCTGGATAAAAAAATATTACTATTAGTAGTATAAAAATTTTTTTATTTTTTTATAGGTAAATTGTCAAGTCAAGTGCAACACCTAATATAAGTTTCCAAACAATTCT
>ERZ772956.2956-NODE-2956-length-10463-cov-6.525461_pt1 | contig 10463 bp, 10 predicted proteins | sample MGYA00580683_ERZ772956 | MGnify/ENA primary metagenome ERZ772956 (study PRJEB29015, sample SAMEA2738077) | human oral metagenome | biome: human oral; feature: human-associated habitat; material: saliva | place: China | collected 2212 ...
GGCTTGACTTCAACATCTGTATCCTTCAAAATTTCAACTGCAAAGTCATACCAAGTTGTATCTTCTGTCGCATCATTTGACAAATGATAATAACCAAATTCCTTGCGGTTTTCAGCTAGGTAAGTCATGAACTCAGCCAAGGTACGTGTCCATGTTGGACGGCCATGTTGATCATTTACAACTGTTAAGGTCTTATGAGTTTTAGCTAGATTTTGCATGGTAAAAACGAAGTTTTTACCGTAATTTCCAAAAACCCAGGCGGTACGAATAATATAGAAGTTCGAAACGTGTTTCTCTACAAGTTCCTCTCCCATGCGCTTAGTGCGACCATATTCAGTTTGAGGGTCTGGTTGATCATCAACTTCCCACTCTTGTCCAACTGGTTTCTTACCGTCAAAGACATAATCGGTAGAAATGTAAACTAGAGTTGCACCATGCTTTTCGGATGCCTTCGCAACATTTTCTGTCCCCGTAACATTGATGGCGAAATCCAATTCCTTCCCTTCATCCTCTGCTGCATCAACAGCTGTGTAGGCTGCACAGTGATAAACTAAAGTCGGTTTCACCTCTTCAAAAACTTTCTCAACCATTTCTGCATCGGTAATGTCCATCTCAGCCACATCTACTGCTACGTATTCTTCATTACGCTCATCCAATAAGTAACGAAGTTCAGTTCCTAATTGACCTTTTGATCCTGTAATTAAAATCATCTCTATACCTTTCAATTTTGTAACTCTTCCCAATATAGCAATAAAAAGCAGCGATTTCCTGCTTTTTATAATTTAATAATCTCCTGAGTCTTAGCATAATTGGCTTCAACAGCCTCTTTCTCTGCTTTCCACCATTCTTGGTTATCCGTGTACCATTTGATAGTCTCTTTGAGTCCTGCTTCAAAATTAGTGAATTTTGGTTTCCAGCCCAACTCATCACGGAGTTTACTTGCGTCAATCGCATAGCGGAGGTCATGTCCTGCACGGTCAGTTACATGATCATAAGCATCCGCAGCTTGGCCCATTTCCTTAAGGATAAGCTCCAAAACTTCCTTGTTGTTCTTCTCACCATCAGCCCCAATCAAGTAGGTTTCACCGATTTGACCTTTTGTCAAGATTGTCCAAACACCTGAAGAATGGTCATTGGTATGAATCCAGTCACGAACGTTCTTACCTTCACCATAAAGTTTTGGTTTAATACCGCTTAAAATGTTGGTAATCTGACGTGGAATGAATTTTTCGATGTGTTGATAAGGACCATAATTATTTGAACAGTTGGAAATCGTTGCCTTGACACCAAATGATCGCACCCAGGCTTTAACAATCAAGTCTGAGGCAGCTTTAGTTGATGAGTACGGAGAGCTTGGGTTGTATTTTGTTTCAGCAGTAAATTTCTCACCTGGTCCTTCCCCATGGCCTGGCAAATCTTCTCGTAAAGGAAGATCTCCATAAACTTCGTCTGTCGATACATGGTGGAAACGAAGTTCATATTTACGTGCAGCTTCCAAAAGAGTATAGGTTCCAATGAAGTTGGTATGGATAAATGGCGATGGATCATTCAGCGAATTGTCATTGTGACTTTCTGCTGCATAGTGCACAATGGCATCCGCTTGAGCTGCCAACTTATCTACCAACTCCGCATCTGCAATATCTCCAACAACTAACTCAACACGATCACCTAAAATTTCTTCAATATTAGCGCGGTTCCCAGCATAAGTCAACTTATCTAATACTGTCACATGAACATCTGGAAAGTTCTCGTAAACATAATGAACAAAGTTAGAACCGATAAAACCAGCTCCACCTGTCACGATAATTTTTTTGTATTCAGTCATTGATTTTCTTGTCTCCAAAATGAAATTAGAATCAGGATAAATTTTTGAAATATTAAAAGAGCAAAAGCGATTAAAAAAGCAGAAAATAGAGTTTTCAAAAAGTTAAAAATGGAAATGATAAAAATAAACATCCACTTTTCTTCTTACAAATCTTCTTTTCTTAATGGTTTGACATCCTTCAGTAATGGATGGTTCTTATCTGCTTCTGAGACTTCTGCTGCTTCTAGGTTTTCCCACTGGATGCCTAAAGCAGGGTCTGCATAGTTGACAAAGGCATACTTAGGTTTGAGTTCCAAAGCCCAGTAGTCATTCACCAGATAGCTATAGGAAACCGTGTCAGAAAGGACTTGGAAGCCGTTGGCGACGCCACGTGGCACAAAAATTCCCTTGCTGGCATCGATTACTGTCTGGTAAGTATTGCCAAAGGTCTCACCTTCACGCAGGTCTACCCAAGATCCCAGCACCTTGCCGTCATCAGCAACAGAGATGTACTTGTCCCAAGGCTCAGCATGAAGGCCACGCAGGACATTTTTACGAGAAAAGCTGACATTATTTTGCAGTTTTCCTTCTGCAAAGAAGCTTGCAGGAAAGCCTAGCGGCAGCATTTTTTCCTTTTGGAAATTCTCCTTAAACCAGCCTCGGTTGTCCCCTCGTACAGGGATATCAAATTCCAGCATTCCAGGGATTCCAGGAACCTCGCGCGCTGCTAATTCCTTATCAAAAAATTGTTCTGTCATCTTCTTATGCTTCTCCAATCAAACGGAGCAAGTATTGTCCGTATTCATTCTTCTTCAACGGCTGCGCCAATTCGTGCACTTGCTCTTTAGTGATATAGCCCATACGATAGGCAATTTCTTCTAGATTTGCCACCTGAACGTTCTGCATACGCTGAACTGTTTCGATATATTGAGCAGCTTCTAAGAGACTTTCGTGAGTACCTGTATCCAACCAAGCAAAACCACGTCCCATGAGCTCAACAGACAAATCTCCACGTTCCAAGTAAGCCTTGTTGACATCTGTGATTTCCAGTTCCCCGCGAGGACTTGGTTTGATATTCTTGGCAATTTCTACAACATCGTTATCATAGAAATACAGTCCTGTCACTGCATAGTTAGAGCGTGGCTGTTCCGGTTTTTCTTCGATGGAGATAGCATTCATATTTTCATCAAATTCTACTACACCAAAGCGTTCTGGATCCTTGACATGGTAGCCAAAAACAGTTGCTCCTTTTTCCTTAGCAGCAGCATTTTGGAGCATTTTACTCAGACCTGGTCCATGGTAAATATTATCCCCAAGAATCAGCGCTACATTATCATCTCCAATAAAATCAGCACCAATGATAAAGGCTTGTGCCAGCCCATCTGGACTTGGCTGCTCTGCATAAGAAAGCTTGATACCAAACTCAGATCCGTCACCCAGCAAATCCTCAAAACGAGGCAGATCCGTCGGAGTGGAGATAATCAAGATGTCCTTGATACCAGCCAGCATAAGAGTTGACAGTGGATAATAAATCATGGGTTTGTCATAAACCGGCATGAGCTGTTTTGACGCAGCGCGGGTCAATGGGTACAAACGTGTACCAGAACCACCTGCAAGAATAATACCTTTCATATGAGTTTCCTCTCTTAATGTATTCTCCTTATTCTACCATTTTTGAAAGCGGATGTCATCCTTTTCACTTTCTTTAAATAATAGTACATCCCCATGTAAAAAGCCCAGCCAAGAACGCCTGCATAACCACAGACTGCGACCGTAACCAGTCCATAATTTCTCCTTATCCTCTAAAATCAATCATACAAAATCGTCTTGGTTTCCCCGATACAGTGTTTTTCCTCATTCCAGTAATGAATCCGCTCGAAAGAGCCTTTCCGCCAGTAGAGAGGCAAACGTTCACGTATGTCGTCCTGCATATCTATTTGGTCAAGTTCCGAAATCTTCCACCATTTGGGCTCCCCTTCATGATCGTTTCCCCTAACTTGCCCCTCAAAGGCAGTACAAAGAAAATCGTAATACACATACCGTTCTTTTTTACTCGGATTAGTGAAACCTGAAATTCCCTTCAATTCCAAGTTTAGAGCAGTCAGCCCCGTTTCTTCTTTTAATTCGCGCCTTGCAGCCTCAAAAAAAGATTCTGGAAACTCCACCTTCCCGCCAGGTTGTATCCACCCTTTAAAGTTATCATGCTGGCGATTAAGCAGTAAAATTTCATCGTCTTTTTTTAGACAAATATTGACCCAATTCAAAATAGTTTCTGTCATATCAAACCTTCTCCACATGGAACTAGTAACTTTAAATCATACATTTGCACAAGCACAAGCTGTAATTGAAAGCAATACCCAAAAAGAGTTATTCCAACTCAATATTCTTTATTTTGGATAGAAAATCGAACGATCTGATGATTTTGAACAATGACCTCGTATTTACCAAATCCAGAATACTTACTATGTTTCCCGACACTAATGACCATAAGATAGCGTGCATTCGGTAGCTTCGTGAAATCTAGCTGCTCTTGTAAAATCTGCTTGATTTTATCATCATTCTTCTGGTCTTGGCCAATACTAATGATAGATCCATCATCTTGCTCCACGTTAAAAATTACCTTCATTTCAATGGCAAGAGCCTCTTTTTCCAACATGTCAGAAATAGGGATTGGGTACAGGCCCTGCAAAGGCTGGCCTTCTGCCCGATTCTTTTTTATAAGAGCCTCGTATACATCAATATGTGGCGCATCCTTATCTATCATAAAATCAAGGGATTCTAGATATAGTTTCTTCTTATCCGCCCTTGTAAAGCTATCTTTTACAGTTTCTAAAGTTTCACTATAACCTGGACTCAGCTCAAGTCCCGTATAAGCTATACTAGGAAAAGCTTGATAAATCGCATATCCCTTTTCAAGCTGTAGGTCAATATCCGTTTTTCCATATTTCTCATCCCGAGAGGTGTAATACTCAATTCGGTCACCGATCTTAACCGTTTTCCCCTCAATTTCCTCAGAATACTCAGCACTGATTAGATAACCAGCAAAAGAGGTATAGTTTTTATTAGCATCTAAAACTCTGACCGTTCCTTCAAAACCACTCTTCTCATAAGAGCGCTGAACAGCCTGTACCATTTCATATTTCGGCACTCGTACAAAAACTCCCCACATATCTATGAAATTCAGAAACATAGAGACAAGAGCCATGAGAAAAACGATCACCACACTAGATAGGAAACAGCCCAAAACACCGAAGCCTATTTTCTTTTTTGTATTCTTTGCTAGTTCCCCATTATTTTGAGCAACAAGAGGATGTTGAGAACGACTTTTATGTCTAGTAAATGTAATAAGTAAGATTGAAATTGATATTGATATTACTAATAAAAGTAAAATGAGAAATATTATAATCATCTATTCTCCTTAAGTATCTTCTTCTCCACATACCGTTCAATAGGATAGTCTGCTGGATCTAGCAGTCCTGCTTCTCCTAAAGCCATCTGGGCCAATTGGCGTCCGATAAGCGGGCCAGTTGTCAGACCAGAAGAGCCCAACCCGCTGGCAGCGTAGACATGTGGCAAATCTGGCACAGCTCCAAAGAAAGGGGCAAAGTCGCTGGTATAGGCCCGCGTTCCCACGCGCTCGCCTAAAATCCCTGCAGTAGCCAACCTTGGCAAATAAGTTTCTGATTCTTGCTGCAACTGGTTCAGCACCGTCTTATCTACCGTCAAATCAAAGCCCTGATTATTTTCATGACTGGCACCAACGCTGACCTTGCCCGCTAGAAAAGGAATGATATCCAGCTCGCCCTCAGGCATAACAACTGGGTAGTCGTCCGTCTTTTCAGCCAGTTTAAAATCACGTAGCTGACCTTTTTGCGGGCGAATATCTGTCTCATAACCCAGTGGCTGCAAGATTTCTCCCAACCAAGCCCCCACAGCTAAGATGACACAGTCAAAGCTACGTCCGTCCACCAGAAGTTGCTCTCCTTCTACTGTCAAGCTTATCTTTTTCTCAACCAACTCTGCCCTGCTGGCTTTCAGAAGCGTCTCCGTCAAGAGTGCTCCCTCTACACGAGCCCCGCCGGAAGCATAGAGAAGCCGCTCAAAGCCTTGCAAGTCTGGAAATTTCTTCTGGACTTCCTGACGGCTGAGAAGACTCAACTCCCCAATTAACGGCGACTCTTCCCGACGATTAGCAGCCAAATCATAAAGCTCCTGCAGCTTGCTCTCATCTTTTTTCAGCAGAAAAACACCTGTCTGTTGGTAAAAGTCTGTCTGGATGCCAGCCGCTTTCAAATCCTCAATCAAGTGCTGATAAAAATCAGCTCCCAGACGCGCCATCCTGTACCAAGCCTTGTTGCGACGCTTGGAAAACCAAGGACTGATAATGCCAGCGGCTGCCTTGGTTGCCTGCCCCTTGCCATCATCAAAGACAGTCACTTCCACATCTGGTGATTTGGACAGATAGTAAGCTGCTGTTGAGCCGACAATCCCAGCTCCAATCACTGCTACTTTTTTCATGTCGCTCCCTCTCAAATATGTCGGAAAGGATTGGTCGAAGCCTGACTAGCCAGAATCTCAATCTCCCAGCCTTTTTCTGCCTTCCAAGTATCAAGCTTTTCTTTTAATTTTTCCGTAAATAGAACCTCGATATGATGTCCAGGATCCAGCGCCAAAAGCCCTTCTGTCAGCATTTCCTGAGCTGTATGATAGTAAATATCACCAGTTATGTAGACCTGCGCTCCCTTGGCAATAGCCTCTGGATAAAAGGACTGACCGCTGCCACCACAAATAGCCACACGATCAATCATGTGTTCGAGATCTGCTTCTTCATAGGTAACCAGACGCAAACTATCTAGTCCAAAGGCTGCCTTGACCTTAGCTGCAAATTCTCCAAAGGTCTGAGGAGCAATCTTCCCCACGCGACCAATACCGTGTTCTGGACTCGTTCGACTAAGAAAACTTGTCTCCTCAATCTCAAGAAGCTGGCAGAACCAATCATTAAGCCCGTCCTCCACGACATCAATGTTAGTATGGCTGACATAGACAGCAATATCATGCTTGATGAGCTCTAAAATGATTTGATTTCGCGCCTTATCTGCCACTAGGTCCTTGAGCGGGCGAAAAATAAGCGCATGCTTAACGATAATTAGTCCAGCACCAGCCTCAATAGCCTCCGCCACCGTCTGCTCGCGGATATCTAGCGCTACCAGAACCTTGTCCACTTCTTTGTCCAAAGTTCCGATTTGCAGGCCTGAAATGTCGCCCTCCATGGACATTTCTTGCGGGCAGTAGGCTTCATAACGGGCGATGATTTCACTTGCTAGCATGGAGTACCTCCCTGATACTTTCGATTTTTTGGAACATAGCAGAGCGTTCTAGCTGATTCTTTTCTGGGATATGAGCTAAAGCTTCTTCGAATTTCTTCAGTTCTTTCTGCCATCTTAGTTTAAACACAGGCGATTGCTGCTTCATCAGAAAAGGTCCAAAGCGCTTTTCTTGCTCTGTCAAAGTTTGCTGGCCGGCTTCTGCCACTAGGATTTCGTAAAACTTACCAGCCTCTTCTAAGATATCCTCAGCCAGCAAGCGAAAGCCATTAGATACCAGCCAGCTGCGGAGCTCATCCTCTCGGTTATTAGGCTGCAAAATCAAGCGGGAAATAGACCCAAGCTTAGCTCTGCCATTTTCCAAAATCTCTGAAATCAAGCGACCACCCATGCCAGCAATAACGATAGTGTCAATCTGATCTTCCACTTCAACAGCCGCCAGACCATTGGCCAAGCGAACCTCAATCTGCTGCGTCAGCCCATGCTCAGCAACATTTTTCTGAGCAGACTGAAAAGGCCCCTCTACCACTTCACCGGCCAGAGCCTTCTCAATTCGTCCTTCCTGAATCAGGTAAATAGGCAGATAGGCGTGATCACTTCCAACATCCAGCAGCTTTGCCCCATTCGGCACAAAAGCAGCTACTCGCTCCAAGCGCTGGGAAATAGTCTTTTTTTGCATTGCTCACTCTTTTCTAAACGTTCTTTTATTCAGTATATCATTTTTAAGGGTATAAAAAAAGCAACGAAAGAAAAATCAGCCTGTTGATAAACTGATTTTGTCTCGCCACTTGATGATGGGGTGTTCTACCCATCACTTTTTATTTGATTTCCTGATACTCGGCAGCTAAACCACGCTGGACTGTCGGACGAGCTGCAATCTTCTCCGCCCAAGCAGATAAGTGTTTGTAGGAGGTGGCATCCAAGAACTCAGCTGCGCCTGGATAGAGCTTATCCTGCACCAACTGACCATACCAAGACCAGATAGCAATATCAGCAATACTATAGTCATCCCCTGCAATATAAGCTTTCTTGGCCAATTCTTTATCCAACAAATCCAGCTGTCGCTTGACTTCCATAGTAAAGCGATTGATAGGGTATTCTAGCTTTTCTGGAGCATAGTTAAAGAAATGACCAAATCCGCCCCCCAAGAAAGGAGCCGCTCCTGTCTGCCAGAAGAGCCAGTTGAGCACCTCAGTCCGACCAGCCAAATCTGACGGAATGAGCTTTCCAAACTTCTCAGCTAGATAGAGAAGAATATTCGCTGATTCAAATACAGGAATCGGCTTATCAGCTGACTGATCCAACAAGGCCGGAATCTTAGAGTTGGGATTGATTTTTACAAAATCTGAGCCAAACTGGTCGCCATCCATGATGCTGATCTTATAGAGGTCATAGGCTGCCTCTGTCACACCTGCTGCCAGCAGTTCCTCCAACATAATCGTCACTTTGACTCCATTTGGAGTTCCAAGCGAATAAAGCTGAAAAGTCTCTTTACCAACAGGAAGCGTCTGCTCAAAGCGCGCTCCTGCAGTTGGTTGATTAATACCTGAAAATTTTCCTTGATTGCTCTCTACAGCAGACCAGACCTTTGGCAATTGATATTCTGACATCATGTTTCTCCTTCTTGATTAAACTATTTCATTCTAAAAAATAAATGCTCTTTATTATATTCTAACATAGAATATCACAAAACCAGAGTTTTCCGCTCTGGTTGTCTTTTCTATTAATCCTTCCACAAATTCATGGCATTGAGGAAATCATCTGAAACTGTCACATTTTGAGGATTAGCTGCTTCACGTTCTTCCCGTTTGGCTTCTACCTGAGCAAGTGTAGTGATACCTTCCTTGCGCCAATTGCGCAAGATAGCCTGAATATACTTCCAGTTAGCCTTGCCATTAAACACAGCCTCACGAAGAGCAGCCTTGACTAAGTCAGGATTGGTTTTATCGTCTTGAACAGTCTTAGTCAAGTCCTCAATTTCAAAGGGTGTCAAGAGACGGCCCAGCTCCTGCTGGAAAGTCTCCACCAAGTCTTTCAAAACATTCTGAGGAGCCTTTGCTACAGTCTGATGACCGCTTTTGGCTGCCAGCAGTTCATCCAGCTTTTCCAAAGCCGGCGAAGCATCAAAGATAACCTCTGTCTCTCCATTCAACTCAATGGTCTTATACTGCAAGAGACCTTTCTCCGTCAAATGGGACATAGAGCGATTGACTTCTGACAGGGTCTTGCCAATATGCTCCGCAATCTGACTAGGCGCCAGCTCTTCCAGAGAAGTCGTATTTTGCAGATAGAAAAACTGCCAGACCAAAAAATCATCGCTGGAATCAAAGATGTCCTTAAAATGTAAAAGAAGGGCACTCGGGATTACTAGATTGCCCGATTTAAAAGCTGATAAATAAGTCATGTCACCTCTTATAGATAAGCAAAAAACGATACATCATTTTCAGGGCTTTCCCAGTCAAAAGGTGTCTCCTGATAGACAGCGTAATTGACCCAATTGCTGAAAAAGAGTGCAGCGGCCGAACTCCAGCACAAGGCCGGTGTCGTATGGACATCATCGTTTTTAAAATAATTTTCTGGAATATGTGGATTCTTTCCTGCCTTCAAATCGCGGAAATACTCCTTGGATAAAGTATCACGGTCGTACTCCATGTGACCGAAACTATATACCTCTCGCAAGTCCCGGCTAGCCAGCACAGAGAGACCCATATCCTCTCCATACGAGAGAATTTCCAGATTGGTCAGATTGACAATATCTTCCTTTAGAACTTCGGTATGACGGGAATGCGGCGCATAAAACTCATCGTCAAAACCACGAAAAAGCAGATTGCTGCTGTCAGCCAACTGGCTATAAACACCTGATAATTTGCGTGTCATCTGGTGCTTGTCAACGCCGTAGCGAGCGTAAAGTCCAGCCTGAGCTCCCCAACAGATATGCAGAGTTGAAAAGACATGGGTCTTGGACCATTCAATCACCTGCTGGAACTCTTCCCAGTAGTCCACCGCTTCAAAAGGCAGATGCTCCACCGGCGCACCAGTAATAATCAAGCCATCAAAATAGCGATTTTTAACCTCATCAAAAGTCTTATAGAAAGTCTCCATATGCTCTGCACGTGTCGTTTTAGACTGATGAGAGCTCATGTAGAGGAAGTCAATAGTCAACTGCAGCGGAGTATTAGCCAAGTGGCGCAGTATCTGAGTCTCCGTCACCATTTTCTGGGGCATGAGATTGAGTACCAGAATATTCAGAGGGCGGATATCCTGATGGTCCGCCCGATCGTCATCCATGACAAAGATATTCTCAGAGCTTAAAATTTCAACTGCGGGAAGCTTCT
>ERZ772956.2957-NODE-2957-length-10462-cov-6.213894_pt1 | contig 10462 bp, 9 predicted proteins | sample MGYA00580683_ERZ772956 | MGnify/ENA primary metagenome ERZ772956 (study PRJEB29015, sample SAMEA2738077) | human oral metagenome | biome: human oral; feature: human-associated habitat; material: saliva | place: China | collected 2212 ...
CTGCATCTTGGCATAAGAAGTCCTCTAAAATGAAAGAAACCTGCTCTTTCTTTAACTATATTAAATTGTTTAAAGGAGTATATAGAAAAAATGACAATTTTTATTGTTATTTATTTTTTCAAATAGATACATAAACTTTCCCATGTTCTTCCTCCATCTATGCTTACAATTACATAAATTTTCCTCTCTTTTCCATTTCAAAATATTCATGCACTCATATCATATAATTTTTTGTAATATCCATTTTGCTTTAATAATTCTTCATGTGTTCCTTGCTCAACAATTTTCCCCTTGTCAAAAACCAAAATATTATCGCAATCCTTTATGGTATTCAATTTATGAGCAATCACTATAACTGTTTTGTTTTTTGTTATATGACTAATTGCTTTCTGTATTAGATTTTCATTTTGAATATCTAATGCCGAAGTAACTTCGTCAAGCAAAACAATTGGTGCATCTTTAATGATCGCTCTTGCTATTGATATTCTTTGTTTTTCACCTCCAGATAACAGCTTACCGTTTTCACCTATTGTAGTCATATATCCATTAGGTAAATTTGATACAAAGCTATCGCAATTTGCCAATTTTGCAGCTTTTATTACTTCATCATCCGTCGCATTTTTATTTCCCAATCTAATGTTATCCATGATTGTTCCATCAAACAGTAATACATCCTGAAAAACTACAGAATAATATTTTAGCAAGGATTCATCATCTACATTTGAAATATCAGTTCCACCTAAAAATATATTTCCGGAACTTGCTTTATAAAATCCAGCGGCTAACTTCAATACAGTCGATTTGCCGGAACCAGAAGAACCTACTAAAGCCGTTTTTGATCCAGATTTTACTGTAAATGTAGCATTTTGAAGAACATCTTCATCCTCATATCCGAAAGTAACATTATCAAACCTAATACTCATATCATTTGTTTTGGCATGAAAAGGCTCAACATTGATATGTTCCTTTTTTATGTCATCAATTCTTTTAACCAACACATCTGTAGAGAAAATCTCTGTCAAAGAATTCATCAATGCATGGATAGGATCATATATTAAACCAGCTGAAAACAAGAAAATAATGTATGTGAATAAATCAATCTCTCCATGCAACAATAAATATGCCCCTACCAAGATTACAGTTGCTATACCTAATTTAAGAATCATCTGTGCTGATGCTAAAATTGTTGCAGAAAATAATTCAGATTCTCTCTGTTTCTTTTCAAACGCATCCAACTGAATTTTTATAGATGTTTTCTGTTTTTCTTCCAAAGAAAACGACTTTATCTCCTTAATCATTTCAAGTGTTGTTTGTATTTGATCAGATGATGCCAACTTTTCACTTTTAAACTTTTCATTGTATCTCTTTTGAAGTTTTCTGGATAATAGAACTACTGCAAAAGCAATCGGTATTACCCAAAATAATGACATTGCCATTTTAAAGTTAAATATTAACATTGACAGAAAAATCACTATTGTGGACAACAATGTTCCATAACACTGAGGAATAACATGAGCCAAAGCATGTTCAATCCCCGATGTATCTGTCATTACTACGGTAGTAAGATCAGAAATATCTCTTTTTGCAAAAAATGATAATGGAAGTTTTCTTAGAAATTCTGAAATACTAACTCTTCGATTTGCACTTTCCTGATAAATATCAATAAAGGTTTTTGTGTATTCTACATACGATAGCAAAATCATAAGTAAAATTACTATCGCAGATACCCCTAAACACATTACAATAGGCAATTCGGCACTATGAATTTTATTTGTTATGATTGAATACATTTGCGATAATACATAAGCACATATTCCAACAGGCAGCATTTTAGAAATATTGGATAATGCGTTAAATAGTATTCCTTTTTTAATCAGCATTGCTTCAGCATCAGACAAAGAGTATTTTTCTTTTATTTTATCGAACATTTTATAGCCTCCAATCTGAAGCACCCCGATATTCTTTCCACATATTTGCGTATGCTCCATTGTTTTCAACTAAATCATTATGAGTACCTTGCTCAACGATTTTCCCTTTTTCCATAACAATTATTTTGTCTGCATCAATTACAGTATTTAACCTATGAGCTACCAAAATTACTGTTTTATTCTTTGAAATTTCCGTAGTCGCTTTATTGATATAAAATTCGTTTTCAGCATCACAACCTGATGTTGCTTCATCAAAAACAATAATTGGAGAATCTTTAACAAAAGCTCTTGCCAGTGCAATTCTCTGTCTTTCTCCACCGGAAAGGAAAATTCCTTTACTGCCATAAATACTATTTATACCGTTCAGAAGTTTATCAATAATACTTTGACACTGTGCAACTGTAATAGCTTTATCTACTTCTTCTAAAGATGCATTAGGATTTCCTACTCTTATATTTTCAAGTAAGGTTCCGTTAAATAGTTTGCTGTCTTGGAAAACAAAGGAAATATTTTTCATAAGTTCACTATTTCTTATTCCATTTATATTCTTGCTACCAATCGTTATCGTTCCTGAGTTAACCTTAAAAAATTTCCCTATCAAAGAAAGAATGGTGCTTTTTCCGGAGCCTGATAAACCAACAAAAGCAACCTTTTGATTTTTTGAAATTTCAAACGATACATGCTCTATAACATTTTTTTCTTGCTCAGGATATGAAAAACAGACATCCGAAAAAACAATTTCTGTATTTTCAGGGAATTCATCACTACCATTTTCTATATATGAATCATCACAGATAATTGTTTCAATTCTATTTAAAGCCTCCTTTGCTTGAATTAAGTTCTCTCCAGTCATCATTAGTCTCATCATTGTTGTAGAAATTAAAGGGATAAGTAATATGAAAAACATCAAATTCAAAAATACTGCGATTGGATCGCTTGCTGAATTAAATAAAACTACAGCTACAGCTATCAAAAACACAAAAAAACTGTTTAACATAACTCCGAAAATAGTTTTAGGCATACGACAAGCTTTTGCGTAGCCTGCCACCAAATCTCTATAACTCATAATAGTATTATGAAATTTTTTGAAGCTAAATACAGTTTGTTGAAACACTTTGATAATTGGTATACCACGAACATACTCAACAGCCTCTTTGTTCATCTGTTCTTGCAGTGTCATGATTTTACCCATCATAAATTTATTTTCTCCGCCCATCATCATCTTTATACATATTACAGAAATGATTAACGGGATAAAGCAAACAGCACCTAATCTCCAATCAAAAAAGAAAAAACTAATCACAATGATAAGTGGCATAATTGCAGTTGCCGCAAAATCCGGTAATTTATGTGCTAAAAAATCTTCTGTTAAAATGGTGTTTTCATCAATAATTTTTCTAATCTCGCCTGTAGACTTCATTTCAAAAAAGCCTAATGGCATATCTATCACTTTATTGATTGCTTGTAATTTCAAATTTTTAGCAACTCTAAAAGCAGATATATGGGCTAAAGACAATGCCACAAAATATAAAGCAATACCTAAAACAGATGAAATCACAGCTATTTCTCCATAATGCATGATGCTTTTCGTACTTAAGTTTTCGACATATAATCTTATAATTTGATAGATACAAACTAATGGAACGATTGACATTGCAGCACTCAAAATCGATAATACACATGCCAGAACAGTCAGATATTTGTACTTGCCGGAATACTTTAATAATCCGCTATTAAACATAGCTCTTCACCTCACCTTTTAATCTCTCCAATATTTTTTCTTTATCGTTCTCCGCAGAAAACTCTTTAAAATATTGTCCGTCTAAATATAGAACTTTATTGCAAGAAGCCATGAGAAACTCATAATCATGTGAAATAATAAGTATAATTTTTTGTTTTTCCTGAAGTTTTTTCATTCTCTCGGCAACAAGCCTCATATTATGTCCATCTAATCCACTTGTTGGCTCATCAAACAAATATACATCTCTTTCTAAAAGTTCTGCTGCTGCGATAGTCAATCTCTGTTTCTGACCTCCTGACAAAATTTGAGGATGTAAATCTTTAACAGCTTCCAAATGGAACTGATGCAAGATTGAATCTATATTAGCCTTTGAATTATTTAATTTCAACTCATCTTCAAGAGAAACCTCGAATAAATTGCTGTCAGGATTGTTTGATAGATAATATATTCTTCTCTTTCTTTTTGTTTTCTTTATTTTTTCGCCATTTATCGCCAAATTGCCTTTTTGTTCTTTCAGCAGTCCACTTAGGATTTTGAACAAGGTACTTTTACCAACGCCGTTATCTCCTATGATTCCATAAACATTTCCACTCTTAAATGAATAGCTCAGTTCCCTTATAATTTTCTCATTCTTGTATGAAAAGCATATTTTATCTAATTCCATCGAATTTATTCCTTTTATTTTCCTTGCTTTTGATACAACATTCTCTAAAGAATATGCTCTTAACCCAGATACTCTAAAAAAGTCATTACTGCTTGAAAGAAGTTCGTTTTCTGAAAAAGAATGTCTAATCTCACCGTTTTCAAGGTAGTAATATTTATCAACAAAATCTTTCAGATAGTAAATTCTGTGTTCGGAAATCACCATCGTTTTCCCTTGTGTTTTCAATGACAGCATCAATTTTCTTAAAGCCTCGACACTTTTCATATCAAGATTGGCTGATGGTTCATCAAAAACATAAATCGGTGGATCAAGGGCATTGATAGAAGCGATTGCAATTTTTTGTCTTTCTCCACTTGAAAGATGAAATAAGCTCTTATCAATTAAATTTTCTCCATTGATTGAGGAAAGAGCTTCTGTAATTCTTCCTGAAATTTTTTCCCGGTCTACGCCATAATTTTCTAAACCAAATGCAATTTCATCTTCTACATTATCTGCAAAAAATTGACTTTTAGGATTTTGAAAAATGGATCCAACTTTTCTTCCTATTTCATACAATGCTTTTTCACATGGATTCATACCATCTATTGCAATTTCTCCATTTATTTCACCACCATAAAACCTATATGCAAGTCCATTGATAAGCCTTGTCAATGTCGTTTTTCCGCATCCAATGGCACCAATGAATGCTACCACTTCTCCCTTTTTAATTTCTATACTGATATTTTTAAGAATGTTTTCGGAGTTCTTATTATATGAAAAACTTACATTTTCAAGTTTGATCATCTCATCATCCCCCCTCCATAAAGTATAGCCCTGCTGTAAATAGAATAGTCAATAAAACTACAGCAAAATCAAATTTCCTAAATTTTATTTCCCGTCTTGATGTATGCTTCCCATTGGCGGAGATTCCCCTTACTTCAGATGCCGCAGCCAATTCTTCGGCAATTTTAGAAGAAGAGAACATCATAGGTACAAACAAATATTCCATTGTAGAAAACGGCTTTCTAAAAGAAATTAAGCCTCTTAATTTTAATGAAACAATAATCTCCGAAAATTCACTTCTTACTACAGGGAAAAATCTCATCATAAAAATAAGTGGCAATGCTATATTCCTATGGATTTTCATCTTTTTCATCACAGCCATCAATTCTCCCGGAGGTGTTTTTATAATCGGTATTACAGATAGAATAATAACTAATGTCCTAATAACTATAAAAAGGAACATTTCAGGAAGCATAATGCCAAATCCATTTCCCTTTGAAACCAATCTCATAATGCTTATGATTGCTATTGCAAGCACAATTTTTACGATAGATTTGCTGTATCCTAATATGGCAACATATATTAAAAGGATGACGGTCAGCAAAAAAAATACAGTATCTTTGGACAATAACGAAGCCAAAAATACTGTACTAAAAAATACCGCAACCTTGGAGCGTAAGTCCAAATGCATTACTTTATTATACCTGTCTTTTTAAAGTGTTTTTCTGTCATTTTATTTCCCAAGTAGCATCCAATTGCAGCCGCCACCACAGTTAATGCCAAAGAAATAATAACCCACTTCGCATCCGTATAATATTGTGTTTGAATTTTAACTTGTTCCGGAGACACTCCTGTTTTAAGAAACGCATCTTTGAAAAACCATATTTCACTCATTCCATGAGCAGCTCTTGTAAGAGATGTGATAATCCAAGCAATCGTAATTCTTTTTATATTCCTATAACTATCAGTGCCTATCATAAATAATTCTGCGATGATACCACCACCTACAAACCAAGGAATCATAAACGGTCCCATAAACACAGTTGCCAAAACTGCTTGTAAGATATTATAAATTAGAGCAACTCCGGGCTTTCCAACTTTCATCGCCATATAAACGAAAAAAGGTCCCAAAATTAACGCTGTAAACACTGCATTAAGAATCATGTTAAAAAATAAAGATGCTCCCGTTAACATAGAAAATGCAATAAAAACAACAATCATAATTGCAGAAAAGATTCCTATAGTTGCTAAATCTTTTATTGATAATTTTTTTGTGCTTTCCATAAGTGTTCCTCCCCGTATAATAAGTTCGCAAGCTCCGTTAGAAGTTGTCTACTTTTCTATAAGCAACACTTATGTTAACATTATCTAACCCTCATTTCTTGACCAATTAGACTGAATATGCTATTTCAGACATCTTTTTATATTCAGAGGGAGTAAGGTTGTACATTTTTTTGAAAGCATTCGAGAATTTAGAATGATCAGTATAACCAACTTGAAGAGCAATTCCGGTAATGGAAAGGGACGAATTTTTTAATAGATTTGCAGCCACTGCCAATCTCTTTTTTATTATTGTGTCATTAACAGTTTCCCCATAAATACTTTTATAACAGTTTTTCATTGTAGTGATTTTTATGTGGAATTTTTCAGATAATTTTTCATAGGTCAATGTTTTATTATAATTCTGCAGTACATACGCATTTATTTTTTTAGCGATTTCAATATTACTTTTGATAAAATATTGTCTATCCCCATAAGCCATATTGTTGCTCACCGTTGTAAGATACAAAAACAGTTCTTGGAATTTTACTTTTAAATATCCAATTATAATATCATCGGGAACCTTGTATATCTCAAAAAAAATGTGCTCGATTTCTGATGTAGCTCGTTGTATAAAAAGTTTGTTATCATGGCAAAGTTCTGCCAAAACCTCGCCATAATCAATCCTAAACATTTTTTCTAAAAGCTGTAATTCCTCGTCAAATTCTGAAGGTGTAATACAAAATGTGACACCATGATAATGGCTTATGGGAAAGAATGATTCTTTAGAACTGTTGCTCATTAAATTGATCGCAAAATCTCCGCCTTCCATATAGGTTATCGTTCCATCCCTTAACACGCATTCAAATCTTCCTTCTCTACAATGATTGATTTCATATCTTATTTCATTAAGAGAATCCTTAGGAATACTGCTTGTAATTTTTGATGTGTGTATATCATTATAAAATACCCTTACACCCTTAAAAACTTCATATTCTGTAATTATATACTTTCCTTTATTCAAATCGCAATATTTACAAATTCTGCCTTTTGAATTTTCTATTATTTTTTTCTTATTTCTTCCGTAAAGATGGCTCATATAATCCATATTATCTACCTTAAATCTCTTCCATATCATTATAATAATTTTCTTTAAGACAAAATATTTTTTCCATCATACACTCAAATATTAAGCTAAATTTATACGCAACCTTTATGGATGGACAAAATGACCTTTCTCTAAAGAAATTACCGTTCTCGTAGAAATATCCAATCTATTCGATAATTTCCTTTGTGTTCAATTCCCATTTTCTCTTAATTCTTTGAGAATATTTTTCATAAACTTCCCCATCATCAAAAGTGAAGCGCACTTTATATATGAAGTATACTTCTCTTTTGGGAATAAGTAAATAGCCCCCTATTTTTTATCACGATTTGCTGAGTATTTATGATATAATATTATAGAGCAATTCAAAATTTGCTTAATGCTTGTTACTTTAATAATTCTTTTGTAGCAAGCACAGTGCGTATACGGACACTTACGAAAAAATTGATGAAGCATCCCTTTGGGGTCTGCTTCTTTTTTTATGCACCTAAGCACACGAAAGTTTACTTGAATGTTTGATAGGTGATATGCAAAGACTTCCCAAGAACTAACAAAGTTAGTGATTGGTTTAAGTCTACTACTATCAATTTTCAGCTTGTTAAAGAAAATCCTAAGACTCCGAAATACATCTAAAGGATGAATTACATATGACAAATATAATACGAAATGAGCGACTTGAAATTAAGTTTACTAAGGAATAAAAAGCTCTTTTTGAGGAGAAAAGAAAGCTCGCAAAGTGCAGAAATATGAGCCACTTTATTCACAAGTGCGTTTTGGGAATGGAGATTTTTTCAAGTAGCTTTAGAGCCTCTTAGAGATTTACAGGGATTACTTTTCAATGCAAGGCTAATTCCTTTATGAGTAGCAATTAAATTCTTCTTATCTCTTTCAACAAAGCCTTTATGGAGTAAGTTCTCTATGATTCTGGCACAAGTGTCAGGAGTTCCAAGTCCTTTTCTTTCAACCTCTACACCTTTTTCTAAAGCACCATTTCCTGCAATCTCGATAGACTTTATCGTATGTATGACAAAATTGAAGAATTAGAATCTTTGTTAATTGATGCAAAAGTAAAGAAACAGACTATTGAAGCTGAAAAACTGATAGGAGATAATATATATAAGGTTCTGATTTATTTTGATAAACTCTACAATGTGATGAATGAGTTTATTAACTAGGTTATAAATGGTATAATAAAAATATGAATTTAAAGTTTTTTAGTTTCTATAAAGTGCTGAGATATTACATAGATAGATGATTTGAATATATTGAAAGAAGGGCTGATGTGAACCACAAGAATATAAAAAAGAATGCGAAGAGCTATGGGCAAAAAATAAATATTATGTGCTAAGCAAATCGCATAAAGTATACTTAGAAATAAGAGAGTATTTGAAAGAAAAAGAAGTTGATATTTTATTTATTAATGAAAGCATACAAAAAGTAAAGTATATGAAAGAAAGTAAAAAAGATTTTAGTAATGCTATTCTTCATTTATGGGGATATTTCAAAAAACAGGCAACTGAGATGGAAAAACAAGGATTATTTAACATACTGGAAGAATATATGGGAGGGAAAAATAATCAGAGATCATTAATTGAATATATCAAAATTTTACTCAAGAAATACCCAAACAAGTATTTACAGGGATCTACTTTACTAACAGGAGAATATGATGAGACTATGGCATGAACAAATTATTCATCTATTGCCTAAAAACCAGCTTCTTGGTCAACACAGAGAATGTTGTGCGCTTAGGGGAAATGGATGGAAAAAGAAGCATAAAACAGTAGATTATGTATTTTTATATTCTCCGTACTACTTATTTATTTATCATTCATTAGTTATGGATGAAATGGAAAAAAGAGGATATAAGGTTTCTATAGAATGGAGAGATAAGAATTATAGGGGAAAGAAAGCAGAAAATTACTATAATCTTGAAGAAAAAATTATAGATAGCCCAATTTACAAAGAGCATGATAATGAATATTTAGTTGAGTGTATAGAAAACTTGCGAAAAAAAGGTATTAAATTAGAACTATAAAAATTTTGATCGTTTTTACTACTACAACTCATTGTCCCAAAAGGGAGACATGAGCCAATGAATCTTGTATAGAAAAAATAATGATAGAGAATGTAGAGGATGATAGATAAGATGTTAAAGGAAATCAAAGTCTTATTTAAGGTGAAGGATAAGACAAAGTTTCTAAAGCAGAACATTTCCTATCTTACAGTTTTCTATGTTGGTAATATCTTTTCGCATCATGTAAGCTGAAAGTGTTAGAAGCTGCATAGAGAAATTACTACAAGAAAACAGAGAACTAACACAGATGAAAAAGAATGAGTTAGAGCTATAAATAGAAGTTGAAATAGAGTATAATAATGATAATTGTTGAATGAAATCAAGTAGAAGTTGTTGAAGATGAAACAATCTGGTAGGATGATAGTCTTTGATAATAGATGAAAATGCTAATTTTCAAAAGGGAAAGGATAAGAGAGACAGGGGGAAATATGGGTTTAGAATTTTTACAAGAGGAACCAAAACTTATCTTGACATATCCTCATAAGTCTAAATTTAATAGGATAGGCTGTTCATCCATGGTAGTATTATCTTTTATTGTTATATGGATACTGAATCATCTTAAGAGTTATCATACTGATTTTTCAGATAAAATGATTATGGCAATTGTGCTGATTGTCGCTCCGCTCCTTGTATGGTTTATGGGGTATTATCTCTTCATAAATGGAGTGAAATTAGAAATTTATGAAAACAATGTTGTTAAATACTATACTTATGGACGTAGAGGACGGAGTGTATTACATTTTAAATTTAAACTTGAAGATATAGAACAAATAAAAATGAAGAATCGTCCATTTCATTGTCTCAAGATGACCATAAAAATTAGGAATCCCATTTTTTATAGTTTACATGAGAAGAAACTAAATAAGCTGATTAATGTAAGTATCATCATAGATAGAAAAAAATCGGATTTTTTTATGCAACAGAT
>ERZ772956.2958-NODE-2958-length-10457-cov-5.323207_pt1 | contig 10457 bp, 13 predicted proteins | sample MGYA00580683_ERZ772956 | MGnify/ENA primary metagenome ERZ772956 (study PRJEB29015, sample SAMEA2738077) | human oral metagenome | biome: human oral; feature: human-associated habitat; material: saliva | place: China | collected 2212 ...
CATACTAACTTTTTTAGATTTTTCATAAGCTTTTTCTTTTAATTCTTTTAAACTAGGTAAAAATTGTAAAATAAGTGGTGCTATGGTATAACCTAAAATTCCACCGATAGTATTTAACATCAAATCATCTACATCAAACAATCTATATGGATGTGGATAAATGAAATATAAACCACTTAACTGAGTTAATTCATAAAATAATGATAATAAAAAGCTAACAATTAAAACAAATAAAAGTTTTTTATCACCTTTATAAAACCTTATATAAATACCAAGTGGAACTGTTAATAATATATTGAAAAGTGGTTGCAATACTACATTTTGTTTTAAAGCTGGTAAATAAGTTCTAATGTTACTAATATTTAAAACTGTATGTTTAAAGAAATCATTTATAAAATTAAATAGTTGTAATTGAACATATGGACCTTTTATTTTTGCTAAACTTTGTGTACTTGGAAGTGGAAGTATTACTAAATAATATGCACATATAAAATAAAATATAAAAGATGCAAATATTAACGTTTTAACTACTTCTATAGATCCATATTTAAAATATTGATATAACATATAAGGAATAGATAAAACAAAAGCTATACTAACAAATGTAATAATTGCAACAAGTATTGTAAATAAATAATTCATAATTAACTCCTTATCTAGATACTATAATGTATCCTTGAATATATCTTCTTTGTCCTCTAATAGTTGTCATAGTTTCTGTTAATTCTTTTAGTTCTTTATAAGTATAAGTAAATTCACTTTGAATTTTATCTCCAACTTGGACAATTTTAATTCTATCTCCTTCTAAACCATTAAGTACAAAAAAATGATTAAGTATATGAAGAATTACCATATTATTATTTTTTAAAGCATTATAAATATCTCTTTCAGCTTTAGCATGATTAAAATTACCTATTTTATAGTACATATCATGAACTGTCGTTTTAAATCCTTTAGAATTTAAATATTTAATTAAAACTTTCATATTAGTACCCATAACAGTACATCCACCCATACTACAAATATCTTTAGTAACTCTAACAGGTTCATAACTATTATCATTTAACATAGTACATAGTATTACTGCTAATGAAGTAGGTCCACATCCATGATCTTTAATACTAGTACCAGTTATATTACCATATGAATATTTTTTATAATCATCTTGAAAATAAATACATCTATTTTGAACTTTAGATACTTTTTTAAAAACTATATTTCTAGGACAAAGTAAAATATTATCTTTGAAACTTTGATTATTAATAATAAATTTTATTTATTTATCTTATTTTATCCTGAATTTTTTAGTAATATCATGGACATCTATTTTAACTTATCTATTTTCCCTTTTTGTTCTAGACTTATTAATTATTAGTTTATAACATACCTATTATTGATTTTTAATTTAGCTTTCGTTATAATTTCTCTATATCCACTTCACCTTTTTTAAGGTTTTAAAGTAAGTGGGTACTTTTTTTATTTAAATATCAGTTATTTACCCCTAGTTTCAACTTTACTTTAGTTGTTATGTAGGGCTTTTTTTGCGTTATGCAAAATAAAAATTAAGGGGAGTTTGTGCGAGCTAGAGGGGGGCGCGGTCTGAAATTGCCTTTTCCTCTAGTGATTTTCACACGGGGTATCCCTTTACACCTCTAGCATTATGGCAAACACATACACTATCTTGTTCTATGATTAAAAATAAACCATTGATTCAACTTCTTTATCGATTATATACAGTATACATTGGCAGTTAATTCTACCGTCATGTTCCTATAGATTAGTTACTTACATTCTTCCTTTATTCGTTTCCCACTCTTCCTACTATTCACTAATATAATTTAAAGCATCAATAAAAGAGGTTTATTGTATTATGTGTTTTTATGATGATTATGATGCGTTTGAAAGCTATTATAAGTAAACTAATTCATATATGATTTTCAAACTAAGAAACGTTAAACGACAATCTAAAACAGATAAGAGTATTTCTATATTACTGTTTATGAAAGTATATAAATAACCCCCTTACCTTTCAGTAAGAGAGTTATATTTTCGTTATTCAGTTATAACATCAATCAGTGTATTTAAATAGTTTCTTAACGCTCTATCTAATCGCTCTTTATACTCATTGATTGTTATGTTCATTGCTTTTGCATGCTCAACGTTGCTTACTTCTTTAACAATATACATTTCCTGTACATTTGCTTTATTTTTATATTTATCTTTAGATTGTCGCATCATCGCATACTTGAAATATTTCTCATATATAATTATCCTATCTTCCATATTCAACCGCTTCATCACTTCATAAAAACAAGCTAACTGTTTTAAAGAACGGTTATCTGAAAGTGCGTTATAGGTCTTTGTAATATATAAGCGGTGGAAGTATACATCACTAATACAGTAAAATGCTTTGTCTGAATAACTGTATTTATTACCATATCCCTTTTTCAATTCTCTCAAATTACTACCCCTCGCATCATATTTTCAAATTCTTCATCAAGGGAACTAATCTTTCTTAATTGTTCTCCCTTTTGCTGAATTGATTCTTCCTCTAGGGAACTAAACCCTTTTGGTTTTTCTCCTTTTTGTTTTATTGCTTTTTTTCTAGCGGTTAAATAATAATCCACTTCCTGTATCCATTCATACGCTCTTTGAATGATTAGAGTGTCCTCATTTTCATTTACAGCCCTTCTAAGCGCGTTTAACTCTTCCTCGGTAAATTCATCAGTAAATAGTTTATATCGCTTGTTTAGACGTTCTATTCTCGTTCTGATGATGCGTTCCTCTGTTTCAATTAATACGGCTGCACTGTATGGGTCTATTGAACGTGTATAGACATCTAGGTCATCTATCATCATTCCACCTATAAGGCTATGAGTAAGGAAGAACATTTCTCTAACATTTTTTAATTTGTCTGTATATGCTGTAATTAGATTGGGAATAGCTAACATGTTTTTAATGGTTGCTCTTTGTTCTGTATCCAATCTTACCTCCTTTTTCTCTTACTTTCTCTCCATATCTCCTTTATCTTATCAACGTCTGTTGCTTTGTATTGATGACTTCTACCACTTGTAGTATCTCTCATTACAACAATACGTGGGTCATTTCGCACATCGCTTTGTGACCAACTACTATAATTGATATTTGCTTGTTCGCACATTTCTTTTGTGGTTAAAAAAGTTTTCATTGCTACTACTTTAAATCCACTTTTCATTAACAAATTAATTAGTCTTTCTGGATTTCTTTCTAAAGCTTGGAAAATCATTTCGTCAAAATCCATTTTCTTACTCCTTTCATATTGTTGTAACTCCTTTTCAATCCTATAATTAAGATTGGGAAAGGAGGTGTTTATATGCATATAGAAGACTTATTATCTAAAGTGCGCTCTGAAGCTCTTCTAACTCAGTCTGAAAAAGAAAATCGGAAAATTTTTGAATTAGGAAAAAATTATATATTTGACTTCTTTCAACCATTAATTCAGGAATCTGAAGAAAACTTAGATTTAAATCCAGATTTATTTAAAGTAGATGTGAGAGAAGATTGGATAACAATTTATTTTCAACATAATTTTATACGAATTTCTTTAAAACCTTGCGAAATTTATGTTGAGCACATAATGAGTCCTTTTGACCGTTTACAAATTCAAAACGGAAAATTAATTTCAAAAAGATTTCAAAAAGAGTTGTCTGAAGAACTTCTAGAGCTATACTTAGATAGGTTGTTTATGGACTTAGAAAAGGACTTTATTCTAAATCAGTAATATCTATTAATTATCAATTTCTAGATTTTTCGATTTTTGATTTTTTACTTTGCTTGAATTTAAGAGGGAGACATTTTACTCTTAATAAAGAATCCACTTCAGCATCTAGTTCAGTTGAATTAGGTGCTTTTTATGTTTTACTTTCCTAATCTTCTACCTCATACTTTTTTACTAATACTCTATAAGGTTGTTTGAACTCTCTTTCAATACGTTTAAAAGTATACTCATCTTGTTTAAATGTAGGTTTACTATTTTTAAAAGCAACTTTATAGTTATATACCTGCATTGAAATGCGCGCTCGTAAGTCAAAGTCATTACAATAATCTTGAAATTCCTCTAATGTTTCAAAAGTCTGCACATCCATCTTTTCTCCTAGCGGTTCTTTATACAACTCACAATAATAATCATTCTTTCTCATTGTCATAATCATAATACCGTCTTTAAACTCACCGTTATTATCTATATCAATTGGCACTTCAAGCATCACAATAGCACTACCTAAAACCATATATTTATGAAAACCATTATCTTTTAACCATTCAACCGCATCATCGTATTTTTGAATAGCTGTATCTGAACAAAACTCCATCTTTTTTGACCATTGTTGTTTCTTTTCAATCTCTTCATTTGTAATCATATATTAATCTCTCCCTTGATTTAATCGCATCATCGTTCTAAACTACCAACAATACCAACAAACTTTTTTAAATGTTGGTAGCAATGTTGGTACTTAGAAACGTTGATATAATAATGTTTTTACCCTAAATTACCAACAACCAACATTAAAACCGCATATTATTATATATACTTTTTTATTTTTTTTTTTTTTTTACAAAAAGATTCTTTTATTTTTTCCCTATATATAACATGAGAAATATTGTTGGTATGTTGGTACTAACCTTTATAAACGTTGATATAACAACGATAACGACTACCAACAATAGTACCAACAAAGCACTTTTCATTGTTGGTAATGTTGGTACTTTTTAGCTATCTCCCTTGTAAAATAAAGGTTGATATTTATAACGTTCCTTTTCAAAGTCGTATTCCTGCAAGTTGTATGGTTTTATATCTCTATAATTTTGAAAATCAGATATTTCAAAGCCTGTAAATGGTCGCATTTCATTCCTGCTGTATTTCCAACCTAACCCTTCTAGAATAGGCTTTATATTGGTTGTAAATGTTCTTTGACCTAGCTTTGTTGCTCTACCGTGTTCCATATAATATACCGCTTGAAAATGATAGTATAAAAACTTCACTGGTAGTTTTGTGCTTTTAAAGAGTGAAAAATTTTCTTCCACATATTCAGCAACCACATCATTATCCAATTTAATTTCTCGGATGATGCTTTGGCTTTCTTTTGTGTTTACAAACGTTTCACAATTTACAGGTAATGCTTTATAAGCAATCCATTCAAGCAGTTCTTTATTTTTAATATATTCGTTTTTAACCCGTTTATTGTTTCCCTTATCTTTGTATGCTTTCTTAAATTCAATCACTCGTAACCGTCTTAACATTCCATCAGAAACATCAGCAAACTTAGGTATACCATTCATAGATTGAATAGATAAAGCTGTAAATTGATAAGGGAATGGATGCTCACCTTTTGGATTGATAAGAACAGAATCGCCTGTAATGACACTCTTAAAGTTTTCACTTGTTGCGTTATAATCTTTAGGGTTATTATCATCGCCAATAATCAGACTCTTACCGTATGCACTAGCAAGTTTGAAATCTTCTTCAAACTCTTTAATTTTTAAACTGGTAGTGTTTGATTGACCTACTAAGTTTTTTAGTAATTGTTCCATCGTACTTTTACCTGTTTGACCGCTAGCGCTGTAGAAGAATACAGCTAAATCAGAATTAACATTACAATGAATAGCACTAGAGAGTATCTGCCAAAGTAGTTTTTCTTTTTCTGCATCATTCCCTGCAATATCCTTTAACCATTGACTAAAAGACCAATCTTTAAATTTAGGTTCTTTTGCATCAGGGTTGTATTTTACTGCTATCTTATTCTCAAAGATATATTCATGATTAAACGGCTCTAGAGTGTTTGTATCGTGGTTATATACACCATTGTCAAACACCACTAAATTCCGTGATGTCGTTCTTTCTACTTCTTCCGTTTCATGCCTTAAAAAATGAATGACCTCACCGCATTGTTTTTGCGATAATGTCCTTTCAACTGAAAGAGATAAGTTATTAATAAACCACTCACTTTTTGTATAAATACCTTCATCAGGGTTATATACCGTTAAATAGGCTGTATCAGGATTTAAATCGCCTAGTCTTGCAAAGTAACATGTTTTCTTTAATATATCTGCAGTTGCTCTAGGACTGACAGGGAATGTTTTAAGTTTCCCCTGCTTATCTTCCGTTGCGTGTTCCTCTCTCCATACTTCCCCTAATTCACTTAACTTATGTTTTAATTCATCAAGTGTAGGATTTTCCATCTTTTGGAATAAGTCAAAGAACTTTCTTTTAAATGTATATTGGGTTCTAATCTCTGTATTCTGAACAGCATAATTTAATTGCTGCCTATTACCCTCTATCCATTCTGTATTGTCCATAGCAAGCAGTGAACTGCATTCTAGGGCGGTATTATAGTCTATCTCACCATCTTGTACCGCTTTTGCTAATACAAGTATTGCATGGTTTGAATTGTTGTATTCATAAAGATTATTTCCATCTTCTTCTATATAGGCTTTAAACATCTCAATAGCCTTTTCATGTGGAATAGATGATGCATCATCTACAGTACCTTTTATAAACCTACTGTTAGTATTTTTTTGAATAGGCGGTTCAATGTTTCTAGGTACTTCATACTTCTTACCCTGAATAACCTGTAAACTCCATTTACTATTTAAATCAGTTTTAACTGGTAACCCCTGACACTGACTCCATGTTTCACTACAATGGTCATATTCAAGCCCTATCTTACTTGCAATCTCTCTAAGCATTACTACATACTCATACTTTACAAGCGGTCTAGAAGGCTCTATCACGATTCTAAAGCGTGGTTTTTCCTCTGTATGGTTGATAGTTGGATATATGAGAATTGCTGTATCAGTTAGGTTATCTTTTACATGAGTAATAAAATCATTACTATTCATTTTAATATCGTCATAATCAATAATAATGAGGTCTCTTCTAATAAGCTGCTCATTATTCCGCTTAATAGCCCCTCTTTCCTTGGGTTCGATATATCCACTAATGAAATACTCTTGATTACTCTTTAACTTCTTAATGCGTTCTTTATAAACCTCTGTTGTTTCTTTATTCCCTTTTTGAATGTATGTAGGTTCATAAGTCTTTAACCATTCAAAACTTGATATACTTGTTCTTATTTCTCTTATTTTGTTATTCTTAAATCCTTTTTCAAGATAAATTGGCAATATTACATCACCTCTTTATCTTGTTTATTCAACTTTAACTGTTTTAAATTCATACCTTTTATTCTCCTTAAATTGTGATGATGCAATCCTTATAAACACTTGAGAATACTAGGTTTTTATGCTATACTATTCATAGTGTGATGAACACATATTACTATGTGTATTCTTTAAGAATTGCCAAGCTACTAGCGTTTAGTTAGTAGCTTTTTCTTTTTGCATAAATAATAATGCAAGCATGACATTATTAATGATTTCCTTAGTTTTAACTTTTGTAACTTTTAAATGTTGTAAATTATGCTCTCGTTTTACTTCCAACGCTGTTTTTAACGCATCATATTTAGGTACATCCCTTACATAAGTAACCAATAGATAATAGTCTTTCGTTTCCATCAATTCTGCATAGTGTGATACTTTACTCATTTTTTATATCTCCTTTAAAAATTTACCGTGGGGATTGTTAGCAAGATGCTTCTTCATCTTCCATTTCGCTTAAAATTCGTTTGCCTAATTCCAAGGTCTTTTTTGCCTGGTCTCTCACTTCATCATTACTTGCTCCTGTACTAATCATTTGAGTTAATAGCTTAAGTTCTTTTACATACTCTTTTTTCATATTTTTCATAGATAAAATTCCTTTCTACCGTGGGGGTATTTTGTTTATCTTTTGTATTTATTCATGAATGCATCAATTTCATTCTTTTTATAGTACTTCTTTGACTGTATCTGATAGCATGGTAACCCTTGATTTTCCCAATCTCTTAAAGTAGTTACTGATACAGATACATAACTAGTACCTACTTCTTTAGCTGTTAAGTATTCCTTTGAAATACGTGCATCCCGTCTAGCTTGTTCAATCGCATCAGCATAAACATTACGCAAAGAATTAGATACTTCCTTTTCAAATTGTTCTGGTAAAGCAAATGTGAACATAGATAACCTCCTTTCGTTTTATTATTTGCTATTTTATTATTCAGTCCTCTACAGGAATAAAAAGTTCCCTAATATCAATGGATAATGCTAAACAAATTTTCTTTAAAGTTGAAAACTTAATATCTCTTTTACCATTTAAAAAACTTGAAATAGTAGATTGAGAAATTTTAGTGATATTAGATAAATCTTTAGCAGTCATACCCTTACTCGCTAAAATCACTTTTAATCTTCTTTCCACATCTTTTACCTCCTTTTGGAATTTTTTATAGTGCTTACGCTATAATTACACCTGCATTTTACACCCTTCCTCATGGTCTGTCAACCCCTAAACAATATTTTTTTTATTGTATATTGAAATTTTTATAGCGTTTATGCTATAATGTTTTCGAAAGGGGAAGGATACAATGTTGTTTAATAGATTAAATACACTTTTAGCAGAAAGACGAATAAGCGGTTCCCGTCTATCCATCGAAACAAAAATAGCTCAATCAACAATCTCAAAGATTACAACTAATAAATCAAAACAAATAGATTACAAAACATTGAATACAATTTGTAATTTTTTAAAAATACAACCTAATGATTTTTTTGAATACTCACCTTATGACTTTGAAATAGAATTATTAAGTGGTGATAGCTTTTTTATTCAAGTTTTAGAATATAGCGAAAAAAAATATACATTTGAAAGTACATTACAATCGACTTGCTTTATTGATGATATTAATATGGGAAGTATTTTTGAAATTCTTCATAGAACAAAAGAATGTAACGATATAAAAATAGAATTTGAAACTGAAATTGATAATGAAATGAATAAAATATTCAATTCATTATCCCCTATTCTTTTAAGTTATTTAAAGAGTGAAATTAATTCTGTTTTAGAAGAAAAAATACATGCACATGCTTCTTACAGAATAAACAAGGATATATTTGTAGCTACTTCTAATACAGATATAGATTTGATTAATAATAAGATAAAGGGATACATTTATCTTATCCATGAATGATTAATATTAATACTTACCTTTATCCTTTTACTTTTACCGTGGGGGTGGAAGAAAGGATACTAAAGAATGGCAACGATTAAAGAATACACAACAAAAAAAGGTAACCTATTTAAAATTGTTGGCTACCTAGGTACTGACCCTTTAACGGGTAAACAAGTAAATATTAAAAAAGGTGGGTTTGCTACAAAACAGGATGCAAAACTTTACTTGAGTCAAGCGGTAATTAATCTGCAAGATAATAAGTATTTAGATACTAGCATCCATGTTTCTAAAACCTATCAAGATGTTTATGAGGAATGGTTACTTCAATACAAAAATACTGTAAAGGAAAGTACCTTCTTTAAAACACAATCAATGTTTAAAAATAATATCTTACCTATTTTTAGCAACCTAAGAATTAACAGTATTACTACTCCATTCATTCAGGATAATGCTAATAAATGGTTCTCAAAATATAAGAACTATAAGAAGATTATCAATTATAATTTTTCTGTACTCGCTTATGCTTTAAGAATGGGTTATATCCACGTTAACCATAAAGATAGGTTTGTAATGCCTAAGAAGATTAGAGTAAGAAAAGATGAGTCAATGAGTTACTATACAAAAGATGAACTTATTGAACTATTAGAATACATTAAGCAAGATACAAGTATTGAATGGCTTAGTTTTTTCAGACTGCTAGCATTTACAGGAATGAGAAAAGGTGAATGTTTAGCTTTAACATGGAATGATATAGATTTAACTAATCAGACTGTAACAGTGAATAAAACTCTTGCTGTAGGGATGAACAGTAAACAGATTATTCAAACTCCTAAGACGCTTGAAAGCTACCGTACCATCACTTTAGATGACAATACTGTATCATGGTTGAAAAAGTGGAAGATTGAACAGGCAAAAATGTTGTTAAAATTCGGTCATAACGCTATGAGCGAAAATCAGTTAGTATACTGCCAATGCTCGAAAAACAAAATGTATTGTTTGGGAAAGCCTGCTACCATTCTTAAAAAGGTATGCAACAAACATAACTTCAAGATTATCAACATTCACGGCTTCCGTCATACTCATGCTAGCCTACTTTTTGAAAGTGGTGCAGCAATGGAAGTAGTAAGAGATAGATTAGGTCATACAGATATACAAACTACTGTAAACATTTATACTCACGTAACACAAAAAAGCCGTGATAAAACGGCTCAAAACTTTGCAAATTATATGGGTATCTAAACCATTTTCTAAACCTTTTTGGTTTTTTGGGTATAAAAAAATTGAGAAACATTGATATATCAACATTTCTCAACCTTCATAAATTCCAAAAATGCCCCCTACAGGGCTCGAACCTGTGACCCATAGATTAAGAGTCTACTGCTC
>ERZ772956.2967-NODE-2967-length-10447-cov-4.505774_pt1 | contig 10447 bp, 12 predicted proteins | sample MGYA00580683_ERZ772956 | MGnify/ENA primary metagenome ERZ772956 (study PRJEB29015, sample SAMEA2738077) | human oral metagenome | biome: human oral; feature: human-associated habitat; material: saliva | place: China | collected 2212 ...
AACTTTTTAACATTAATTTTATTTTTTCATTAAAATATTTTACCATATTTTTATCTGGAAAAGATAAAAAATAAGCACTATAAATATAATTTAACTTTCTTTCAATTTGTTTATAAATATTAATACCAGCATCTTCATATCCTATAATATCTCCAACACTCTTTTTAAAAATACCATTTTTAGTGTTATTATCAATATAAGTTTCTTTAATTCTATTTAGTTCTTTTAAAAATTCAATAGCTATCATTCCATTTAAAGTTCTATCAAATGGTTCTTTTTTATCTTTTTTTATTAATTCTTTTACTTTTGTTTTTAATTCTAACCATTTTTCCATATTACCACTCCTTATCTTTTAAGATATAGGTATTATACCATTAAAATTAATATATGTCAATATATATAGTTTTCTATAATTATCATTTTTCTATATGTCTGTTACAATAAATGTATCTAACAAAAAAAACTTTTGAATTAAAATAAGCAAATAAAAAAGACACATTTTTCTATTAAATAGACACTTGTGTCTTTTTATTTTTTATTTTTCAAAATAATCTTTGATTGCTTTTATTAAATCTTCAGTTTTTTCATTTTCTTTTTCATATTTTTCGTTGTATTCTTTTAAAAATAAATCTTCGTAATTTTCTGCTACAAAATTATATTTTTCATTTACTTCTGATAAATTTTCTTCTTCTAATTTTAACATATTATCTTTAAAAATAGCTATCCTATCTTTTCTGTTATAATCAAACTCATTCTCTAATTTATCATTGAATTTTTCTAGAATATAGTTAGGATCTTCAAATTTATAATCAAGTTGATTATCTATAATATTAAGTGCATATACATTCGTTAAAAAAAATTCTTCTTTAAATATAATTCCACTTTCTTTATTTTCGTATTCTTTTCCTAATTTATAAAAATCATCAAGATTTATATTCCATTCTCTATCTGCTTTTTCATCTTCATTTGTTATTCTTTCATAATTATTTTTTCTAAGATTTTCTAATTTTTCCGATATTTCAAAAACTATTTTATCTGCTATATCATTAAAAACTTTATCTCTATTTTCAACTATTGTTACTCCTAATTCTAATATTTCATCTATATTATCAGCTACAAATTTTTCTTTTTCACTATTTTTTAAGTTGAAAAATCTACTGTTAAAATATTCTACTGCTGTTTCTAATATAGGTTCTTCTATTTCAAGTGATATTTCATTATTACTGTTTGCTAATAAAAGCTCATCTTTACCTAAAAAATTTTTAGGTTTTAATGAATTAGAAATTATATCATTCTTTACCTCTTCCAATGTTTCTTTTTCTAAAGCATTTTTTAAATAACTTGCTTGTAATTTAGCTTTTTCTCTTATATCTTCTGTTTTTAATAATAAATGTTCCTTTCCTACTTCAAATTCTTTTAAAGTTTTAAAATATCCTACCTTAGAATTTGCCATAGCAAACTCTTTAAAAATTTCATTTCTCTTTTCAGTATCTTCGTTTTTGCTAATATCCATCATAGCATACTTTTTATCATCAATAGCTCCTAAAAACATAACTTTAGTTTTATCTTTTTCTTTTTCATAAAAAAAAGCAAAATTTTCATGCATATTAAAATTATATAAACTATTATCTTTTGATAATTTTTCAAAAGGTAATTTTAACTCATCTCTTAATTTAACATCATCAATTTTATCAATTTTTTCCTTTAAATAATCACTTAGATCAAAAACTAAAAACCAACTATGATTTTTTTGTTCTATTTCTTTGATATTGCATCCTTCTAAAAATTCATCATATTTACAAATAGGATCTTCATTTTTTTTACTTATTATACTTAATTTTGAGTGTTCTCCTATTACATTCTTTTCTTGTAAAGTTTCTAAAACTTTATCTAAATGATTAAAATAATTTACTGTTTTATTATAATTAATCACATCTTCACTTGATAATAAATAAACTCTTTTATCTTTTTCTATGTTTTCAACTAACTTTTCTAAAAAATCTTCACTTTTAGTTGATAATTCTCTTTCACCAACATCAAAAATCTTTATTTCATTATTTTCATTCTTAGAAAATTCTGAACCTTCCTTAAAATACTTTTCAAGGCTTTGATTATATTGTTTAGGATCAAATTCTTTATAAGCCTTTATCCCATTTATTTTTTCTTCTAATAAATATGCCATATTTACACCTCTCTTTTTTTTCTATATTTTATAATTTAAAATATGATAAGGATAATATATATATTATATAATGCCTTATCATATTCTCTTTTAAAAAAATAGGCTAAAAAGCCTATTTTTACCCTACATTACTACACTCAAACTATTTATTGTAAAAGTATAGTTCATCATAACCACCTTTATCATTTTATTTCAATATTATGAAACCTTGTTTAAATTTATATTTTTCATTTATTTCAATCATTTTTATTTTCTTTTACAAATAAATTTTACTAAATCTTTTAAAAGCCAATATTTCATAATTAGTTTTTAATTCTTCTATTTCAGTATAATCAAAATAACTTTCAAATTCTCTTAAAGTTAAAGGAATGATATAATCATTCCAAGTTTTATCAGAATATCCATCAATTTTTAATTCCTTTTTCATTATTCTATATAATAACTTATTATATTTTTTATCATTTATTTTTCCCTTAACTTTTCGGAAATATCTGTTATTGCAATATAAATAAAGGCTTTCTTCCTTATTTATTCCTTTTAATATATCTTTTAATCTTCTATATAAAAAACATTTTTTATTCATTTTCTTATTGAAAACACTAATTCTAAATAGAGTATAACTTATTATAAAAAACCAGCTCATAAAACTATAAACTATAATAGCTTTATTAAAGAAAATAAAGTGTTTTTTTTCGTTTTTGGTTCTAGTATTCAAAATAAAAAATAAAGCTAAGAAATAAGCTATTATAAAGCCTATAAGATAATATTTTAGAATTGCTATCATATTTATTGTAAATGTAAAAGTATATTTCATAATTTCCCCTTTTTATTACTTTATTTCTGTATCATAAAAGAAAAGATTATATTCGCTTTTTCTTTGTAATTCCAAAATATCTTGTGGTAATTTATTTAATTCTTTAATAAAATCTTCTTCTGAAATTATTTTGTAATTTTCTTCTACTTTTCTACCATTCACAAGATATTGACTAACTGTTTTACTGTATTCTACACCACAAGAAATATAAAAAGAAGAAAAGTGTTTTATAGTATCTTCATCAATCACTATCTTTGGTATGTTTTCTTTTGTTATTTCAATTTGAACTAAATCATCTATGTAAATATCTTTAAAATATGAAAATTTCTTTTTTTCTCTTTCATTAAAAAATCTATCATAATTTTTTTCTGAAATTTCTTCAACTTTTTTTCCTATTTTACAAATAAATTGTGTTTGATAATCATTGCCTTTTTCATCATCAAAATTCAAAAAAATTATTTCTCTATTTGTTTTTATATCAGTAAGTTTTGTTATCACTTTAATTGATAACTCTGTATTTTCATTTTTTTCTTTATCTGAATAAATTATTCTTTTTTCAAGTCCAGTTCTTAGTTTTCTCATAATTTCCTCCTACTTTTTTACTTTCACCCTATATTACTACTCTCAAATTCAAATTATCTGTTTCTTCAGAAAAAATTTAGTTTAGTTTATTATATTTATATAATTAAAAATACCTAATATTTTCTCTATATTTTCTATTTTATCAAAGCTATAATTTTTGTCATTAGTTAAAATTTCCATTTTTTCTTTTATATTTTCATTATCATAAATTTTTTCCAATTTTAAACCTTTAATGTTTCCTTTGAAATTTAGTTTTATATTTTTTATCTTTCTTTGCATCAATTTAGAATACTTTTCATTTTTAAAAGTCTTTCCACTGACATATCCACTAAAATATGCTTTTTCTATCAGTTCAAAAAGCCTTCTTTCTTTAATATTTCTTTTGTTATCTTTTGAAATCAATTCAAAATTTTGTTCTTCTTGATTTATCTCAAACTTTAATGCACTGTAAATATAAGGAGTATGTTTATCAGCAACTTTCATTTCATTGTTAAGTTCTGTAAAAACATTTTTTAAAATTTCTAATGCCATAACATCATGATAAGTAAATTTTATACAATCTTTTATATCAATAGTATCATGCATATTAAAAGGAGTGAATATCCACATATCATTAGCACTTAATTTTATTTTAGGTATACAATTATTATTATAAATTCTATCAAATTCATGATCTGTTTTTAAACTTATAACCGAAATTTTACAATCCTTATATGAATTATCTTTTTTTATTTTTTCAAAAACTATATTAATTTCATCTTTTAAACCTATTTTATCTATAAAATATTGTTCTACTAAATGATTATTTTCTATTTTTACATATCCTAAACTGTTAATAAAATTTCTCATATTTTCTTTGTTTTTAGTATGTGTGAGTGCTATATCTAAAAAATCATTATAACTATATTTTTTATAATCTTTCATCTTTACACTTCCTTTATATTTCTATTTCTGTTATCTTTACATATTTATCTAACTTTTGTATAAATTCTATTTTCTTTGTTTCTCTGTTATATTTTAGTATTTGTTTAAAAAATGAATAATGATCTTCATTATCATTTAATTTATCTTGTGTTATCAAAAATTTATTAGCTTCTTTTTCGCCAAATGTTTCCATTTTATCTAATAACGGAATTAAAAACATTCTATTTTCATCACTACATTTCTTATTATTTAAAATAAATAGCATTTTTTCATCAGTTTCATTATTTCTGATAAAATCAAAAATTAATAAGTTAATAATAGTTCTATATAATTCCATATCTTCATCTTCAGTTATAAAATAAAAAACCTTATTTTTTCCGAATGCATATTTTGTACAATAACTCTTTTCTAGTGAAAAAATTTCTTTTTTTTCAATTTTAGCACCAAAACACTTTAAAGAATGTAACAATATAGATATGATAGAACCAAAAAACTTAGAATCAGTGCAATATACTATATCTTGTGCTAATTTTTCTTTCTTTTCTAATTCATTTTCACCAGTAATAATTAATTCTTTTATTTTTTCTGTAGTTGCACTTCTAATTTCCTTTATTAAATTAAAAATATCATGCATATCATAATCTTCTTCTCTTTTAAAAGTTATGATTTGATATAACCAATCAATAGCTCTCATCTCTAAAAGACTTGGTGCAATATTATGGCTATAAAAATTTGATAAAATTATAATTCTTGCTATTTCTTTTATTTCTTCATCTTTTAAATTTAGTTTTTTATCAATTGGATTATAATAATCTGTTTTTGGATTAAACATAATTGCTTGTTCATGATATTCTAAATCTTTTCTATAATTCATAGTAAATTCAGCATTTTTAAGATTGCATACAGCAAATAATGATTTTTCCCAATTTCTCATATTTATATTAGAAAGTATTATATTATCTTCGTTTCTTTCTAAAGATATAATCGTATTATTTGTTGTTTTATCAAAAATATTTCTTCTACATAAATTTAAAAATTTCTTTTTTCCACAATAAACTCCATCTTTTTTTTGTAACCACATATTAAAATCGCTCCTTCTTTCTTTTATTTTTGCTTTATTATAAAATTAGGTTGTTTCTCATCTCTTATTTCTTTTGTATTTGAAAATGTATAAATATATTCATTTTCAACTTTTTCTTCTTTTACTAAATAATAATTCCATTTCTTTAGTGCATTTTGTAATTGAGTACTATCAATTTCATTTTTAAAATCTAAATTTTCTGTATTTTCAATTACTATTTGAATGGTATCAAAATCTTTAGAAGTATTCTCAAAAGCTGTATATTGTTCTATCAATTCAAATTTATTTCTTTTATCATCAGGTGTAATATAACTTACTTTTCCATAAATGAATTGTTTATAAAGCACTTCTTTATTTTCGTAATATCTTAAACTAAATTCATTTTTTTCAAATTCTCTTTCTCTTTGTTTTTTCCAAAAATTTTCATTATAAATACTTGTCTTTAATTCTTTTTCAAATTGCTCTTTTTTAATAAATCTAAATTCTAATGGTTTTACTAATACTAATCTCTTACCATCAACACTTTGCTCTATTATTTCATAAGTACTGCCTCTAATTCTTCCTTCTATCATATCTTTTGTTTCATGAGTTAGTTCTATTTTTAAAATAGTTTTATTACTTTTAAAAATTTCATTGATTTCTTCTTTTATTTCTCTTTCCTTTTTTTCACTTTTAGCAATCATTTCTAGTTCTATTTCATAGTTTTTGTTTTCTTTTAAAATATCTAAAATAATATTTATATCAACTACACTAAAAGCAACTAGAATACCAATTATCCATGCAACATTTAATAAGTCATCACTAAAGTTAAAAATAAGCATACCTATAACCATTATAAAAATTATCAACAACACTATTAAAATAACTAATCTAAAATCAAATTTTTCTAAACCCTCCATTTTTTTGCTCCTTTCTAAAAAAAATATTTTTTACTTTAATGTATTATACCATTTTTTTATTAAAAAGTAAATAATAAAAAAAGCATATATTTATGCTTTTTTTAACCTATAATTCTCATTCTTGTTATATCATCAATTTCTTTCTGTTCTTTTATTTCTTTTATATGTATTTTATCTTCTTTTTCAAAAAGAAAAGGATCGAAAGCTTCACTAATATCTTCAGCTTTATGTCCTAAAAAGAAATATCTATCTTTAATCTTTACTATTTTAAAAACTCTTCTTTTTTTAGAAAAAACTTTTATTTGGCTACAATCTTGGAAGTTTAACAAAAAAACTTCTTTCTTTTCTTCTTCAGTCAAAAGATCCTTATCATATTTTTCTAAAAAAAGTTTCTATCGACATTTTAGTTAAGTCTATTTCTCCATTATTTGACTTTCCAAAACTATTTTCTTGATTAAAAAGTTTATTATATAATTCTTTTGATAAATCATTCTTAGTACCTAATTTTAATTTTTTCAACATTTTCCTTATGATTTTCATAAAAAACTCCCCATATCAATTATATTTTTCTTAGTTAAAAGGACATCTCTTGTTGTGAATATAAGTTGTCCTTTTTCTCTTAAATCAAAATTATCTATCAATTCTTTTAAGTACCCATATTCCATTTTTGCATCTAAATCATCTATGATAACAACATTATTATTGCTTAAAGCCTCAAAGTATTTATACATACTAAACAGATTTTTTATGCCCCTACTTTCATTTTTGTAACTTATATCATAATCAATGTACTTAAAATAAATGTTAATATATAATTTATCTTCATTTTCTTTCATTTCATAACTAATTTTACCTAGATCTGGTTTGAAATCTCTTAAAAAATCTCCAATGTTTTTTAAGTTTTTTTCAAACCCTTCTAATTTATCAATATTTAAAATTAAATCATAACCTTTAGTGTTTTCAGACTTTTTTATATCTTTTTTTACACTTATGTATAAATTATTGTAAAACATATAGATATATTCTAAATCTCCACATTCAAGGCTAGTGGAATTAATAATATTTACAATACTTCTTTTATCTAATAAATTTTTTGTTGTTTCTTCTACATTTTTCTTTTGAGTGCCTATATGTATCTCATCTTTTATTATTTTTCCATTTTCAATTATTAGTTCCGATTTTATATGATTTGAATATAATTCTTTACTTGCTATTCTTTCCTTAGTTATTTTTATTTCATTTTTTCTAGTTTTTTCAATTTCTATTTCATGTAAATATCTATATTTCCCATCATCAGTTATAATTAAAAAATCTAGTTCTATGTTTGCCTTGTTGATCTTATAATTTATAAGTTCTCTTAAATATTCTAAATTATTATTACTTGTTAAAAAATTAGTTTTTATAACTAATTCCTTCATTAAATTTATACCACTAACAAAAGCTGTCTTACCAACTCCATTAGTGCCTTTAATGCCTTTTATGTTAGATCCAAATGTATTTATTTTTTTAAAGGCTTTTTCAAATAAAATGATTTCTATTTTTTTATCTATACATTTTATACCATTTACTTTAATAGCAAGTATATAAGTTTTCATTTCTTACTCCTTCTTTTTTAGATTTTTATATTTTTTCTTTAACTCTTTATTCTCTATCGTTTCTAAATATTCAAGTAATTCGCTTTTTTCAATATCAAATTTCTTTAATGTTTCTACATTTATATCGTTTATATCAGCATTTATTTTCTTTCTAACATTCCTTATATCTTTAATTTCAATTAATTCACTAATTAACTTTTCTAATATTTTTGAAAGTATCATTTCTTTTAGATTTTTATTTTCAGAATTTATTGTATTATCATCATATTCTAATTTATTCTTTTCACAAAAATCAATATATTCTAAAATATAATCAAATTCTCTTTTACCTTTAATTTCATCTAAAGAAATATAATAACTTTCAAAATTATCTTCTTCTAGTTGTTTTTTAAGGATTTCAAAAAAATTTTCTTTCTTATTTTTAAAGTTTTCCTTAAATAAATTTGCAACATTTACACAATAATATTTAGTAATAACAAATTCGTTTTTTTCCTTTATTATAGTATTTTCAAATTTTTCTATCATACTTGAAAAATAATAGAAATTCGTTTCAAGTTCTATTTCTCTATTATTTTTTTCTGGCATATCATATTTTGATATTTTTTTTATTTTTCTTGTGTCTTTAAAGAACATATAAAGATTTATAGTTTTTATTTTCTTTTCTAAAACTAAAATTAAAAATAAACGAAATACTGTAAAATAATCAACACTTTCAATACCTTGATTAAAAATTATAGTTTCTATAACTTTATCTAATTTAACAAAATTAACACAATAAAAGACAAATACTGAACCAAATTCATCACTAAAATTATTACCTTCATAATTTGCTAACTTTTTTATTTTAGATTGAAACTCTAAGAATGTTTTAACATTTTTGTTTTCATCAACAAACCATTCCCAAAGAAATAATACCTTATTGTTTAAAATATCTTTTATTTCCAATATAAGTTTATATTGTGTTTTCTTTTTATCTATATATTTTATTTTTGTATTAAATAAATAAGTTGCATATTGAAAATTATTTTCTTTTTCTTTTGAAAAAATTACTTCTTCTAAACTATATAAAATTCTTTTTAATATTTCTTCCTTATATTTCTTTATTTCCATCTTATTACCTCAAATTTAATTTTCTTTAGTTAGTTTACATTCTAGATCTTCCATTTCAAAAAAAGGAGTACATAATGATGAATAAATTTTATTAACATCAGCACTAACATTAGCAACTATAACCTTATCTTTTTCTTTTTCTAAATAGTAAAAGTTAGTTTGTTCATCAAGTTCATATTGTAATTTATATGTTTCAATTGCTGATATGATATAAGGCGAATGAGTTGCTAAAATAATATCAGCCTTATATTTTTTTCTTATCATTACAATAAGTTCTGATAATATAACTTGAAATTTAGGATGTGTTTCACTTTCTGGAGCAAGAAAAAATAAAGTACTTCCTTCTATTAAAATTCCTTGTTCTATTAAGGCTTTCATTAATATGAATTTTTCAATATCTAAGCAAAAGATTTCATCTTTATTAAAGTTTTCTTTTAATACATCATCTATTTTTTGGATTATTTCGTTATCTGTTTTACTTTTTTCAATTATTTTTTCGTTTTTTGCAATTAACTCCATTTCTAAATCAAAATTCATTCCTATAATAAAATTCTTTTTAGCTGTTTTTTCTCTATCTAAATATATTTCTTCTACTCCTTTTTCTAACAATGATTGATTTAAACCACTTAAAACTGTTATCCCTTCTAAATTTCCATATTTTTTTATATCAATTTCCATAATATCACTCCTTATAGTTCATTTTTTTATATTATACCATTTTAAACGAAAAAACTCAATAAAAATAATTAAAAAAAGAGTGCCTTTCCACTCTTTTTTATTGAAAATTTAATTTTTCAATTTTAATTCCTAACTTTTTTTAAAAAATTATAATTATAAAAACAAAAAAAATCAAACTTATTACACAAACTAATATATTCATAGCAAATTCATTGAATTTCTTTTTTTTATTTTTTGAAATAAAAAAGAAATTTATCGTATGAACTAATATGATAAATAAATCAAAATAAATTAATTTAATTCCAAGATTGTGTAACCAAGCAAACATTTTCTACTCCTTTTTCTATTTTTTTAATTATAGGTTTTGAAGTCTTTTTATTAGCAGCAGTAAAATATAACCACGATCCAAATATAGGTATAAAAAATAAGATAAATATCCAAATTAACTTATATGAATCTTCTTCTTTATTATCGTATATTAAATGAAATATAAACGCTAAAGAAATTATACTAAATATAACTAGTACAAAGAAAAAAATTTCATAAAACCAATTAATTAGTATTAAATAAAATACTAATTGT
>ERZ772956.2968-NODE-2968-length-10445-cov-15.738114_pt1 | contig 10445 bp, 6 predicted proteins | sample MGYA00580683_ERZ772956 | MGnify/ENA primary metagenome ERZ772956 (study PRJEB29015, sample SAMEA2738077) | human oral metagenome | biome: human oral; feature: human-associated habitat; material: saliva | place: China | collected 2212 ...
CTGTCAGACCTCACAACGCTGTACGAGGCAGCCCGAGCACGGCGTAGGGAGGAAAAGTAGTCCCTACCTTATTCCCTATCTTTCATGGGGATATGCCGGTAACTTCAAGTATCTTTAGGGAAGGAGAAGGGGACGGTTACCGCACGATACCAACGATTACTTGGCTGTATCTCACTGTTTCATTAAAAAGAGATACAGACCCCGGAGGTCGCAGGTTCAAATCCTGTCCCCGCTACCACCAAGAACCCGGTCCCGACAGGGACCGGGTTCTTTATGTTTCAGCGCGTATCATCCAGCGAACGTCTTGACTAGGCGAGTGTCACACGCGATAGAATTGACTGTTCGCCATCAGGAACTGCACTTTCGGGTGCGAGAGGAATACAGATGAGCACCATCGATCCGTCGCAGCTCACTGCTGCTGACATGAGTAACCCGGCGCTGAGCGCTCAGGACCTCGCGGACATCACGGCCGCGCGTGAAGACCTGCGCCCCTACGTTGCGACTCACCCGTCGCTGTACCCTGCCCTCCAGCAGTGGCTCGCCAGCCAGGGTGTCGTTCCCGCTCAGCCGCCCGCCGCGCAGCCCGCGGCTAAGGCACCCGCCGCCGAGGCCTCGGCCGAGGGACGTGAGAACGCGACCGCCGAGGGCGCGCATGAGCAAGCAGTCGCTGAACCTGCTGCAGACACGAATGCTTCCGCCGCGCAGTCGGATGCGCCTCACGCCCAGCAGCCCTATGGGCAGCCGCAGTATGGTGCACCCCAGGGCGCTCCTCAGGCTCAGCAGCCCTACGGACAGCAGCCGTATGGCGCTCCCCAGGGGCAGCCGCAGTACGGTGCTCCCCAGGGGCAGCCCGGTCAGCAGGGGCCGTCCGCTGGCCAGCAGCTTGGTGCCGCCGCTTCGCAGTTCGGTGCCGCCGCGAACAGCGCGTTCAATCAGTTCCAGAACGCTGTCGTTGCTGAGGCTGGCAAGGTGAGCGGTCGCTCGATTCGCGCGACCTACGCGCTGATCGGCGTTGCCGCTGCGTCGCTGCTTGTGTTTATCTCGATGCTCCTTCCCTATGTCGAGATCTCGTTCTTTGTGACTGAATCGACGTCGCTTCTCGGCGGCGGCGGTTGGTTCCCGGTCACCTTCCTGCTCCTGCTCCTCGCGAACGTCGGCGTCGGCGTCGCCTACTGGCTGACCAACCAGAAGTGGGCATTCATTTCCGTGGGCGCGGGTTCGCTCGCTCTGGGAATCATGTCGCTTATCGAGACGTTCTACATCATCGCCAACGATAACGATCTGATTGACTTCTCGATCGGCTTCTACCTGTTCCCGCTGTTCTCGATTGCTCTGGGTGCGGCTGGCGTGATCCTGCTCCTCGAGCTGAAGGAAGGCAAGGTCGCTCCTCTGAACACGGCCCCCGCCATGCTGAATCAGTTCGGCCAGCCGGGCCAGCAGGCCTACCCCGCGCAACCCGGACAGCAGTACCCGGGCCAGCAGGTCTACCCCGCGCAGCCCGGCTTCCAGGGCCAGCAGCAGTACCCGGGGCAGCAGGTCTACCCCGCGTCGCAGGGCCAGTACGGCGCGCAGCCGCAGCAGGCTCAGCAGGCTCAACAGCCGCAGCAGGCTCAGCAGGCTCAACAGCCGCAGCAGGCTCAGCCGGAGCAGTCGGCTCAGAACCAGCAGGGGCAGACGGGTGAACAGCCTCAGAACCCCTACAGCCCTCAGGCGTGACGCTCTGAGTGAGGTATACGGGACGGGCCCGCGGCAACAGCCGCGGGCCCGTCCCGTTGTGGTGCAGTGTTTACTCGTCGTCCTCTTCCGTGACGTCGACGCCGGCAACGCCGTCAAGGTCCGCGAGCGTCGTCACAAGCATCGAGCGTGAGAGATCTTGTCGAGTCGACGCGGTGAAGCGCGCGGTAGACGTGTGGTGGGCTGAATCGGTGCGCGTGGAGACGCCGGACACCGACCAGCCCAGGGCGCTGACCTGCGTGAGGAGGGTGGAGAGCACTCCGTGTCCGGGAGTGTAGTGGACGCTGAGCGTGACCTTGTGCCCGTGGGTGCGCATGAGGATGAACTGGACGAGCGGGGTCAGCAGCGCAATGACGATGAAGTGCAGGGCAGTGCCCGCAAGGGCGAGCCACCACAGGCCAGCGCCGCAGGCCATGCCGATCGCTGCAGTTTCCCAGATGGTGGCGGCCGTCGTTAGGCCTCGGATCGCTCCGTGCCGAGTCAGGATGATGCCCGCGCCCAGGAAGCCGATGCCCGACACGATCTGCGAGGCGACGCGCGAGGGATCGTAGCGGGTGATGCCGTCGATGAGGATGTCGGAGAACCCGTACTTGGAGATGAGCATCATGAGGCAGGCGGTGAGGCCCACGATGGCCTGGGTGCGGATGCCGGCGCTCTTGCCGCGGATTTGTCGTTCGAGTCCGATGAAGGCAGACAGGACAAGGGCAAGCAGCATCCATCCGATGCTGACGAGTTGGTGCGTCATGGTCTCTTCCTTCCTTAGCGCGGGGAGGATCTTAGTGTAGCGACCGAGTCCGGTGGGGGCGTGGATCACGCACGAGGTCGTGGCTTGTTCCGCTCGTTTCGTGCACAGGTCGGGTGCCTGGCTGAGGGCTGACAGGGAACTCGTGCTTCGACAAGCTTCGCCTGCGTGCAAAGCCGCCAGATTGCGTGAAAAGTGTTGAGATACTGCGCCGCGTCGCACGCGCGCCGCGAGGTAAATCGCGTGAGCCAGCCACGGCCTCGTTAAAGGCCACGGAAAGAACGTCCCAATCTCGACACAAGAATTTGGGGTTAGTATGGGACTCACGATCGACAGACGAGGAACCCATTTATGGATACCCCTACTCCTGATGACATCGCCAGCGATGTACAGCAGCGCTCCGACACGCAGCTGAAACGCGGCCTGGCATCGCGCCACATGCAGATGATCGCCATCGGCGGAGCGATCGGCACCGGCCTGTTCCTGGCCTCGGGTGCCACGGTCGCGAACGCCGGCCCGGGCGGCGCGCTCCTCGCGTACGCGGCGATTGGTCTCATGGTGCTGCTCCTCATGCAGTCCCTGGGCGAGATGAGCGCGCACCAGCCGGTCGCGGGTTCGTTCCAGACCTTCGCGACGAAGTTCATTTCCCCGTCCTTTGGCTTCGCGATGGGCTGGAACTATTGGTTCAACTGGGCGGTGACGGTCGCCGCAGACCTGGTGGCCTCCGGCCTCGTGATGGCCTATTGGTTCCCGTCGGTGCCCTCGTGGATATGGGCAGTGGTGTTCCTGGTCATCGTCGTGGGACTCAACGCCCTGTCGGCGCGCGTCTACGGTGAGGCGGAGTTCTGGTTGGCAGCCATCAAGGTCGTCATCGTCATCGTGTTCGTGGTCTCCGGAGTCTTCATGATCGCGGGCGTCATGGGCACGAACTCGCCGGGCCTGTCGAATTGGACGACCGGCGATGCTCCCTTCCATAACGGTTTCGTCGGCGTCATCGCGGTGTTCATGATCGCGGGCTTCTCGTTCCAGGGCACCGAGCTCGTAGGCGTGGCCGCCGGCGAGTCTGAGAACCCGCGCCGGGACGTGCCGCGTTCGATCCGCACGGTTTTCTGGCGCATCATGTTCTTCTACATTGGCGCGATCGCGGTGATCGGCACGCTGTTGCCCTACACGGATCCGAGCCTGCTCAGCGCCGCCGATGACAGCGCCAACAATGTCGCTCAGTCGCCATTTACGCTCGTGTTCGCCCGCATGGGCATCGGCGCGGCGGCGGCCGTCATGAACGCCGTCATCCTGACGTCGATCCTGTCGGCGGGTAATTCGGGCCTGTACGCGGCCTCTCGTATGCTGCACTCGATGGCTCTCAAGCACCAGGCACCCGCAATTTTCGCGCGCGTGACGAAGGGTGGTGTACCCGGTTACGCGATGGCCGTGACGACGGTGACGGCGGCGTGCGGCTTCCTCACGCAGCTGGTTTTTGAGGACGCCTACATCTGGCTGGTCAACATCGTCGGAATCTCCGGCATCATCATGTGGCTGGGAATCGCGGTCAGTCACATCCGCTTCCGTCGCGCCTACCTGCTGCAGGGCTACCGCCTTGAAGACCTGCCGTATCGTTCCCCGTTCTTCCCGGCTGGTCCCATCATCGCCTTCATCATGTGCCTGGTCGTGATGGCGGGTCAGAACTATGAAGCCGTGCTTCACGGTCAGGTGTGGGAGGTTGCATCCTCCTACATCGGTCTGCCGCTCTTTGGCGCGGTCTGGTGGGGCTATCACCTGGTGCGTAAGGACCGGACGGTGCCGCTGGATGAGATGGACGTGGCCCCCGTCGAGATTGAGCCGGTCTCGAATAACTAAGAACGATGAGAGCCGGGCAGTGCAGACATGCGCTGCCCGGCTTCTTCACTGGATTGACGAGGCCGTGGCTCACTCACGCTTCCCGCCTCCTGCACGGCTTGTCATCACTCGGTAACTAACGGCGTGGCGGGGCGCTCATCCCGCGCATTTTCATAGGATGGGGCCATGATGACAACGCGACGCCTCCTTGCCATGACCGCCCTGTCCGCCCTTGTCTTGGGGGTGAGTGCCTGTTCGCCGAAGGATAGCCAGCCGACTTCCGGTGCCACGACCTCGGCCCCGACTCCGAGCGCCTCTGCTTCAGCCAGTGCTACGCCCACCGCACAGAGTGGCATGGACGCCCAGAGCGGGGAGACGCCCCAGAGCGCTTCGGTCGATAAAGGCAACCAGGCTCCTGAGGTTGACGTGACCAACAACGAGGCGCGTTGCGACATGACGAACCTGCAGCCCGCGGTGACGAGCAACCAGCAGATCGGTACCTCCACCTACGTCGAGCTGACCTTCACGAATGAGGGAAACTCGTGCTGGGTCAGCGGCTTCCCGCAGGTTCTTTTCGCCTCGGGCGGAGCGACCGTGTCTGAGGCGGTGCGCGACGGCGAGGATCCCGGCAACGTGTACACGATTCCTCAGGGAGGTCGCGTGGGCGTGACCCTCACGGCCGAATCCGTTGATGGCGTCGACGGCTGCACGCCTGCGACCTCCGATCAGGTCGATATCTTCAACACGGACGGCTCCGGCTCAACCAGCCTGCAGCTCTCGCTGAGCGTTTGCCAGAACATCGCTTCCGTCGCGGTCAGCCCCTACGAGCCGCTTTCCTGAGCGGTTCGCCCGTCGTCGAGCGGCAGGTGCCGACCGGGTTCCACCGCCTGGCACCTGCTGTCTATGTGCGTGACGGGTGCGCGAGGGCGGAACTCTCCGATTTGTGTATTGCCGCCGACTCAGCTGTCAAGCAACGCCAATATACTGGCTGCCAGAGCTGATGCTGATACGCTGATCTGGTTTGAAGGGCTGCGTACCCTTCTGCGCTCACTCGTGCGTGGTGATCACGCGGCGGGCAATACATCAATCAGATATGCAAGGAGACCTCCATGGGTATACGCGAAAACAAGCAGGTGTTCCAGTACGCATTGCCGTACGAGCAGGTGTTCCAGGCGGCGATGGCTGCCGTCCCGAGTGTGCCGAAGGCGACCATGAAGGGGGCGGACATGAACGCACGCTACCTCACCTTCGATACGCCCCTGACCTTCATGTCCTGGGGTGAGCGCATCATCGTCGGTTTTATCCCTCACGAGCAGGGCGTTACCGTTGAGGTTTCCTGTGCGACGAAGGGCATGCCCAACCTCATGCAGAATGGCCGTAACCGCAAGATCATCAAGCAGTTCATCGACGCGTTGTCCAGCATCGTGCAGGTGAACGGCGTCGAGTCATCGCGTCCTGACGCATCGTGCTGCGATGCGCTGCCTGAGCATCAGAGCCTGAGCGGTCCCCGGTCTCAGATATGAGGCCGGGGATTATTGTGTGATGTGTAGCTCATGAGTGTCAATATTTTTGTGGCGTGATGGTTGTTCTGTAGGCGTAAGCTGGCAGAAGTATTCCGTCTATTGACGCTCAAGGGGGGAGCGAATTATGGCACGTGGGTACCGAGCGGTCTTGGAGTTAGGTGAGCGGGAGGATGCGCTGCGTGTCGCTGATCGGCTTTTCCATGAGTGGCTGCACGACAAGTATTCGCTGTGGGAGGCGGGTGAGCAAGCCGCATGTAACGACGAGGGCGTCTACCGATTCGGCACTCTTCTATCATCGCGAGGGCAACACATGGACCTCGTCGTAACGAAGACGAGGGAGACTTCTGCCGACAAGCACTACAGCCGACAGCTCTTTGAAACAGTGGAACGCACTCAGGACGGCGAGCACTGGGTGATGCGCCTGTACGCGATGAGCGCCACGAAGGAGTCGGCGTATCGGCAGGTTATCTGGGTGGAGGTGGTCCCACCACGCGACGGGAAATGGGACGCGAAACCTCCACGAGTGGTGTGTGATCTCATCCGTGAGGGTGGAGTCTTTGACCGGGACATGCCGCTGTCGGATGCCCTCCAGCCAATCAACGACGCCAACCAGGTGGAGGAACTCATCGGCTGGATCCGTGATCCGCGCAGGAGAACCGCGGTGGTCGTGGCTGCGCCGCTGACCGACGGCGATACGTCGGAAGCTCTGAAGCAGGAAAGCCGGTGGCACCAGATTCTGGCCCCGCTGACGGGTGACTCATTGGGCTGCGCCACCTATTTCTTGCTGACACCGCAGGTGTATGCCGACTACCTCGCAAAGATCGGTGAGGGGCTTGACATGCCGCAAGGGAGCCTGCGTACGTTCCTACCGGGCGTGCAGCCGGGAGACCTGATCGATGCGCGTCGGCACAGGGTCCTGACCGCGGCGACCCTCTTGCGTGGCTACGACGAGGAGCAGGGACGTTTCCACCCGGCGCTGGCACGCACGATCGCGAGAAGGCCGCGCGAGTACCTGTGGGACAACGGGCTGGACAAGGAACTCCTCCAGGCCCACAAGGTACTCGACCAGCGCAGGGCCTCAATTCCAACCTTCCACCCCCTGGAGGAAGTGCGCGATAAAGAAACACGCAGCAAAGAAGCAGGCAAGGAAGTCCCACGCCAAGAGGCTGGGGCCGCACAGCCAAGAGCGTTTCCGACACACAATGGGCGAAAGCCCCGCACGTCCAAGCGTCGTGTCTTGCCCAGCGTCGGCCTTGTTCGTCGTTGCGGCATCAAGCCCGCTGCTGTCCGATCTGGTTGGAGCGATCAGCTGCGGGGCCTCATCGGGCACGCGCTCGAGTTTGCGAACCCGCGCGTGCGTGAGGACCGTGAACGAGCCGTCGCGCAGCTGAAGAAGAGACTGGAGGAGAAGACCGCCAGGTGCATTGAACTTGAGGGAGAGCGTGATCATGCGCGTGCGGAAACAGAAGCCGCACAGGAACTCCTCGCTGAGGCGGCGCAGGAGAGTGAGCGTAAGCTCGCGGACCTCAGGTCCGAAGTGGAGGAGCTGACGTCGCATAAGGATGATATGGAGATCGTACTCCTGTATGCGAACGAGGCGATTCGCGAGTTGGAGCAAAAGAACCGTCATCTCGCGTGGAAGGCTAGGCATCCGGATCAGCGCGAATCCGACGACAGATATTCGGAAAATATGCTCGACCGGCCACCGGCAGACATGGTTGAACTCTACGACTGGATGACGAGTGATGCGGAGCATGAGCAGGTGCGCCAACACGTTGTCTTCGGTGATCCGGACGCGATGATGGGGGAGATGCTCCGGCTTGACGAGTTGAGCGTGCGAAACTACGCGGAGGATTTTTGGCGCTACATACTGGTCTTGCGCGACTATCTGCGTGCGCGGGAGGCCGGTGATTTCGCGGATGGTAACGTGTACGACTTCCTCAAAGCGGCACCTGACGGCTACCGCACGTGTTCACCGCACCGTCATAAGTCCAACGAGAGCGACACCGTCAAAGGGAATCCGCGCTGGCGTCGTGAGCGTACGTTCCCAGTGCCGATGATCGTTGACCCGAGCGGCGAGATCACGATGTGGACCCACTTCGCGCCCACCCACCACGACCGCAACGCCCCACGCATGTACTACTACGCGGACACAAAAAAGACCCACAAGGTTTACATCGGCTATATCGGTCGTCACCTGACGAACACGAAGACTAACTGAATCGTTCAGATGCAACTCGGCCCCGGCCTCGTCGAAATACGAGGTCGGGGCCGAGTCGTGGGCGCGCGCGTGAGCCATCGCGCGCCCAGAGGGGAGTCGTCCTACCGGGTAGTGCCTATCCGGTGACGGCTCCGCTACTGGCCTGCCGGAGCGGGGGCAGACCAGCGCTGTGACGGCGACGAAGACGAGTACTGCGCGATGATCGCCTGTGTCGAGGTCGTCGTCGTGTCGTTTGGGATCGTCAGGCACGTGCCGGAACTGCGGTTCACGTACTGGCCGGCGTCATTGCGATCCCACTGTTGTGAAGGCAAGGCGGGGTAGCAGTCCCACAGGTGCACAACTGAGCCGTCGGCCGTGCCGTTGGCGAGCACGTCCACGCACCGGCCACCGATCATCAGGTGGTTGTCCTGGTAGGTCACCGTCTGCTCGGCCGTTGCCTGCGCATTGCAGTCGCTGTTCCACACGGGGGTTCCGTTCGCGCCCTGTGCATCCTGGGCGCTCAGGCACTGGCCGAGGTCGTTGCGCACCTGGCCGGTGACGGCTTCACTTGCCGAGGCCTCGGCCCCCGCACGGCCCGCATCCTTTGTGGGGGAGAAGACCACCATGTCCCACGTGGAGAGCCAGCCGACGTTGAAGGTGACAGTCGCGTTGCCCTGTTCGTCCGTGCCGAGCGTGACATCCAGCTGCGTCGGGCGGCCACCGTCGTCGTCGGGGCTGACGACGAATACGGAGGCGGGAGCAGGCTCGCCCGCGGCGAGGTGGTAGGTGACCGATGTGTCGCCAAACGGCAGGGTCCGCTTCGCGGCGTTACGCCAGTATTCGTCGTTGCCGTCCTGGTCGTTGGTGCGCAGGTTGATGAGGTGGAGTGCTGTGCCCGCGTCGGACGTTATGGTGTTCGCCCAGATCGTGTTCGCGGACCCATCCGTCGACGTCGGCAGGCTCACCCCGGCGGTCGAGACCTCGACCTGGCGTTCCTGGCGCGTCAGGTGATCACCGTAGAGCAGGTTCTCGTAAGCAGTGGAGATGTTGTAGTAGTTCTTCATCCACGCCTGCAGGTCTGGGGACATGGAGCGCCCGGAGCTCACGAAGAACTCATTGTCGAGCATGCGCCCGTAGTCGCCGAGCTCCAGGTGGTGTGCTCCGTTCGCCGCGAAGGCTGCGTCAGCGAGCTTGACGGAGGCCGAGTTGAACTCACGCAAGGTGATGCAGTCGATGTTGACGGGCGTGTAATTCTTGTCGTTGGGTACCCAGTAGGAGACCGTATGGACACCGGGAGTGAGCTCAACGGTCTCCGTCATGTCCTTCCACGTGTAGTAGCTGCCCGTCTTATCGAAGTGAACGTACTTGATGAGCTTCTGCGTGGGCTGACCCATGTCGAGGATCATTTGATGGTAGGCGGGGTCGTCGTCCTGCCGGGCGTAGCGCGTCGCAAGCGTGTAGGTGCCGCCCTGGCCGGCGTCAATCGTGAAGGTGACGGTGGAGCCGCCCTGGGAGAAATCGCCGGCGTAAGCGCCGCCCGAGGCTGAGTCGTCACCGGAGAGGATATGAGCACCGCCGCTCACGCTCGCCTGATCGGACTCGGCTTCGATGCGCGTCCCATCATCCGGTGTCACCTGCGGGTGGATCTGCTTGTTGGAATCACTCGGGTCGGCAACCCACGACGTCGGGTCGTAGTTGTTCGCGTAGGCGGCGACGATCTGCGGCTTGTTCGCCGACTTGTCGCGCGCGCCCTGCAGGTAGGAGGCGACCTGCTGGTTTGTCTCGTTGTGGTCCCATAGCTCGGTGTAGATGTACGAGGCCGAGGACGGGCCGATCTTGTCGGTGCCCGCGCCGTCGGGCAGGTTGATGCCGGTGGCGGTGCCGGTCTTGGACGCCGTTTCGTTGACGAGAGCGGTCAGGCCGTCGGTCAGGTCCACGGAGTTACCGGACGCATCCTTCTTGACGGTCTGTCCGAGCGTATCGATGTGTGTGCCGTCGAACCCGAAGGTGTCCTTCTGGGTCACGTACTGATCCGTGATGTAGTCGCGCCACCCCTGGGTGTTGACGTTCATCATGGTCATGTGATTCGCGGGCTTGGGCGTCCCCTCGGGGGTGTTGACCCACCATTGGGAGCCGAGGTCTCGGCGCCAGTAGGAGCCGTCGTCGTTGCGCAAGATCCACTCGTCGGGGATGCGCGAGGAGTCGTAGCCGTCGTTGGCCGCGTACGCCATCGAGTAGGCGAGCGAACCCATGCCGACGTTGGTCGCCGCTGTCTCGTAGTCGGAAACGGTTTTCTTGGCGGCGTAGGTGTTGTCGTACCACAGGGGACACTTCTCGGCGAAGTCGCCGGTGGCGACGGGCTGGTCGTGGCGGTACTGCCAGTCGTAGTACTGCAGTGCGTTGATGTGGT
>ERZ772956.2969-NODE-2969-length-10445-cov-2.153224_pt1 | contig 10445 bp, 5 predicted proteins | sample MGYA00580683_ERZ772956 | MGnify/ENA primary metagenome ERZ772956 (study PRJEB29015, sample SAMEA2738077) | human oral metagenome | biome: human oral; feature: human-associated habitat; material: saliva | place: China | collected 2212 ...
CATCATCATGGCTTACGCTGGTTTCACACCTGAAGAAGCCGCAGGCTTCACGCCAAAAGTAGTCTTCCCCAACGCGCAAAACGCGCTTGACTGATGCAACGGATTGGTATCTTCGGAGGGTCATTCAATCCCATTCACCTAGGCCATCTTGCAGTTGCCAGAAAAGTCATTGAACAAGGACTGGTTGATGAGGTTTGGCTCATGGTTTCCCCACAAAACCCTCTCAAACAAGCGGCCACAGACTTGATGCCTGAGCAAGATCGTCTCGCACTTGCTAGACAAGCTGTGGAGGATTGTCCCAAGATTCTCGCTTCGGACTTTGAAATGCAGCTGCCTCTTCCAAGCTACACTTGGCGAACTATGGAAGCTCTCCGAGAACGATATCCCAATTATGCGTTTTCGCTTATCATCGGTGCTGACAACTGGGTAAATTTCTCTCGATGGGCGCACCACGAAGCCCTATTGGCAGAATATCCGCTGCTGGTTTATCCTCGTGAAGGTTATCCCATTGCTTCAGAAACATTGCCCCCAACGGTGCACATCATTGATGCACCACTCTTCCCCTTCAGTAGTACCAGCATTCGCAATCTACTCGCTGACGGAAAAGACGTAGAAAAGATGATACCTGCTTGCATCATCGACGCCGCGCAACGCCTCTATGCTACACCTCTGTGAGAGATAAAATAATTTTCATCTCAAAACATCTAAAACAGAGCGACAGCTATGGTGCAGATAGTCCATCACTAGTGACACCAACAAGCAGCAAAAAACCTTGAAAATAGACACAAAGCCGTTCATTTGTGTCTATTTTCTGCATAAGTACGCACCATTGTACAGAAAATCATAACATAATCTGCAAGTTGCTTGCGTTATATTTGTACAATTGTTCAGAAATGCGTAATTTTGCAATACAGACTTACAAAATAAACCACATGTCCACACTCCGCAAAGTCAAACAACACCGACTTCACAATGAAGGGCGCACCACCCTTACCCTAGGAGGTATCGCCCTCGTTGCCATCGCAGCCTTGGACTATTGGCTGTTTTATCCCGAATATCCCATTCCTTTCTATATCATATTGGCCGTATTCATCATGGTCTACGGCATCATGGTCAATTTCTTCCGTTGCCCCGTACGCATCTTCCCTGGTGACACGCACAACGTAGTTGTAGCTCCAGCAGATGGTCGTATTGTCGTGATTGAAGAAGTTGAAGAAAACGAATATTTCCACGACCGTCGCCTTATGGTGTCGGTGTTCATGTCTGTAACTAATGTACATGCTAACTGGTTTCCAGTCGAAGGTACTGTCAAATTAGTGCGCCATCACAATGGTAACTTCGCCAAAGCATGGTTACCCAAAGCCAGCACTGAAAACGAACGTAGCACAGTAGTCATCACCACTCCCTCTGGTCACGATGTCCTCGTGCGCCAGGTTGCGGGTGCAGTGGCACGTCGTATTGTGACTTATGCCACCGAAGACCAAACATGCAAGATAGACAACCACCTCGGTTTCATCAAGTTTGGCTCTCGTGTCGATGTTTATCTTCCCCTTGACACGGAAATTTCAGTAGAGATGGGGCAAGCTACCACTGGTAATAGCACCATTCTCGGTCACCTCAAAGACAAAAACACAACTACTCAGACAGTCTAAGTTTACCTCTTTTTTCGCAACGCCCTTCGGAAAAACGGAGGGCGTTTGCGCGTATTCCTACACGAAACGCCCATTATAGCAGCAACTATCATCAAAACCAACGAGATACGATCTTTTGGCATGATGATTCTGTGCGAATGCAATATAAACTTTTCTCAGATACTACCATTTCTCTAAACAACTTTCTCCTCGTGAAACGACATATCCCCAACCTCCTCACTAGTCTTAATCTAGTCAGTGGCTGCATTGCTTCCTATTATGCAGCAAATGCCAACTTAGAGTTCGCGCTTTACTTTATGCTACTCGGACTCATCTTCGACTTTTTTGATGGATTCACCGCTCGCCTTCTCGGAGTCTCTAGCCCCATTGGTAAAGAATTGGACTCTTTGGCAGATGTCGTCACCTTTGGTGTCACTCCTTCTCTTATGCTGTTTCACGTCTTACAGCTTTTACTGCCCTGCACTGGCGCTCCAGCATTCTGCCCTGCTCGTTTTGTACCTTATTTGTCCTTTGCCATCGCTGCCTACTCAGCTACGAGATTGGCAAAATTCAATCTTGACACTCGACAAGCTCACAGTTTTATAGGGCTCCCCACTCCTGCTAACGCTCTTTTTTGGGCTGGAATCACCACCTATCTCAACCATAATGCATTAACCTCCATTTCAGCACCCATTTTAGGAGCGACCATTGTACTCCTCATAGGCTTTTCTTGCTGGATCATGGTCAGCGAAGTTCCGATGTTCGCTTTGAAGTTTCAAAACTTCACCTGGAAGGACAACAAAGTACGCTATGGTTTCCTGACTCTTGTAGTTGCTATTGTAATCGCAGGAATAGCGCTAGAAGTTTATGCTTTAGCTCTGTCGCTCCTGATTGTGCTATACACTTTAATTTCGCTTTGCGTGCGACCCAAGCAATAACGCTTATGGCACAGTAGTTGCACAGTACGCTAAGAAAATCCATTTAGTCATCTCAATTCAATAATATATGGGAACATTCTTAGGCTGCCTTTTTGCCATTTTCATTGGTATCATCTTCTTCATTTGGGTACTCCTCAACCAAGGTCTTCGGTTCATCCTATCGCTTTTGGGCATTAAGTTGCCTAACTCCAAGACCTCTTTCAGAGAATACGCACAGCAACAAGGCCAACAAAACGCAAATAGCTCCCAGCAACAGCAAAATAGCTCGACACAAAACTCCTCAGATAGCGCCTCATCCAATGGTAAAATTTTCACGAAAGATGAAAGCGAATATGTAGAATTTGAAGACGTACCTTAAAGGTGCGTCTTTTTTTGCACAGAGTCACGCATAGGTTTTATCACATCTCTACAGATTTCTAGGGCGTAGACCTTGAAAATAGGCATCACAGCGCAATTGTCATGCACTTTTCGCCCTCATCATTCGGCAGATACGTGCAATAATCCGTAAATTTGCACGTTATGTAACATAGGCTCTCATGCGCACTCAAGACAGATCAAGCGAGGGTGCTGAAAATAGCGGGGATTTAGCTTTATATCCTTTCCTCCTTTTGGCTAGTGCAAAGCGCATTTCAGCAGGATTTTTCAAATTTACAACCACGTTATCACTGTATGATCACTTATATCAAAGGCAGCATTGCCGAACTCACTCCCACTGAAGTGGTGATTGAAGCAGCAGGTGTGGGCTATTCCATCGCCATTTCCCTCAACACCTTCGCTGCCCTCCAAGGCAAAGAATCGGCTCGTGTCTATGTCACTGAAGTTATTCGCGAAGATGCTCACCTTTTGTTTGGATTTTACAGCAAACAAGAACGCACTCTCTTCGAAGCACTCACCTCGGTCAATGGCATCGGCGGACAGACAGCACGCATGGTGCTCTCGGCTTTCTCGCCTGCGGAACTGACAGAAATCATACAAGGCGAACAAACCGCCATGCTCAAGAGCGTGAAGGGTATCGGTCCCAAAGCAGCCGCGCGCATCGTTTTAGATTTGCGCGACAAGATTGGCAACCTGCTCAGCACAGGGACTCTAGACGTAGCCCCAACTGCTGGAGGTGCCATTGCCGCTGCTGACAAACAAGTGGCAGAAGAAGCTATATCTGCCCTCTCAATCCTAGGTTTTCAACCTGCGGCAGTGCGCAAGGTCATTGGCACCATTCTCAAAGCAGAACCAGGACTGGACGTGCAGCAACTCATCAAACGTGGTTTGAAAGAAATCAAATAACAGCTCCTGTCTAGTGATATTTTGAGGACTCTATGCCTTTTTACTAGAGACTCTCGCTTCTCCTTTGCTACTTCATCAATAAACTCAAAATAGAATGAAACTCTTCTCTCCAAGTAAAATCCAACATTGGGTCGCACTCATCGGTGTGACTCTCTGCTGTGTAGCCACTTGGGGAGCTGTTCAGGCTACATTTGTGGCCCCTCGCGCAGAAAAAGCGGCAGAAAGTCCATCAGCACAATCGGTGCACGATAGCATTCCACCTCGACGTAACCCACAAACAGAGAGAGTTGTGCCTTTCACTGTGCGCCCCACAGCCAGTGCCACCACCTCTCCCGACAACCGCCATTCAGGCGATCTCAAAGATCCAGAGAATCTGACCACTGGATTGTTCTATGACGAGCTAACAGGCCTCTATAAATATGGCACAAAGATAGGTGAACACTTCGTTTTCTCCCCACTCTTCATGGGCACAGACGAAGTGATGCGAGAAGGTATCCGCCAGTCTATGATGGACTACTTCCGCAAGCGCAACAACGAAGAGTATCGCAGTCAGGGCAAGAACAAGTTTGACTTCACTGATATGCAGTTTTCTCTTGGCCCTGCTGAGAAAATCTTCGGCCCAGGAGGAGTGCGCGTGCGGACACAAGGTAGTGCAGAACTTAAACTCGGGGCGAATCACAGATGGACAGACAACCCTTCTCTCTCAGAACGCAACCGCAGTGTCTTTGGTTTTGACTTCAACGAAAAAATCAATCTTGCCCTCAACGGAAAAGTCGGCGACAAAGTGAACATGGACTTCAACTATAACTCAGAAGCCACGTTCAATTTTGATGCACAAAACCTCAAACTTCGCTACGAAGGCAAAGAAGATGAGATCATCAAACTCGTAGAAGCTGGTAATGTGTCCATGCCTACGCAATCTTCCCTCATCCGTGGTGGACAAAGTCTCTTCGGACTTCGCACAGACATGCAGTTTGGTCGTCTCAAACTGCAAACCATGCTTGCGCAAAAGAAATCGGCAGCGCAAACTGTCAACTCACGTGGTGGAGTGCAACTCACCGACTTCGAGTTCTCCGCTTCCGACTATGACGAAAACCGACACTTCTTTCTAGCTCACTTCTTCCGCAATCACTACGACCAGTGGATGACACAACTCCCCAACATTCTTTCGGGAGTCACCATCAATCGCATAGAACTCTGGGTCACCAACAAGACGGCTGCCACCACCAACACGCGCAACCTTATCGCCCTCACCGACTTAGGTGAAGCCAAAAAATACAACGACAAAGTCTGGATTCCCAATCAGAACGATGTAGCCCCTTCCAATCGTTCTAACAACGCCTATAATTTCATTCTCCAAACCGCTCCACAAGTACGCGACATCACGCAGAGCAACGCTCAACTCGATGCAATGGACTTAGTGGGAGGTGAGGACTACGAAAAACTAGAAAGCGCACGTCTACTGAGTAGTTCGGAATACTCACTCAACTCGGCCTTAGGCTATGTGTCACTCAAGTCTACTCTCCAGCCCGACCAAGTGTTGGCTGTGGCATTTGAATACACTTATCGCGGACAAACCTACCAAGTCGGTGAATTTTCTACCGACGTCAAGGACAACACGCAAGCTCTCCTCGTCAAATCGCTCAAGAACACTGCGAACACCCCTAAGATGGGCAACTGGAAACTGATGATGCGCAACGTCTATGCGCTCGGAGCAACAGCGGTGCAACGCGAGCGTTTTTCTCTCGACATCAAGTATTTGTCCGACACCACTGGTGTTGACATTTCCTATCTTCCCATTCCACGCCTCAAAGACAAGCGTTTACTTTCGCTCCTGGGCTTAGACAATCTGGACAACAACGCACGTCGCGTGCCCAATGGCTACTTTGACTTCGTGGAAGGCTACACCATCGACGCAGCTTCTGGGCGTATTTTCTTCCCCCAAGTGGAACCCTTCGGTAGCTTCTTGGCAAATGTCATCGGAGATGCTGATGTGGCGCGCAATTTTGCTTACACCGAACTCTACGATTCTACGCACACCATTGCCAAACAAGTGGCAGAGCACAACAAGTTTGTCATCAAAGGTCGCTATAAAGCTACAAAGAGCGATGAGATTGTCCTCAACACTTCCGGCATACCACAAGGAAGTGTGGTAGTGACTGCTGGCGGACAAATTCTCACCGAAGGCAGTGACTACACAGTGGACTACAGTGCCGGTGTCGTACGCATCCTCAACAAGAGTCTCCTCGATGCTGGAACGCCCATCCAATGTTCCGTAGAGTCCAACACCGACTATGGTTTGCAGCGCAAGACCATGATGGGATTGAACTGGCAATACGACTACTCGCGCAACTTCCAATTCGGAGGTTCCCTCCTGCATCTCAGCGAGCAGCCTTTAACTTCTAAGGTGGCACTAGGTAGCGAGCCGCTCAACAACACCCTTTGGGGACTCAACATGGCATGGAAACAGCAAAGTCAGTGGCTCACTAATCTGGTGAATCGCCTGCCCTTCGTGCACGCCTCTGCCCCATCTTCCATCAACTTCACGGCAGAATTCGCACATCTCATAGCCGGACAAAACAGTGATGTACAAGGTCGAGCTTCCTATTTGGACGATTTTGAGAATGCCAAGTCCGAAATAGACATCTCCGCTCCTCAACAGTGGACTCTCTCGTCTGTCCCCTCCATGTTTGCGGAGTCACAACTCAACAATGATGTGCAATCTGGCTACAACCGCGCGCGCCTAGCGTGGTACACCATCGATCCACTCTTCACACGTCGCAACTCGTCCCTCACCCCCGGTCACATCAAATCCGACTTGCGTCAACTATCGGACGCGCGAGTGAGAGAGGTTTATGTCAGCGACCTCTACCCCAACAAGTCGTTGAACTACAAGGATGCTGCCACACTTCCTGTGCTCAACCTCGCATTCTATCCCAACGAACGCGGACCTTACAACCTCGATCCAACCCTCGATCGCGATGGACATCTGGCTAATCCCACCCAACGCTGGGGAGGTATGATGCGCCGTCTTGAGACCTCCGATTTCCAAGCTGCGAATGTGGCCTACATCGAGTTTTGGATGATGGATCCTTTCACAGAGATTGACGGCAAAACCCCTAACTATACGGGTAATCTCTATTTCAATCTAGGAGAAATCTCAGAAGATGTACTCCGCGATGGTCGCAAGTTCTACGAAAGCGGAATGCCCGTTGATGGCAATCGCTCGCAACTCACGCAAACAGCATGGGGATGGGTGCCCAACCAAAATGCAGTAACCTATGCATTCAACACTACTTCCGACAGTCGCCGGCTCCAAGACGTCGGATTCAATGGTTTGACCTCTGAAGAAGAACGCACCTTTGGCCCCTATGCCAAGTTCCTCGAAGACGTGCGCGGCCACGTGCGCCCAGAAGTTTACGACTCACTATTGCAAAGTCCCTCGGCCGACCGCTACCACTATTTTCGCGGAAGTGATTGGGACGAACGCCGCACGAGCATCCTCGACCGCTACAAATTTATCAACAATCCCAATGGTAACTCTGTAGCAGCTGAAGCTTCTCCCGAACGCTATTCCACAGCTTACAAGACCACGCCTGATGTGGAAGACATCAATCAGGACTACACGCTCAACGAATATGAAAAGTTCTATCAATATCGTGTGCAAATACGTCCTGATGCGATGCAAGTGGGACAAAACTACATCGTAGACAGCCGCACCATCAATGCGAAGACTCGAGATGGCAAGACGCCCGAAACGAAGTGGTATCTCTTCCGCATCCCCATCGAACAATACGAACGTCGCTACGGAAGCATCAACGATTTCTCTTCCATCCGTTTCATGCGCATGTTCATGACTGGCTTTGACCAGCCTGTCGTCCTTCGTTTGGCCACGCTCAACCTTGTACGCGGAGAATGGCGCGACTACGAACAACCTCTCTACACCACTGGACTCGGTGGACAATCGGGAGAAATGATGGTGAGTGCGGTGAACTTTGAGGAAAACAACGAGAAAACACCTGTCAACTATGTGCTTCCTCCTGGCATCAGCCGCAGCATCGAACCCGGACAAGAGCAGGTGCTTGAAAACAATGAGCAAGCACTCTCTCTGACCGTGAAGAACCTCTCCAGTGGAGATGCGCGTGCGGTATATAAAAACACGCAGCTCGACCTCCGTCGCTACAAGCACTTGCAACTTTTTGTCCATGCCAACGCCCTCCCTGGCGACAAAGATTTGGCAGATGGTCAAATCAGTTTGTTCGTGCGTTTGGGTTCTGACTATAAAAACAACTTCTACGAATACGAGATCCCTCTTACGCTCACTCCCGAAGGTCGCTACGGTGGTGAGGTGGGTCGCCGTGCGGTATGGCCCAATGACAACATGCTCGACGTGGATCTCGACCTCTTCACCCGCTTGAAGGCGGGTCGCAACCGCAAGAAAGCACAAGGTTTGGCAACCTTCACACAGCTGTTCTCAGAATATGACCCTGCGCGCCCCAAGAATAAAGTGAGCATTCAGGGTAATCCTTCTTTGGGCGAAGTGCGCACCATCATGATAGGTGTGCGCAACAACTCGCGCGCTCCTCGCAATGTCGAAGTGTGGGCCAACGAACTCCGTCTGCAAGACTTTGCCAACCAAGGGGGATGGGCAGCTCAAAGCCAACTCAATATCCAACTCTCGGATTTGGCAACCGTGAATCTGAGCGGACACCTCGAAACGAACGGATTCGGTGGATTGGAAGAGACCGTGAGCCAACGTCGCAACGATGATCTTTCGCAATTCTCGGTGACCACCAACGTGGAAATGGGTAAACTGCTCCCCGAGAAAGTCAAGCTCACTGCCCCTGTCTACTACTCATACTCTAAAGAGGTGGTGACTCCTCGCTACAATCCCCTCGACACCGATATGCCGATGGCTGATGCGCTGGCTTCGTTGCCCACATCGGCTCAGCGCGATTCCCTCCGTGACCTCACCAATCGCGTAGTGGTGAACAAGAACTTCTCTGTTTCTGGCCTGCGCTTCAACCGCACCACGAAAGGAAGCCCCATGCCTTACGACTTGGGGAACTTTACACTTGGCTTTGCACAATCCACTCGACACACCGCAGGTACGACGACGGCGTGGGAACGCGACATGAACTGGAAGCTCAACTTTGCTTACGCCTATTCACCTGGTCGTCATTCCTTCGAACCCCTCCGCAACATCCTCAAGTCTAAGTCACCTTGGTTACGCATCTTCAAGGATTTTGGCATCAACTACTTGCCACAAAGCATTGCGTTCAACTCCGATATTTCGCGCCATTACTACGAACTTCAAGAGCGAGACATGGAGAATCTAGAGAACAAAACGCTTCCTCTCACCTTCTCTAGCGACTTCTTATGGAATCGTAGCTTCCAACTCCGTTGGGATCCTACTAAAAACATTCACTTCAACTTTGCCTCTGGCACCAATGCGGAGATTGAGCAACCCAATACGCCCATCAATGAAGCGCTTTATCCCGATCGCTACACAGCGTGGAAAGACTCCATCACACGCAGCATCCTCGAACTTGGTCGTCCGCTCGCCTATCAGCAGAATGCCGAATTGTCGTGGAACATTCCGCTCAACAAAATCCCTGCCCTCGACTGGATCACTGCCGATGCTAAATACGGAAGTTCCTACAACTGGACACGCGGCATCGAGAGCACTACAGGGCAATCCTTGGGCAACAACATTGCCAACCGCCGCGACATCACCGCCAATGGTCGCTTCAATATGGAAAACCTATATAATAAGGTGCCTTTCTTGAAGCGAGTGAATCGCAAGTTCTCGCAGAGCAACAACTGTAACACGAAGCCCGAGAAGAAATTTTACGAGAAGGAAATCGTGCTACGGGCGGACACCACCTTCATTGTTCCTCACAACCAAGGTAGTAAGAAGCTCCGTGTCGTAGCGATTCGCAAAGATGGCTCACGCTATGCCATCAAATACAAGGTGCTCGACATCAACCGCATCGAAGTGCTCTCACGCGGTGCAGACTCCCTCAAGATTACCGTGGCTGCTCGCAAACGCGTGGAGGAACAAACGTGGTATAAAGTGGCGGAACTGGGCGCACGTGGCCTGATGAGTCTTCGCAATTTCAATGTGAGCTATCGCAACAATGCGCAACTCTCTCTCCCAGGTTTCATGCCTAATGTGGGCGACATCTTCGGTCAAACTCACATGGGTAGCCTCTTTGCTCCTGGGCTCGACTTTGCCTTTGCCACAGCGGGCGAAGACTATGTGCAACGGGCAGCCGACAAAGGTTGGTTGCTCCAAAGCGACAGCATCACTACTCCTGCCACTCAAGCCCAAACGGAGGACTTCCAAATGCGAGCACAGATTGAACCAGCTCGCGATTTCCGCATCAGTCTCACATTCTCGCGCAATCACAATCGCAACAAGACCATACAATATATGTTTGAGGGAATGCCATCGCTCCAAAGTGGTACTTTCGCCATGACGACGCTCTCCCTCGGTAGTGCCTTCTCCTCTAGTGGTACGGCAGATAATGGCTACCGCAGTGCGCGCTGCCAGCAGTTCCTAGGTGCCCTCGATCGTTATCAAGCTCGACTA
>ERZ772956.2970-NODE-2970-length-10444-cov-4.096448_pt1 | contig 10444 bp, 9 predicted proteins | sample MGYA00580683_ERZ772956 | MGnify/ENA primary metagenome ERZ772956 (study PRJEB29015, sample SAMEA2738077) | human oral metagenome | biome: human oral; feature: human-associated habitat; material: saliva | place: China | collected 2212 ...
ATTGATAAAAGCAGAATAATTGCATAGAGCTTATATCGAACTCACGTTTTATTAGTGTTACCTTGCACAACAAGTCGTTTGTGGATTATGAATTCTTTTCCGAGCCCTATTGTTGAACTTCTATTTCAATTGGTTCTGGTAATGCTTCTACTAAGTTGATTGGTGGAAGAATAATATTAGCAAGTTCTGAGTTTACTTGCTCGCATCGAGCATGAATCTCTCCACGTGCTGCACCTACATTTATGGTTGCAAGGTATCGGCTGAAGAATGGTTCCAATGTAAATTTATTGCCATCTATCATTGTCTTAAATTCATCAGGCTTAACATCAAAAGTACTAATGAGCGACATTTGTAGCAATTCAACATTATCTTGAAGGTATTTATACGTGAGACGTGCCATGACGAGATGCTCTTCAGTATTTACGCCAAACTCGTAACTGGTGTTTACCTCAATACTTTTTCCTTCTTGTGGCTTATTGTCTGTTAGGTTAAAATATTCAACCTGTAAATTTACGATGCGAAATGGTATCTGTTTCATAATTAGGCTGCGAAAGCATATCCTTTCTCATTTGCTGAACGTGAAGGACGAAAATTCTTCTTGGTTTGAACATTCTTCTGTGATATAATAGGAGATGTCCATGAATTATTAAAAGTATGATTTGTTGTAGCATACATGATAGCGGTAGATGAAGAAAAAGGAATAGTTCCACCTATCGTTTCTGCGATTTCAGACAAATTGAAAAGTTCCTCTTCATCTGTAAAGAGTGGTGCCTCAATACCATATTTGTCATTTATTTCATCAGCAAAGAGCATAGCGTCCTTGTTGAATTCATCCGAAAGTTCTATTTGCTTTGCAGGGGAAAAAGAAACCATATATACGTTTTCAATTTCATTGAACTCAAACTTGATGCGAAGCCAATTATACTTCTTGGTCATTAGTGAAAACCAATCACGTAATTGCTTTTCAATATTTTCTTTATTCATATATTACCGAAATATGTTTTGAGTTTTGTAATAACTCCTTTCGCTTTGTCTATACAATTAAGACTTTCCAAATCAGAAAAATCACGTAATTTGTAATCTGCGTCTACACGCTCCTTTTTTAAATATCTCACTTCATCAGTAAACTTTCTCTCTTCTTGAAATGATATATTCAGTCTTTTCTTAATCTCTAAAAGAATATATTCGTGAGAAGGTTCTCCTGGATGAGATTCTTGAGACGCAAGAGAAAGAGGATTGTTTGTTGTGTTTGCCAGCATATATTTCATATTTTGAAAGACTGCGTAATATGAACAATGCACGCTTGTTGTGTATTGTTTGTTGTTAATCAGTAATTGAGCCGAATTAAGATTATCGTTTGCCTTCGTCTTCATAAATAATATGAATGTGTGCTTTAACACGTTTGGTATGCAAAGATAGACATAATTTTTGTAACAGCAATAAAAAAGCAATATAAAGTGAATAACCTTGTTGTATTTTAACATTCTACGATACTTGTCTAAGTATCAATAGAAAAGGAGAATAGAGCCCTGTCGGAACTCGAGAATAGAGTCTGACAGGGCTCTTTGATGTATGTAGCTAAACGCAAGGTAATGTTGTTTTTAAGACTTTTAAGTTTACGATTTAGTAGGCTTTGATTCTGTACATGAATCCAATCTCAATGCGATTCGTATTGTAATCCTTCAATCCTGAAGCCTTGCTGTAGTCGTATTTGCGGCCAATGTATGCCAAGAAGATGCGGAAGTCCTGACTTTTTACAGGGTAGTACTCTATGCTGCCCATATAGGCGTAGCTCTTTCGATAGTCCTTCATCTGCTCTATCTTTGTTACACTTGCTGTTTCGTACATACCTTTCAGCATTAAGTTCCATTGAGGAGCAAACTGCCAGTTCATCTTTGTGATGAATGAGTTGTAGTGAACGTCGCTGAAATACGATTCTCCTGCATGTGTAGGCACTGCCGTTGCTTCGCTTGATGCAATCTTCAGACGGTCTAAACCGTCGAATGCGCCCATATAATCGAAGTACCATTGCATTTTCGGAAGGTTTAGCTGCTGACCTAAAACCAACATGCGAGAGTATTTGTGCTCAGCCTGCGTTTGTATTCCCCAAGACCAGCGTGTGAGTAACTTATTGTCGCAGAAGCTTCCGTTCCAGTTGGCAATGTAGGTGAGCGGATTTCTTGAAGTCTCCAGCTTGCGGACACCGTTCTTCTCCAACGATACGGGATTGCTTCCATACTCTGTTGCAAATTTGTTGTTGTGGGCATCGCTCACCTCAAAGGCAAGCTCTTGTGTGGGTACTGGCTTGTAGCTGAGTACCACACCCGCCATGAAGTTGTCCATATTGTCTACCATATCGGAGTATTGGTAGATGTACATTGGATTTTCGTCGAACTCGAAACCGCCCCAAATCTGGCACATCTTACCTGCTTCAATCTTCAGTTTGTCGTTGAACTTGTATCCAACCATCATGATGTCGGTAGCCTTGGCGAAGTTGTCTTCGCTCTGTGCGCCGTTCGCCTTGTTCAAACGGTGGCGTAAACGGTAGTAAAGCTTGTCGGTCAGGTTACCTTTTATTTCAATGCGCAACTGCTTGTTGGCAAACCTTGTGCCCCAATCCTTGTTTGCATCTTGTGAAATCTGACCCGAAGCAGCATAGTTGAAATAGACGTTGAACATGTCGTTGTGCTTCTTCAGCTTCGCAACTTCTTCAGAAAGCGACTTGAAATCGCCGTCTCCAGCACCATAGCTGTGGTTGTCTTGTGCCATACCGCTTGTTGCAATTGCCAACAATGCGCTTAAAAGTATCGTCTTTTTCATAATTCTTTGTCTTTATGTTGTGAGTGGGAAAAGTGGTTTTCTCTCAATGTTACCATCGTAAAGGGGCGATATTTCCTTCTCGCTCCTTTACGATTTTATATGCAGCGATTAGTATTCAGCGAAGTATTGCTGAATCTTCTGCCAATCTTTCGTCTTTGTCAAGGCAAGCATCAGAAGCACGCGAGCCTTTTGTGGGTTAAGGTTCAAAGATGCAATGAAGTGGTATTTCGCATCGTCCACCTCTCCGTTAAGGTTGGTAGGACCGAACGGAACACGGCTTGCACGTACAACATTGATGCCGTTGCCGACAGCTTTCAGAGCAACATCGAACACATCTTTATAGAAGTTGCCGTCGCCCACACCTGCCAAAACGATACCATCGTACTTGGCATCTACGAAAGCTTGCATCGGAAGTGGCGAACAGTTGGCGTAGCCGTAAACGATTCCCACCTTTGGAAGTGCGGTCAAGTTCTTTACATCGAACTCTGATTGAAGTCCTTGCTTTGCCATTGGCTTGTGCAAATAAACAGGCTTGCCATTGTAAACATAACCCATTTCGCCGTAAAGACCACCTTTGAAAGTAGCGCAGTCTGTGGTATGGGTCTTCAATACCGATTTGGCTTCAAACAGTTCGTTGTTCATACAAACCATTACACCCTGTCCTTTTGAAGATGGGTCGGCTACGGCGCAGATACCATTGTAGAGGTTGGCGGGACCGTCTGCACTGATAGCGGTAGATGGGCGCATAGAACCCACCAAAACAACAGGCTTGTCAGAGTGAACCGTCAACGAAAGGAAGTAAGCCGTTTCTTCCATTGTGTCGGTACCGTGAGTAACCAATACACCGTCGTAACCTTCTTCGTTCAACAGCTGGTTGATACGTTTTGCCAACTTCAACCACACTGCGTCGTTCATATCTTGGCTGCCAATGTTTACAATCTGCTCGCCCGAAACGTTTGCAACGTCTTTTATCTGAGGCACGGCGTCTATCAAAGTCTGAACGCCAACTTGTCCTGCACCATACGCAGAGCTTGTTGCCGATGCAGAAACACCTGCGATTGTGCCACCTGTTGCCAAAATACGAATCTTAGGTTTCTGTGCTAATACCACTGAAGACACCAACAGTGTCAATACCAATAGAAGTGAAATCTTAAATCTTCTCATAATAAATTGAATTTTAATAAGTTGTTAATGTTTAGTTTTCTTTTTACCTTCATTATTCTTTAAAGGAACTGCACGATGATTGCAGCCACACCGATAGAAACTATGGTTGTAACAAAGCCAGGCAGCTGGAAGCTGTGATTGATTACATACTTGCCCACGCGTGTCGTTCCCGTGCGGTCGAAGTCGAGTGCTGCCACCTCGGTAGGGTAGTTTGGCAAGAAGAAATAGCCATTGCAAGCGGGGAACATTGCCACCAAGAACATAGGATTGATGCCCAAGGCTACACCCACAGGGTAGAGAGTAGTTACGGTTGCGGCTTGAGAGAAAAGCATAATGCTCATGATGAACAATGCCACAGTGAACAAGAAAGGTGCCGTCGAAATCATACCCGACAGGGCATTGTTCAAGTATTCTTGGTTGCCCAGATAGAAAGTGCTTCCCATCCACGCAATACCGAAGATGGCTACAACGGCATTCACACCTGCTTTGAATATGTTTCCATTCACTGCATCGCTTGCCTTTGCCTTGCCGACAAGGAGTATGACTGCAGCAATTGACATCATTACCATTTCGATTGTCTGGCTCATTGTAACGCCTTCAGGGCGCAGTTTGGGGAAGAAACCGAAGATAACCACCAAGATTACACCTGCAAAGAATGCCCAAACAGAGTATTTTGCGTGTGGGTTAGGTTGTTCTTCTGCCATTTCAAGGTTGTATTTGTCTTCTTCAGGGTTGATGATACCCTCTGCCACTCTGCGCTTGTATTCGGGGTCATCCTCCAATTCCTTGCCTACGCGGTTCTGAATAAAGGCTGCTACTAAGATAGCAATGAGCGATGCGGGAATACAGACTATCAGGATAGTGCCCAGCTCGATGCCTTTTGCACCGAGAATATCTTGACTGATTAAGGCTGCGGTAGCTGCACTGACGGGGCTTCCCGTTATTCCCAACGAGGCTGCAATAACGCTCAGACTCATCGGACGTTCGGGGCGTATCTTGTTGGCTTGTGCTATTTCGGAAATAATAGGCAGCAACGAATAAGATGTGTGTGCTGTTCCTGCAACGACGCAGAAGAGCCAACAGGTCAGCGGACCGAAGTAAGTAATCTGTTCGGGGTGCTTTCTCAAGAATTTGGCGGCTATTCCTACCAAGTATTCCAAGCCACCAGATGCCTGCAAAGCTGCAGCAGCCGTAATTACAGCAACAATAATCATCATGACGTCGATTGGTACTGAGCCTGGTTTAAGTCCGAAACCAAAGACAAGGACAAACACGCCAATCATGCCATAAATACCTAATCCAATTCCTCCCACTCGTGCGCCAATAAATATCATAGCCAAAACCACGAGTAATTCTGCAAGTACTATAAGTTCCATTATACTATTTTCGTTTGTTTTTGTATTGTATTAATGCAAAAATAAGATTTTTATACTATGGTTGGTACTTTTATTGACAAAAACATTCTCTTTATTATTATCTTTTAACACATTTGTTTGAATATTGGTCAAAAATGTTACCAAGATGTTGTAAAAAGTGTTGTATAGGCTACCAAAAGATATTAAAACATATAAAAACAAATCGTTTGTAAATTATAACTTATCTTCCGAGTGTGCAATGCCAACTCTTTAATTTTATATAGATTATATCGGAAAAATGGAATAAATACAAAAATAATGACTAACTTTGCAACAGTAGTAACTCAATAAAACAATTTAAACACATTAAAGTATGAATATAGGCGACAAGGCTCCCGAACTGTTGGGAACCGACCAAGACGGAAAAGAGATTAAACTAAGCGACTATAAAGGCAAGAAGATTGTGCTTTACTTCTATCCAAAGGACTCTACGCCTGGTTGCACATCGCAGGCTTGCAGCCTTCGCGACAACTACGAGCTGATGCAGAAGCGTGGCTACGCCGTAATAGGTGTGAGCGTTCAGGACGAGAAATCGCACAAGAAGTTCATTGAGAAATACAATCTTCCTTTCCCATTGATAGCCGATGTAGACAAGACACTGAACGAAACGTTTGGCGTTTATGGTGAAAAGAAAATGTGCGGCCGCACCTATATGGGCACTTATCGCACCACCTTTATTATAAACGAAGAGGGAGTGATAGAAGAAATCTTCACTCCAAAGCAGATTAAGGTGAAGGAACACGCCGAACAAATCTTGAAGTTAGGGGCGGAATAAAGGCATAATTGTGAAACAAGCACAACGAATAAGCAAAGCTACGAAGGAGAAACTCGTAGCTTTTGCTGCTTTATACGAGAACGAGAACTTCCTTGATGGCGACCCGTCGTGGTTTATGCACCAAGTAGATGGCAGGCAAAACAAGGAAGTTATGGCTTTCGTGGCAGCGTGTTTAAGCTACGGTTCGCGCAAGGTGTTTATGCCGCGTATTCAGTTCCTTCTCGATTGTGCAAAAGGAAATCCCTACGAGTGGATTGTCAAAGAAGTTTTTCGGTGCGATATTCCCGACAATTCCGCTTGTTTTTATCGCCTTTATACCAACCATACCATGCACTCGTTTTTCTCTGTGCTTGCCGAAATGCTGAACCGCTATGGCAGCATTGCCGACTATATAAAACATTTTGCAAGCGAGAAAAACGGCGAAACAACTGATAAAATAGAAGCTATTGTTGCCGTAGAAGCACTGTGCGCATTCTTTGCAGAACGGCAGGTGGTGGGCATTGTGCCTAAAAACACTTCGTCGTCGTGCAAGCGTATCTGTATGTTTCTGCGTTGGTTGGTGCGCAACGACTCCTCCGTTGATTTGGGAATCTGGCACGATTTCATCGACAAACGGTCGCTTATAATTCCATTAGACACACACGTATTGCAACAAGCAACCCACTTGAAACTGCTGAACACCTCGTCGGCAACAATGTCGGTAGCACGCCGACTGACCGATACTTTATTGAAAGTTTTTCCCGACGACCCACTGAAAGGCGATTTCGCACTGTTTGGTTACGGCATAAATTCGTAGTTGCAGGGTGTTATTTCTATCTTGATTTGTAAAGATTATTCTGAAGAAAAACGGTAATTTCGATTTGGCATTGCGAAAGCGGCTCTTTTGCGCTGCAAAACAGCCGCTTTTACCTTGCAAAACCTACGCTTTTGCAACGCAAAACAATAGGTTTTATAAAACGCTGATACATAGCTGGTTATGCCAAACGTTCGCTTATAAAATTTCTTTACATATTTTCGCCTGTTTCTTCCTTAATTCAAGGATAGCCAATGTTGCTGTATGGCTATCTCTATTGCTTTGCAAAATGTTTGCTTTATGGTGCGTATAGCGTGCTTTTGCATTGTGTTTAGAGATATGTCCGACGTACTGATAGGATACTCGTCATAGCGTCTGACAATATGAATAAACATTTTTTGTAAAATAAAATCTGCCAAAAAGAATGTTTTTTCAAAAAATATACTTATCTTTGCGAAGTGTCAAAAATTCACTTATTTGCGTTTTAAGCAGTGCGAAAGTAAATGAAATATTGATACATGTAAGCATTAACTAACCTTTTTACCATTTTATTGCTTACTTTTTTAAAGAGTTATAAAACTGCTAAATTAAAGAACTAAAAACATCATTATTATGAAAAAGCATTATTTGTTGGTTCTATTTCTGTTCTTCTTCTGCGGTATGCAGGCAGACGAAGTGAAAGTTTTAGAAGAGAACACCTTTTCCTTAGCCATTTCTCCAAATGGCAAGTATCTTGTGGGATACAATCCAACTAAAGTCAAGTCTGGAGTTGGAACGGAGAGTTTCCTGTACGATGTCGGCAGCGGAAGCCTCAAATGGGTAACGACCGACGACCCTGAGCATTGGAAAACCTGCGGTCTGTTCAAGGACGTGAACGATGCTGGAACGCTGTGTGGCTCGGTTAAGGACTTAGACCACGTTATAGATTTCTACGGAACAAGTGCTCCCACCAACATTGCAGCCATACTTGAGAATGGGAAAGTTGTGAAACTTCCTTATGGAGATTTGGATATGAAGAAAATAAAACAACACGAAGACGGAACCTTTGCAGCAGCACTGTCGAACGATGGTAAAGTAGTTGTAGGCTATTGCAAATGTTCTAATTTCGCTTTCAGCTATCCTTGCAAGTGGACTCGTGGTGCAAACAACGAGTGGAAAATGGAGCAACTGCCCTTGCCTGAAAGCTATAAATACGGTCTTGCTATCAATGTGTCGTCTGACGGACGCACCATTGTGGGGTTGGCAATAGAAGGAGGTAGAGCAATTGCATGTTATTGGATAGACGGAAAATGCTATACCGTGAACTGCAAGAGCGAAGATGACGAGCTGGCGAAGATGAAACAGATGCGTATGATTGATATGAGCCCTAATGGCAAGTACTTCATCTTCTCGCTTTCAAGCCGTTCCGACTACCGACTTTTCGATGTAGAGAAAGGCACATATCGCATATTGCCCACCTTTGAGCAAAACGAGACAATGCGCATACCGACGGTTGCCGACAATGGCGACGTGTTCGGTGCAATAACTTACAGCACAGCTACTATGGGCGAAGTTGCATACAGAAGTTTCTGGTATCAATATTCTTCAGACAGAATCTTCGATTTCTCTTATTATCTGTATTTGTTCAATCCGCAACTGAAGATGCCGTTCCCAATGAATTATGAAGACCAAGCACAGGTCTTCCCGTCGGCAGTGTCGGCAAACGGAAATGTTGTTGCCGGCAATAGAGACACGAATATTGCGTTTGGGCAAATTCCTAAGGCTTGGGTATTGAATGTAACCAAGTGCGAAGTGGAAATTCCTGCTACCCCCAATAAGCCAAAAGGAGGTTCAACAGGGTTACACCAAATTCAGCTTTCGTGGAAGATAGACAAGGCAACTTACAATTCATTGACGCTGAAAGGCTACAATGTGTATTGCGATGGCAAGAAAATTGCAACCTTGAACGAACTGAAAGACGAGATGACATTTGCACTGAAAGATGTCTATGCAGGCTACCGTAAGTTTGCAATCGAAGCGATATACACCGACAAACAAGGAAAAGAGATGCTTTCGCCACGCTCTAATCCTACAGTAATTGCCGTTCCTGACGACTATTCGTTCCCACTTTTCGAAGATTTCGAGAAGGGTTCGCTGAATACTAACTATTGGACGAAGAGCAAGGATTACGGCGACGATGCCGATACAGAGTGGTTGGTGGCAGCCCAAGTAGGGCACGACGCCTCAATGGGACTGTCTACTGGAGCGTGCACATTCAAGCCTTACTCGTCAAGTGTGATAAGCCGTCCGCTCGATGCAACCAAGATAAACAAGGTGAAATGTTCGTTCTTGATTCTTTGCAACCAAGAACCTACACAGGGAGGCGGTGAGGTTGATTTGACCAAAGACACACTCAGCGTAGAATATACCGTAGATAGCGGCAAGTCGTGGAGCGTAGCCAAGGAATGGACCGTGAAAGAATTGCCGAACTTGGAAGGCATCTTGACGGTCGATTTAACGAAGCAAGTTGCTGGCAAAGTATTCCAAATAAGGTTCCGCAAGCACGGAAAGGGTGCAGTGTCATACTATTTCTACCTTGACAACATTATGATTGGCAGTGGCGACAACGTCGATGCACCAAAGGGATTCACGGGTAAAGTGATGAACAACGAACTCTTCCTGATGTGGAAGAACAGCCGAAACGGCTACTCGCTCAACTATCTTTCCGACCCAGAATCGCCAGGCTACACACTCGGTAATGAAGGAAAGGAACTCATCGGAGCAAACAAATTCACGCAAAGCGAGCTCGCCCCATACCACGGCAAGTACCTTACTTCGGTAACAAGCTACATCAACTACTACGACGATGCAAGCGGCGACAAGGGTCTTCACGCAGCTGTTGTGGTGTTTGAAGACGGAAAACTCATCTGCGAACAGGAGATAGAGAACATCAAGTACAACGAGAACACAACCCTAAAGCTCAATCAGCCTATCAAGATTGACAGCGGAAAGGAACTCATTGTGGGCATTAAGATTCACGATTACGATGCCGACCAGATTCCTCTGACCTACGAAAGTACGAAATCGAGCGTAACCGGAAAGAGCGACCTCTACTCTGAAGACAACGGAAAGACTTGGAAAACCGTGCGCGACTTCTACGAAAACGACCCACAGATGGGCTCTTGCTGCTGGCGAATTACAGGTAACATAACCGACCAGCCTAACGATGCTGTCGCAGAAGAAGACAATACCCTTATCGGTTACAACGTTTTCCGCAACGGTGTGCAGCTGAACAACGTCTGCATTCCTTTCGAAGTAACACGCTATATCGACAAGCAGCCGCTCGACAAGGCTGAATATACCGTCGTGGCATACTACAATGACGGCAAAGAGTCTTTGGCTTCTACACCGTACATACTCGACTTAGTCAATGGAATAGCACCGTTGGTAAACAAGTCTGTCTTATCGGTAGACAAGTCTGCAATAAGGTTGAATGCT
>ERZ772956.2973-NODE-2973-length-10438-cov-3.451796_pt1 | contig 10438 bp, 11 predicted proteins | sample MGYA00580683_ERZ772956 | MGnify/ENA primary metagenome ERZ772956 (study PRJEB29015, sample SAMEA2738077) | human oral metagenome | biome: human oral; feature: human-associated habitat; material: saliva | place: China | collected 2212 ...
GTTTTGAAGCAAAAAAGTACATCACAGGTCGCAGGAAGTACATCACAGGTCGCCGAACAACCTTACGGGTTCGGAAAAACTACGGGTCTTATGGTGTCAAAAGCTCAGGAGTCTCATAAAAAGCATCTGATGCGTAAATGCACCAGATGCTTAACATTTACTGGAGGCGAGACCCGGATTCGAACCGGGGATAAAGGCTTTGCAGGCCTCTGCCTTACCACTTGGCCATCTCGCCATATGAAAAAGGCCGAAACGAATCCGGCCGAAAAATCATGGAGCGGGCTACGGGGTTCGAACCCGCGACCTCAACCTTGGCAAGGTTGCGCGCTACCAACTGCGCTAAGCCCGCGAACGCGAGGAATAATATACGCAAACCTAGCGACCAATGCAAGCGAAAACATGAAATTCATGCAAACTTTTTGTTTCGGATGCTTTTTTTTGGCTGTTTATGGGCTTGAATTTAGCGTTGCGTATCAAGATCGGTATGTGCAAATTGATGCGAACGTCTCAACTCTGATGCTCCAGTCCGTATATCGTAAAATATCGTATCCTAGAAGCAGTGGCTATTGATTGGAATCGTTTCATGCTGTTTATCATTGCGTCGCTTCTGGCGCTTTTGGGTATTATATGGCTCGTCGTACGCGGATTTGCCAATGCATTCCGCTTCTTTGCCGATTGGCTTTCAGATGGCGAGAAGCTCGAAGATAAAGAGTCAGGCGTTACGGCACCTGCAACAGCTACAACAGCGACGACAACGGCAACGACGCCCGCAACGGCAACGGCAACGACGCCCGCAACCGCGGCACGTGATGTGACGTCTGCAACCGCGGCAACTCCCACTGCAAAAAACAGAGTCGTGGCCATATTCTCATATCCCGAAAAAATACATTCCACAAAAGCAAAGAGGGAGAGCTATCTTGATGCCATGCATATGGGCTGGTACCAGGTCGTAATCCTTTTTGTGGTAGGCAGCATGGCAGGATTGCTCCTCGAAGAAATCTGGATGCTTATCACTGCCGGTCTCACCGAATCAAGAGTGGGGCTTGTGTGGGGACCGTTTTCTCCGCTTTATGGCGCAGGCACCGTTCTTCTCACGCTCATAAGCTATCAACTTCGCAGAAGACACGCTCCTAACGTGGTGGTTTTTTGCATCTCCGCCGTTGTCGGAGGGCTCCTTGAGGAGATTACCGGCTGGGGGATGCTGACATTTTTCCACATGCAGTCATGGACCTATGCGTTTCTTCCCGATCATATTACTGAATTTGTCGCGTGGCGGTTTTTGTTTTTCTGGGGGCTTCTGGGCCTGATATGGTGCCGTTTTGTTATGCCTCGCGCGCTCTATCATATAGGAGAGCCAACTTCCAAGCGTCAAGCCATTTTTATTACGCTTATATCGCTGTATCTTGTGGCTGATATAGGCATGACGGTAGCCTGCTTTATGCGGGCCACCGCGCGGGACGCGGGAATTCCGCCGCAAAATACGTTTGAGCAGTGGGTAGATATGCATTATTCAAATGAGTTCATTTCGGCCCGATTCCAAAATCTTTCGACCGGCGTTGAGAAAGCAAAATAGCATGAATGACGAGATACGTGACGAGATACGTGACGAGATACGTGACGAGATGCGTGACGAGATACGTGGCGAGAAAAACCTGAATGACGACCGTCATGGCCAAAATGAGCATGCTGAGAAGAGCCGCTCGGTGTACCTCGACTTTGCGGCCGCAACACCCATGGACCCTGAGGTTGTTCAGGCAATGCTGCCGTACTATACCGAGCTCTTCTATAACCCGTCTGCTCCGTACGCCCGTGCTCGGGCAGTCAGAGATGAGGTGGAGCGAGCACGTGCATCACTGGCACACGGCATTGGAGCCAGACCGGGAAATATCGTCTTGACGGCAGGCGCTACGGAAGCCAACAACCTGGCATTTGCGACGGTATCGGAAGACGGACACGTTATTGTCGACGCCATTGAGCATGAGAGCGTTCTTGCGTGTGCAGGGATTTTCTCGCACAAGACACTACGCGTAGAGGCAGACGGTCGTGTGGATTCAGAGAGCATTCTCGCGTGCGCGGGAGGCTTCAGCCGCAAGACGCTTCGTGTGGGCACAGATGGGCGCGTGGACCCAAAAAGCGTTGCCGCAGCGCTTAGGCCTGAGACGGAGTTGGTTTCCATAGAGCTGGCAAACGGCGAGATTGGCACCATTCAACCCATCCGAGAGATTTCCGCCGTTGTCGCGTGCGAGCGCAATCGCCGCTTAAAGGCGGGCGAGAAGCGCCACATTTATTTTCACGCCGACGCTTCACAGGCTGCTTCCACGCTTTCGGTCAACGTTTCTTCTCTCGGGGTTGACATGATGACGCTTTCTGCCGCTAAGATTTATGGCCCCAAGCAGGTGGGACTTTTATGGGCGTCTGATGACGTGCGGCTTCGGCCACTTGTGCTTGGTGGTGGACAGGAGGGGGGCGTGCGTTCGGGTACGGAAAACGTTGCGGGTATTATCGGCTTTGCTCGTGCACTTGAGATGGTACAGGCCCGACAAAAAGACGAAGCCCACCGTCTTTCTCGCCTGCGTGATCTTTTGCAGAGACTGCTTGTCAAAGAGTTTCCGCAGATGGTCGTTTCCGGTCCAAAAAACGCAAAGCTTCGTCTGCCCAGTTTGCTGCACGTATCGTTTCCTGAGATTGAAGCACGTCGTTTGGTCATTCTGCTTGAGCGTGAAGGCGTTTCGGTGGGAACGGGATCGGCTTGCGCGGCGTCAAAAATGCATATATCGCATGTCCTTGAGGCGATTGGGGCACCCCATGAGGTAGCTGCAGGAAGTCTGCGCTTAACGCTGGGACACTCAACAACCGAGGCAGATATCTTATATGCAGCCGAAGCCATTATCCGTGCGGTTCATGCGGAGCAAGATCGCATGCAGAACGCGCGTTTATCGTATGGAGACATCAATGGATAAAGTGTATCTGGGTATGAGCGGCGGCGTCGACTCGGCGCTTTCGGCAGCGCTTCTTTTGGAACAGGGCTTTGACGTTCATGCGGTGTATATGCGCAACTGGTCGAAGGATCTTCCCGGATTCCATTGCCCGTGGGCAGACGATTTGGCCGATGCGGAGCGCGTGGCCGTTTCTCTTGGCATTGATCTGGCGGTATGGGACTGCGAGAAGGAATACAAAGAGACGGTCGTTGACTACCTGCTTGATTCCTATGCTTACGGGTATACCCCCAACCCCGATGTCATGTGTAACCAAACCGTCAAGTTTGGTACGTTTGCGAAGCGAGCCTTTGCCGAAGGGGCCGACTATATCGCAACGGGCCATTATGCGCGCCTCGCTTCCGGCGAGAAGAACGCCTGTGGTGGTGACGATGCAAGTAATACGACCGGGGTGGCTGGAGCAATGCACGGCAGCGGAACTTCTCGCCTTATGCGCGCCGCCGATGAGCATAAAGATCAGACGTATTTTCTCTGGCGTGTTCCGGGTGAGATTTTCGACAGAACGATTTTTCCGATTGGCGATATTCCCACAAAGGCTGAGGTGCGCGCCATGTGTGCCGATCGGGGTCTCGGCATTGAGAATAAGCCTGATTCTGATGGGATCTGCTTTATCGGACCGGTTGGTCTCCGTACGTTTTTGCTTGACGCGTTTGAGCGCAAGACAGGCGATATTATTGAGTGGGAGAGCGGGAAAAAGCTTGGCGAACATGACGGTGCTTTTTTGTTTACCATAGGGCAGCGTAAGGGACTTTCCGTTGGAGGAGGCCCTGCTCATTATGTGGTGGCAACGGACACCAATACAAACACCGTGTATGTAACATCTGATCCCCTGAGTGCGGCACTTTGGACAAAGACGATGGATATTGTGGATACACACTGGATTTCCGGATGTGTGCCGACAGATGGCGCCTATACCGTACGCACGCGCCATACCGGTGAGCTGCGCCCGTGCATGTTAACAAAAGTGAGTGCCACAACCATGCGCATTACCTATGAGACTCCGGTACGTACGGTAGCACCCGGTCAATCGGCGGTTTTTTACGACGGTCCGGTGTGCATCGGTGGCGGAATCATTGAGCGTGATGAAGAACTTCTCGCCAAATTTGCAGAATAGCTGACGGCGCGTTTGTCTCGCTAGGCAGTGTCTGTTGCAGGTATACTTACATACGTTAGGGATAAGAAATTTGCGAGAAGAGGCTTAAGGTCGGGAGGTGTCTATGGATCGTCCGGAAGATGTTGTCGCGTCAAAGTCAACAAGCGTAAAGCCTGGATCTCCAAAGGCGACCAAGCCTAAAGTCAAAATTACCCCGAAGGTGGCGGTGAGCCCAAACTCCGCTTCCGAATCAGTAGAAGATGCTCGTAAAAGTTATGGACAGGTTCGCAAAAGCGTTCTGTTTTTGGTGCTTGTGAGCGTTCTCTATGGTGTTTACATTGTGTTTTCCGGACAGTTCGACGAGTTTGTCGGAGCGCTTGCCGGTGTTGATACCAGCTGGCTTGTAGCCGGTGCTTTTGCGTACTTTGCATATTATTTGCTGGGAATTTTTGCGTACATTATTTCGGTTATTACCGATCCGGAATGTCCCGTAGGCATCCGCGACCTTATGAGCGTTGAGGCGGCGGGTATCTTCTTTATGAACCTCACGCCCAACGGAGCAGGAGCCGCTCCCGCGCAGATTTTCCGCCTTACAAGAGCGGGCATTTCCGTGGGACAGGCAGGCGCGCTTCAGTTTACGCGGTTTGTGATGTATGAAGCGGGAGAAGGAATATTTGCCGCTCTTATTCTGCTGTTCAGGTTCAATTACTTCTTTGAGCAGTTTGGTGATGTGACAATTGTCGGTGTCGTTCTCTTTGGTGCAAAAATTCTCATGGTTGGAGGGATGCTTGCAATCTGTCTGCTCCCGCGTATGGTTGTTGCACTGGGCAATTGGGGACTCCGGATCCTTTCACGTTTTGGCATTGTAAAGCGCTATGACCATTGGCATGAGATTATTAATACGCAGGTACATGAGTTTTCGGCCGGATTCAAAAATGCCGCTAAAAATATTCCTGAGATGTGCGTCGTACTTGTCATTACCCTTTTTCAGCTGGGATGTCTGTACTCCTTGCCGTACTTTGTGTTGAATGCCCTCGGACAACCTGCGGATCTTTTAACCTGCCTGGCGTCCGGATCCATGCTTGAGCTTCTCACCTCGGCAATTCCGCTTCCGGGAGGTACCGGTGGCGCTGAGGGTGGCTTTGCGTTTCTCTTTGCACACATGTTTGGCGAGAAGATCGCTGCGGGTTTCGTATTGTGGCGTGCCATTGAGTATTTTCTTCCGACACTCTTTGCGTCCATGCTCCTCGGCCTGCGCTCTCATGGCGGCCCGACGGTATATCAGCGTTGGACAAGAGCGGTAACTTCTCTTTCCGCATTTATTTCAGGCGAGAAGCGCTTGGGACAGAAAAAGTCTGCGGCTGCCGGCGGTATTCGTGTCAAGGTGAATACTAAGGTTCAAAAGAAGTAGGGTATCAAGAAAGCTCGAAGAAAGTTGCAAATGGTACTTGCGCCAATCGTAGTTTTTGTCGTACTATATCCCTCGCTGCAATTGAGCGGCTTTATTCGGGCGTTTAGCTCAGGGGGACGAGCGCTTCCCTGACACGGAAGAGGTCACAAGTTCAAATCTTGTAACGCCCACCATAAACTCACAGGTCATCGGGTTTCTCGGTGGCCTGTTTTCTTTTTGCCGCAATTCGGGCCGCAAAATTGCCGCAAAACTCCGGCGTGAACGGCTTTCCAAGACACAAAGAGACCCGCACGAGGCGGGTCTCCGGTAGTGGCTCTCCCATTCGTTCACGCGTGCGATGTCTCCATGAGGCTATTCAGACGCCTCCACAGGCACGCCCTCTGACGTGACACCCGTACTGCCGAGGTAGGCCGCCGAGGCGTCGCCGATGGACTTCAGCGTGTCCGCGAGGAAACCCCCGAAGCTGGCCGCATACGCGCTGCTCGAATCCTGGAGCATGGAGGCACACGTGTCCGCGAAGTAGGAAATCTCCTTGTCGCACTGCTCCAGGTATGCTGCTGAGTCGTCGTGCATGTCGATGCCCTGGCGCTGCACGTTGGTGTAGACCATCCGCGCGAGGGTGTAGTTGTGGTCTTTGTTCTTTGCCTCCAGGATGAGACGGCCCGCCTCGTCCTGGCTGAGGTCAACAAGTGAGAGGAACTGCATCGTGTCCGCGCTCACCTTTCTCGGTCGGGGAGTGAAGGTGTCGGCCTTCGCCGCCTGGTACTCGCTCATGGCCTTCCCCACGGCGTCCGAAAACTTGGAGCGCGCGGCTTCCTCCTGCGAGTCGAGTTCGGCGTTACGTTGCTTGTAGCCTTCGTCTCCGACGATTCGGCTCACGAGGGACTGCCGGTTGTCCGCCCTCGCCTTGTGGATGTGGTCAAGCTCTGCCCTCGCGTCGAGGGCAGCCTTGCTGATGGTCTGGATGGTCTTGCTCACTGCGTCCTTGTAGCTCATTGTCTGTGCTCCAATCTGGTTATGTGGTTACTTGTTTCCAATGCTGAAGAAGTCACCGAGAAGAGCCTCGTTGAGCTTGCGGCCCTTCTCGGCGCGCTCCATGCGCTCCGTCTCGTCGGTGAGGCGCACGCAGTTCTGGATGATGGAGTTGGCCGCGCTGAGGCGGACGCTGGGGGGTGCCCCCTCGTCGCGCATGACCTGGCACACCGTCTCAACCGCCTCCGAAAACTTCTCCTGGATGGACTTCACCCCCTCGTCTATCAGCTCGTGTCTCGCCGCCGTGTACAGCTCCATGAACTCGGGGTCTGACCTGTACGACCGAAGGGTTGACTCGCCGATTCCGGCGGCCCTGGCTGCCTCCTTGGCCGTGGGGCTTGCCATCAGGGCGGCAACCGCCCTCTCGTAGTTCCTCTTTGCCATAGTCTTTCCTTTCTCTCATGACACGCTCGAAAGCGCCGATATGCGCTGCCCCCTAGAACGGGCAGTCGGACATGTCGGGTTCCTCTGCGGGCTTCCACGCACGCGAGGCACCCTCGCTCCTCTCCCAGTTCCTCTCAAGCGCCTTCCAGTCGGTGACGGGGGAGCCGTTCCTCCTCCAGCCGGTGGCCTCGTAGTAGTCGAAGAACCTGTCCGGGTCGATTCGCATGCCCTGCTCCTCGGCGTACTCCCTGACCTCATCCAGGGACGGCGTGTGTGCAGCGCTCTCACTCTCACTCTTGCTTTTGCTATTACTATTAGTCTCTTTATCTATTAACCCCGACCCACCGGTGGGGGTCTGGGTGGTACCAAGGTTTTCCGTTTTCGCAGGTGGGACGGTATGAGCACTGTCGGTTTTTGCCGAAATCCCGGAGGCGGTTTCTCGCGGGTTTTCGCGAAAATCTGTGAAAACTTCGTCGGTTTTGCCCGCGTTCCTGGCAGATTTCTCGGCGTTCTTCATGCCGTTGAGCACCGACGTGCGGTACCTGTCCAGGTTCGCCCTCTGCGAGAAGTCGAACAGCTTCCTCAGGTTCCCCGTGAGATCGTGCTCACCCGTGAAGAAGTAGCCCACGCATGCGTAGAGCATCTTCCGCGCCTGAGCTTCGGGGAGCGCCTGCAACCCCTCGAAGAACTCGCGGCTCACCTTCATGTACCTGATGCCGCCCGTGTCGGTAGCACCGTCGCGGCTGGTATGCCTGCCCATACTCGCGTCCGGCCTGCTCTCGCCGCCCATGGCCCCCACCTAGCCAATCAGCCCGTCGTAGGCGCTCGTGCGGCGCTCGATGAGCTGGCGGCATGCCGGAACCTCCGCCATGAGCAGCCGCGCCAGTGCCGCGACGTGGTTGTTGTTAACCTTGGTGGTGCGCCCGTGGCTGTCGGTGAAGTCACGCCCCCGAACCTGCTCCGCAAGCTCTTGCATGCCAAACTTGCGCCCCTGGGAGACGTAGCGGGCAGCGGTGCCTATCATGTAAGACCAAGCGCCTTCGTTCTCGACAATCCATTCCTCTGCCTCGCGTGCGAACCTCTTGCGCCTCTGGGCTATCATCTGCTGTGAGGTGCGGTCAAGCCCCTCGTCCTGCGCCCTCGTGGCGGTTGCAGCCGTCGCGGGGGCCGTCTCCTTCCTAGCGTTCATCGGGCATCGCCTCGCCCAGGCCGAACAGCTCAAGGATGGTTGCGGTGTTGAAGCGGTAGCATTTGCCCACTCGCACGCAGGGTAGCTTGCCTGTGTTCGCCATACGCTGGACGTGCCTCACGGTCACGCCCGCGAGTGCGGCGACGGTGTTCGCGTCGATGAGGGCGGGAAGTCCACCGCCCCCGTCCTTGACCTGCTCGATGGTGAATTGGGAATTGTGCTCTGCGATTGTCGCGTCCATGGTTCCTCCTATTGGCTAGTTAACGAATCTGCTGTACCGGCACAGCACCAATGTAAGGGGAACGAGCAGGCGGACTACCTGTCAGTTTTTCATAAATCGCGCACGTTCTAGCTGGGGATTTACGCTTATGAACAGAAGTCGGGCACGAAAGCCCAGGATTGCCTGAGACTCCGTGCCCGATAAAAAGAAAAACTTTCGAGGGTTTCCACCAGCTCAGTCGGTCGTGCCCTGATTCTCCTCCGAATAGTCAATCCCGCCAAAGGCAAGCTGCTGCCATGCCATGAAGTATGCGTGTTCAAGAGTAATACGCTTGTCCTTGAGACTATCAAGGAACCTCTGCTGGACTGCTTCGGAAGGATATTGCGGCGGGTCGAACATCTTGATTCCACGGACCATATCGGCCATGTGGTCCGCGAACTCTTTGTCCAACTCATCCTTACGTGCGGAGTATGCCTTCTTTGCTAGCTTTAGAAGCCTCTTCCTGCACTCGTCATCGAGGCGGTTTCTCCTGTTGGGGTCAAGCTTCCCATCCTTCTCCCATCTGCGGAGTGTTGACTCATCGCAGCCTATCGCCTTGGCGATTTCCGGCCTCTTTACCCCGAGTTGGTGGAGGCTATCAAGCAGCGTCATGCGGCCCGACGGTACCACATTGGTACCTTCCGGAACGTTCTTCAGGCTCTTCACCTTCATTTGTCATCAGTCCCCGTCTTGAGCCGGATGATTTGCGCGCCCTCGGGCTTTCGCTCCATTGCCTCGCTCACCGTCTCCGCCGCTCTGCGCTTCGCGTCCGGGTCGGCGCTGGCGTAGATGTTCAGCGTCATGGCGGCGTTCGTGTGGCCCAGGATGCTGGATACGCTCTTCACGTCCACGCCCTCCGATATCGCCGCCGTGGCGAACGTGTGCCTCAGGTCGTGGAAGGTCGGAGCCTTCCCCTGCGTGCCCACGAGGCCAAGCGATGCCGCGATGACCTTCCAAGCCTCCCAGAGGGCGTGTGGGGCCAGGTTCGAGCCATCGACCTTGCCCAGTACGTAGAGGTCATTCGAGAACGGCAGACCGGCCTCCATGCGCTCTCTCGCGCTCTCAGCGCGTCGTGCCCTGAGGGCATCGGCAAGAGAGGCTGAGATGGGCACGTCGCGCCTGCTGCCTCCGGTCTTGGGTTCCTTCTCGTATGTCTTCCCGCCGTCCCTGCCTATGACTGTGCGAATCTTGATGGTGCCCGATTCGAGGTCAACGTTCTTCCATTGGAGGCCGCATATCTCACCCTCCCTCATCCCGGTGAACAGGGCGAGGCGTATCCCCAGGTTCACGGGGCTTGGTGCTGCCACCTCAAGGAAGGAGACCAGGCGGGCGCGTTGTGCGGCGTCGAGGGCGTTCGGCTCCTTCTTGGGAATCTTGGGGAGCTTGACGGTGCGCAGGGGGTTCTTGACTATGCGCCCGGTGTCCTCCGCGTTGGTCATGGCTGCTTTGAGCAGGTTGAACGCCTTTCGCACGGTCGAGGCCGCGTAGCCGTCTGTGACCATCGCGTTCACCCATGCCTGGGCGTTCTCTGCCTCTAGCTCCCAAATGCTCAGGGAGCCAAGCTCGCCGTCGATGTGCTTGAGCATCGCGCGATAGACGGTGACCGTTGACCTCTCGATTGACCCGGACGCCTCCAGGGTATCGACATAGCGCGAGACGTACTCAATCACGGTGGTGGAGGATGCCAGGATGCCCGCGCGCGCCGCCTCAACCTCCATGGCATCGTGCCATTCCTCAAGCTCCTTGGTTGCGTCGCGCTTGCCCTTCGCTTTGAGAGTCTTCTCTCTCTTGCGCCATTTACCGCTCTCGTCCTTGTAGGAGAGGACGCCGATGAAGCCCCTGTCCTTCCTGTTACGTAGATAGGCTGATGAGTAGAACATCGTTCCTCCTGCCGCAAAATGAGCCGCAAAAACGCCGCAAAATATCGACGTCGTTATTGTACACCCTTTTGCGTCAGGTTCGTTATTGTACGTAAAATTGCATGTAGATAGTCCGTTATGTTCGCTCGCTAATTTCCTGTTCTTACAGTAAGGAAGACTGACACGGAAGAGGTCACAAGTTCAAATCTTGTAAC
>ERZ772956.2974-NODE-2974-length-10437-cov-2.377384_pt1 | contig 10437 bp, 10 predicted proteins | sample MGYA00580683_ERZ772956 | MGnify/ENA primary metagenome ERZ772956 (study PRJEB29015, sample SAMEA2738077) | human oral metagenome | biome: human oral; feature: human-associated habitat; material: saliva | place: China | collected 2212 ...
TAAACAAAACTATAAGTCTTTAAGCCAAAAGGCAAGTCAAAGTAAGGTTACTCGTAGTGTCTTACCTGACAGAAAAGTGGGTGCTGTGTGGTATCTACCAGGTGGCGAGAGCAGTGTGGGTTTACTATATAAAGATGCACATGGACGTTATGCTTATTCAAATGATAAGCATAGTGGAAGTCTTGCAATGCCTTTTGAAACGATCTTGGATAAGTTCGCACAAAGAGATTTTTGGTTATTAAGTTATAATGGTAATTTCAATCGCCGAGTCTTATTGTCTGAATATCAAGGTTACGCAAAGCTAAAACCTTATCAAACAAAGGAAATATATGGCTGTAAGGTAGATAGTAAACCCTACTTTGAGGAGGTCAGTTGGCGTCCAGATTGGTTGCTCTCAGACTTGATTCAACTTTTCCATCCCGACTTGAAGATTGCCCCACTACGTTACTATCAGAAGTTAGAAGATTGATAGAACCGAAACGATAAGATAATGAAACGGAATATTCTTCTTTTTATATGCTTAGCAACAAGTATCCTACTTCTATTTGGATTGAACCTTACAACTGGTTCTGTTCAGATACCCTTTGCTGATATATTAGATATTCTGTGTGGTCGTTTCATAGGAAAAGAAAGCTGGGAATATATTATTTTAGAGAACCGACTCCCTCAAACACTCACTGCCATACTTTGTGGAGCATCGTTGTCAGTTTGTGGTTTAATGCTTCAAACAGCCTTTCGCAATCCTTTAGCAGGTCCAGATGTATTTGGTATCAGTTCTGGTGCAGGCTTAGGTGTTGCCTTGGTGATGCTATTGTTGGGTGGGACTGTCTCTACTTCTATCTTTACTGTTTCAGGCTTTCTTGCCATTCTTACCGCAGCTTTCGTTGGAGCAATTGCTGTAACAGCACTCATCTTGTTCCTTTCCACTTTAGTGCGCAACAGTGTTTTATTACTGATAGTGGGTATCATGGTGGGATATGTTTCTTCTTCCGCTGTTTCTCTTTTGAATTTCTTTGCATCGGAAGAAGGCGTGAAAAGCTACATGGTATGGGGAATGGGTAATTTTGGAGCTGTATCAATAAATCATATCCCTCTTTTTTCTATTCTCTGTTTAATAGGTATTATAGCTTCTTTGTTATTGGTAAAGCCACTGAACATCCTACTCTTAGGACCACAATATGCAGAGAGTTTAGGGATTAGCACACGCCAGATTCGCAATATACTATTAGTAGTCGTAGGTCTGCTAACAGCCATCACAACCGCTTTCTGTGGTCCTATTTCATTTATCGGGTTAGCAATTCCACATATAGCCCGCCTCTTATTCCATACTGAGAATCATCAGATACTTCTTCCAGGAACAGTATTGAGCGGTGCTGTAATCGCTTTGCTTTGCAACTTTATTTGTTATCTTCCTGGCGAATCAGGTATAATCCCACTTAATGCTGTCACCCCACTCATCGGTGCCCCCGTTATCATTTACGTAATTATTCAGCGTAGGTAATCGAATAAACTCAGAAGAATTAATGATAAAGTAAATCAATAATGTTCAAATTTCATAAGAGAAAATCAATATCGGAAGCTATTAACATTATACTATATGCGCTTTAAAGTTACACTTTATCATTCTTAGAGAGTACCTTCTTCTGAATATTCTCATAAGGATAATGTTGGGTGTTGGGTATTAGGTCTTGATGATGTGTGGATTTACAATGAACTTTATAGAAACCATTAACACCCAACACCCAACATTCATCATCTATCATCCAATCCCTCATATCATCAACACCCAACATTCAACACCCAACACCCATCATTTGCCACCCCATTAATTTCATAATCTCGTTTTTTTTATGTAAGTTTGCGGTAAAATAGGTGATGAATGTTAGGTGGTAGGTGTTAGGTGATAAGTATTGATGATTACTATAATCTACATACCACCAACAACCAACATTCAACACCCATCACCCAACACCCAACACCCAAACAATATCGCAATATGAAACAGAATCTAAAACATGTTGTGCTTGCCGCAGGACTTGCCTGCACAGCACTTACAGGTCAGGCACAGAAAGCAAGACCTAAGACCACACAGACGGTCAGCAATTCGCTTATGAAACAGAGTACGCTACCTTTCAACGCCCCTGATTTCAGCCGTATCAAGGGTGAAGACTATCTCCCTGCTATCAAAGCGGCTATCGCTGAGCAGAGAGCTGAGATAAAGAAGATTACAGACAATAAACAGAAACCTACCTTCGCCAATACCATCTTAGCTTACGAGCGGAGCGGAAAGGACCTGGAACGTATCTCAAACATCTTCTATGCGCTGGTATCGGCTGACAAGACACCTGAGATTGAGAAGGCGCAGGGAAGTATCGTACCACTGATGACGGAGTTTGAGAATGAAATAAAGTTTAATCAGAAGTTCTTCCAGCGCATCAAGTATGTCTATGACCATGAGTACAAGACGCTCAAGGGCGAGGATAAAAAGCTGTTAGAGGTGGTTTACAAGGACTTCACCCATGCCGGTGCCTTGCTTCCAAAAGAGAAGATGGCACGTATGCAGGAGATCAACAACCGCTTGGCAAAACTCCAGCAAGACTTCGGCAATATGCTTCCAAAGGCAGCCAACGAGGCGACCGTTTGGGTTAACGACGTAAAAGAGCTTGCCGGCTTAAGCGAAACGACCATTGCCCAATGCAAGAAAGATGCTGAGGGGCGCGGCGGAAAAGCACTTTACTGCATCGTCATTACTAATACCACGCAGCAACCCATTCTTGCCGGTCTTGAAAACAGAGCCTTACGCGAGCGCGTCTACAATGCATCTATTCACCGTACAGATGGTACGGGTGCATACAATGCTTTTCCCATCGTCGTTGAAATAGCACGCTTGCGGGCCGAGAAAGCCGAACTGATGGGTTTCAAAGATTATGCTTCTTATTCGCTGGAGAATACGATGGCCAAGAATACGGCCAATGCCTATGCATTCTTGCGCCAGCTCATTGCGGCTTACCAACCAAAGGCCGAAGCCGAGACAAAAGCCATCGAAGATTATGCAAGGCAGACTGAAGGTGCCGACTTCCATTTGCAGCCCTACGATCGCTTTTTCTATTCCGCTAAGATGAAGAAAGCGCAATATAGTTTTAGTGACGATGATGTGAAGCCCTATTTCAATTTGGACTCCGTTCTTGTGAATGGTATCTTCTATGCAGCTCATCGCGTATACGGCTTAAACTTCCGCGAGCGAACGGATCTGCCAACGTATCATAAAGATATGAAAGTCTTCGATGTGCTTGATGAGAACGGCAAGCAAATGGCGCTCTTTTATTGCGACTACTTCCGCCGCCCGACGAAGCGTGGTGGTGCTTGGATGAGTGCTTTCTTAAAGCAGAGCGGCGATCGCAAGCAGTTGCCCCTTATCTATAATGTCTGCAATTATGCCAAAGCCCCCGAAGGTCAACCTACGCTCCTTACGTGGGATGAAACGCAGACCATGTTCCACGAGTTTGGACACGCCCTGCACGGCATGCTTTCCAATTGCACGTACAATACGCTTAGCGGCACCTCCGTATCACGCGACTTCGTCGAGATGCCCTCACAGTTCAACGAGTCGTTTGCCAGCATACCGGAAGTGTTCAACCACTATGCCCGTCATTATAAGACGGGCGAGGCGATGCCCGATGCATTGAGAGATAAGATGCTCGGTTCTCTCAATTTCCATTCAGCTTATGCGCTTGGTGAGAATTTGGCTGCCACTTGAAAAGAAAAAATGGTATATTCAAAAATATGAATTAAACAAAGATGGAGAAGACTATAATAAGCAACAAGAAGAAGCTAAACAATTTGAGACGAAAGTGCTGAAAGAAATAGGTTTGCTCAATGAGCAGATTCCGCCTCGCTATTCTACTTCTTATTTCAACCACATCTGGGGTGGCGGTTATGCTGCCGGCTATTATAGTTATTTGTGGAGCGAAGTATTGGCTGTGAACGTGGCCGACTATTTTGAGAAGCACGGTGCACTGACACGGGCTGTTGGCGATGCCTTTCGTGCCAAGGTGCTGAGTCGTGGCAATACGCGCGACCTGATGTTTATATTTTCCGACTTTACCGGCCTTTCTGCGCCCGATGCTAAGAGTTTGCTGAAAGCGCGTGGTTTATAAACCGGCAATCCCTTAAGCTCTTCGCCCTCCCTTCTTTTATCAATAAGGCGGGTAGGAGCGAAGAGTTGCTTCTTTAACGTCCCTTCCGGTCGCCCCAAACTGCGCATTCGCCTCTATATGTTGCCGACTTGCCTCCTAATATTCTCGCCATTTAGCGTAGGTGGGAGTTGTTTTTGAGCTTAGGAGAAAAATTCTAACACTTGGAATTCCTTTCCGGCTACTTGGAATTTTTGTCCCAAGATAAGCGGACAAATTGGAACACCTTACGAATTGATTTTAAGCCTATAAAGAATATGAAAAGACTACTGCTTATGTGCTTTCTTGTGCTGGGCTCTTTTAGAGCTTATGCTCAGTTGTGTGTCATAGATGGGGTCATCATACCCGATTCCCTATTGCGCGTAAGCGTTGACGAGATGCACTCCGATTCGGCCAAGCAGATTGTAGCCAAGCGCTTAGGCTTCCTTTCTCCCTTTGCTATTGATACCATACGAATATTTCCTAAAGGTAAGATGCAGACCTTTTGCCGGGAACCTGCTGATATAATTTTGATACAAACCAACACCTTGGCTCAACTACAATGGGTCGTAAACGGGAAGCTCAAGAACCCCAAGAAGCGGCTGACGATCATCGACTACAAACTGTCGCCCACGTGCTTAGAAGCAGCTCTGCCAAGAGGGGTAAAGCCGAAGAAGATAGTTTCCGTACAAGTGTTGATACCTAAGGCTTACACCATTAGGCCGGAGGCAAGGCCAACCATAGTCATAGAAATGAAGAAGTAGGGCGATAGATACGCATAGGGCGAACGAAATGCCCTAATACGCCACCAACACCAAATGAAACGCGTTGTTAAATATAGCATTTATGCCTTTGTCGTCCTATTGCTCATCAACTTCGGCGTAAAGGCCTATTGGAAATTGAAGTCATATTCATACGGCTCTTACTTGAAGGATGCGTGGGAGTATTGTCACGAAAAGGGCTTGAACGAGGACTATTGCCTCTTCGTCGACTTCACGCGTCCCTCGGGCGAAGACCGCATGGTTCTCTACAGCTTTAAGGCGCAGTCGATGGTTTTTGCCGCTCCCTGCGCCCACGGCAATGGAAAAGGCAACACAGCTTGGCGCCCAAAATTTTCAAATGAAGAAGGTAGCCACTGCTCCGTTACAGGACATTTTAAGGTGGGCAGCAAAGGCTATTCGCCCGCAGTAGGCTTGCATTTCAAACTTGATGGCTTGGATGCCGGTAATAGCAATGCCCGTCAGCGTCATATATACATTCACGCTTCAAAATATGTTGGCATAGCCGCAACGGTCACCGCTTATCTGCCGCTCACCGATGCTTCGCAAGGTTGCTTTACCACGAGTGAGGCGATGTTGAAAAAGATTGCTGAAATTCGTGCGAAGTGCGACAAGCCACTTTTACTTTATGCCTATTACGAATAGCCGATAACCGGATCTCGCTTCGCAGCATATCCTTGCATAAAAGTATAGTTAAGAAACCAACCGTTAGCTTGAAAAAGCTGCTGATCAGTAAAGGAGAAGCGGAAAAAAGTATTTACTTTTGCCTCCAATAGTTATGAGACGACCCAATAAGCCTTCAAAGACGTTCACCGTAAAGACCGCAACCACGCTGCTGCCCTTCTTGCTCGAAGCCCTGGGCGGCACGAGTAGAAACCGCATAAAAGCCATTTTAGGCGGAGGCGGCATCAAAGTAGACCGAGCCATTGTCAAGCAATTTGACCATCCGCTTCGGCCAGGTATGCAAGTAGAAATCAGTCAGAGTAAACCGAAGAGCGAACTGAAAAGTTCGCACCTGCGACTGGTTTACGAAGACGAATTCATTGTCGTTATCGATAAGTCGGCGGGCATTCTTTCTATGGCCGGTTCGCCGCATATCTTCTCCGTGAAGACCATCTTGGACGACTATTTCGCAAAGACCCATAAACGCTGCCGCGCTCACGTGGTGCATCGCTTGGATAGAGAAACTTCCGGTTTGCTCGTTTATGCCAAGACCATTGAGGCTGAGCAGATTTTAGAGCACAATTGGCAACGCATTGTGAGAGATCGCAGATATGTAGCCGTCTTGTCTGGCGTTTTAGAAACGCCAAGCGGAACGGTGCGCAACTGGCTTAAAGACAATAAAGCCTATGTCACCTATTCTTCGCCGATAGACAATGGCGGGAAGTTTGCTGTGACCCATTTTCGCAGGCTTAAACATAGCGAAACGCACACTTTGGCCGAATTTAAACTTGAAACCGGCCGTAAAAATCAGATTCGCGTACATGCTCAAGATTTAGGACATCCGGTTTGCGGCGACACCAAATATGGCAATGGCGACAATCCTATTGGGCGCCTGTGTCTGCACGCCTATCGCTTAGACTTTTATCACCCGATAACGGGTGAGCTTTTGCATTTTGAGACGCCCTATCCCAAGCCTTTCTTGTCTGTTTTACAAAAATGATCGAACGCTTCTATGAGTTGTATTCATCTCCGCTCGGTGAAATTCTGATAGAGAGTGACGGAGAAGTTCTCACGGCTTTGGATTTCAGAGAGAGTAGGGGAGATGCGGCAGATAAGTCGCATTCAGACAGCGAAACGTTGCTTTTGCGCGATGACAAATCGCTTTCAAGCGGAGACAAGGCCGGACTTCATATTTTCAACGAGGTGAAAACGTGGCTCGATGCATATTTTAGTGGCTGTCAGCCACGACATACTCCACGATTTCGCCTATCAGGAACGCCCTTCCAACTGATTGTGTGGGAAGAACTGCAAAAGATCGCTTACGGAGAAACGACTACTTACGGCCAATTGGCTAAGATCGTTGCAAGGCGGCGCGGTAAAGCCAAGATGTCTGCCCAAGCCGTAGGCAACGCCCTACATAAGAATCCGATTTCCCTCGTTGTGCCTTGCCATCGCATTATTGGAAGCGGCGGGCAACTCGTAGGCTACGGCGGCGGATTGCAAAGAAAAGAGGCTCTTCTGGCTTTAGAGCAAGGGCGCGCTTCTTGGTTAGACGGCTGCAAGATATGTTCCGTACCGAATGTTCGCTAATATCGTTATCAGGCCATTTGATAATTAGAACGATTGCCACTGATCTTTGCAGAAAAATAAGGAGAAAAAGAGATAGGCGGCCGCAAAAAATAGTCGGCAAATGCCGCAAGCCGCCAAAGAGAGACGGAATAATTCATAAAAATACAGAAAAATGGTGGCAGAGTAGGTTAGAAGTACGTAACTTTGCACCGTTTTTATTCTTGACTATGCGCCAATTAAAAATAAACAAAAGTATTACCAACCGCTCGAGTGCGGCTTTAGACAAGTATTTAGTTGAAATCGGTCGCGAGGGACTTATATCTACAGACGAGGAAGTAGAACTCGCGCAACGTATACACAAAGGAGATGCTGAAGCGTTGGAAAAATTGACAAAGGCCAACTTACGATTTGTTGTCAGTGTGGCAAAGCAATACCAAAATCAAGGGCTAGCGCTCAATGACCTCATTGACGAGGGCAACTTGGGCTTGATTCGCGCTGCGCAGAAGTTTGATGAGACGCGCGGTTTCAAGTTTATCAGTTACGCCGTATGGTGGATACGCCAGAGCATCTTGCAGGCTATTTCCGAGCAGAGCCGTATCGTTCGTATGCCCTTGAATCAAGTTGGCTTCCAAAGCAAATTGACGAAGGCTATCGTAAACTTCGAGCAGGAATTCGAGCGTAGACCTTCTGTGCAAGAGCTTGCAGATATTTTGGACACAGATGTCGCTAAGGTGCAAGAGGCTATGGGCACGAACGGCAAGAAAGTATCCGTAGATGCTCCCTTTCAGGACGACGATTCTAACAGTTTGATTGATATTATGACCGACGAGAATGCGCCGGGCACGGATGATCAGATGGAAAAGGAGTCGCTCTCTTCTGATTTGGACGCAGCACTCGGCACCTTGACCGAACGTGAGCGCTTGGTGCTCAAGATGTTGTTTGGTATCGGCCGCAATGAAATGACGGCAGAAGAAGTGGCCAACTCGCTAAGTCTGACGCGTGAGCGCGTTCGACAAATTAAAGAGCGTGCACTGCGCCGTTTGCGTGAAGCCGATAACATCCACATTCTGACCAAGTATTTAGGTTAGTAGACGGATTCCTATTTTGCAGCTTTATGGCTGTATGTTTATACTCGACATCTTCACCATGCAAGGCTGAAGGTGTCGTTCGTTTTTCAGGCATAGCGGGCTTTTACATTGCTCGTCAAGCTTTTAGTTGATAGTGTTGAGAGTGTAGGCGATAGCGCCAAGCTCCTGTTTGCTTTAAGCGCGGTTGCGCTAAGTTTTCTCTCGCTTTTCCGGCCTTCAACTCGTTTTTTCAAACGTCATAATACACATTGCAAGATGACAGAATCTTATCTTCTTCGCCTGTTGCTCGCTGTCTGTTTGGGCAGCATCATCGGTTTAGAGCGCGAGTATCGCGCTAAGGGAGCTGGCGCCCGTACTCATTCGCTCGTATCCTTGGGGAGTGCACTGTTTATGGTACTTTCTTACGCCGGTTTCGACTTTGTGTTGGCGCAAACGCCCAATGTCTCACTCGACCCTTCGCGTATTGCTTCGCAAGTCGTGACGGGCATCGGCTTTATCGGGGGCGGCATCATTATTTTCCAAAAGAACGTCGTCCACGGCTTGACGACGGCTGCCGGTCTTTGGGTTACATCGGCCATCGGTATGGCCTGCGGCGCGGGACTCTATATTGTTTCTATCTCTGTCACGGTGATGGTTCTGATTTGTATGGAAACGTTTCATCTGATCTTGAGTCGTTTTAGTCGGCGCAGCATTAATTTTACGCTGAGTGCCCCTTCGAGTGAGGAAATTCAGCGCGTAGTTGAGCAAATCAAGGCTGCAGGTGGATACTTTTGAATATCAGAAGCGTAATTGTTCAGCATCGGCCGCATGTACCGCTACGCTGGAGGTGAAAGTAAAACGGGGAAAGCGAGCCATCGACGTGTTCGACTTTCTCTCTCAATTTGACACGGTCACGATAGAGCATCTTATCTAAGAAAGTCCGGTGAGAGCGGTGGGTGTTTGCCTGCAGCTGCTTTTCGTGTGTTTTACCGGGTTGCAAATCTCATTGCTTCCTTTCGATTTATTTTTCAGCATCACGCGGGTAGGCGATGCTTATCTTAGGCTTGTTTTCAATAGTGGCAGGCTGAAATAAGCGAAGGTAGGGAAAGCGTAATGTACCGATTGATCATTGCCCCACCGACTGTCTTTTATGCTTTCTTTCGGCTGATGTTTGTTTGCGACCATTACGTAGTTGTTTGCGAAAGCGTATGTTTGTAACAGTTATTTCCTTTATTTTTAGGCTAATGAGGAATAGCTTTTGGCACGCAGCGTTTTCTGTTTTATTGTTTGGCCCGAGCAAACTATCGTTTGCTGGGAACAAACTATCGTTTGGCAGCGGCAAACTATTGTTTGGTGGTAGCAAACGAAATGCTGCTGCGTTTTGAATGACGAAGCGAGGTGTGTCGGCGTTTGAAAAGTCTTATGTGCGCATAGGAATGTGTGAATGTAGTATTAGCCGTAGGGAGATATATTTTAATCCCCCAAAAGTGAAGATTCAACTTTTGAGGGATTAAGAAATGAAAGTGCTATTCCGAGAGTAACGCTCAGCAGTTGCTCACTAACGTTTAGAGGTTTTTTGCTTGCCGCGCTTGAAAAAGAATTTGAAGCCGCGAACGAGTTTGTAGCCTACCAAGATACCGTCGACGACGTTGTAGATCGTTTCGGCGTGCTGCACTGCTCGCTCAAAGAAGTTGCGGCCCGGAGGTGGAGGTGCAAAGAGTTCTTCTAAATTTGCCTTGATGCTTTCCTCCTTTTTTTCAATCTCTTGCTGCAACAAACGGCGTTGTTCAGCAATCATATCCGGATGAAAAGGCTGCTTAGTCATTGCGTTCCTCCTTTCTCTTGCTGTGTATCATTTAGAAACAAAGCGGTCAGCAGATGCAAAAGCGGTTTTAGGATCCACGCTTTGCGCTTTGTGATGAGCAAAATTCCGATGAGGAGATGGGCCAATGCGATGAGCGCGCAGGCCCAAGCCATTCCGCCGACGTGAGGCGCTAAGGCCATCGCTGCTGTTGCCGATAAAAAGAGTACGATGATAGCTAATAGCACGGATAAAACCAAACCGAGTACGAGCAGAGACAGCAAGACGCCGACTTTGCTCACGAGGTCCAGACGCGCTACTTTAAGCTTCAGCTCGATATAATCTTTTATGTCGGCAAAAAGCTGCTGAAGCGTTTTTATGTTTTG
>ERZ772956.2975-NODE-2975-length-10434-cov-13.442625_pt1 | contig 10434 bp, 9 predicted proteins | sample MGYA00580683_ERZ772956 | MGnify/ENA primary metagenome ERZ772956 (study PRJEB29015, sample SAMEA2738077) | human oral metagenome | biome: human oral; feature: human-associated habitat; material: saliva | place: China | collected 2212 ...
TTGTTTTTGGTAGTGGTGTAGAAATGACCAGTACCCGCACTCGATTCCAGTTTGATTTTATCGCGCATTGCAGTAATTCCTTAAATCGGCTGTTTCAAATCAGGCTTCGCCGCGTGCACGCAAATCGGCCAAAACGACATCGATGCCCAATTTGTCGATGGTGCGCAATGCGGCATTGGATACGCGCAGGCGAACCCAGCGGTTTTCACTCTCAACCCAAAAACGGCGTGTTTGCAAGTTAGGCAAAAAACGACGTTTGGTTTTATTATTGGCGTGCGACACGTTATTGCCACTCATCGGGCGTTTTCCGGTCACTTTACAAACTCGTGCCATGGTTTAACTCCAAACTTCTGAAAAAGTAAAACGCGGTTTATACCACAAACCCGCCTTCCCTATCAAGCAGGCTTTTGTTCTGCTTATCCGTTTTTCCATCATACCGCCGAATCTGTGGCTTTTTACCCAATGCCTTTCCGGTTTCCGCTTATTGTTCTTGTTCCACCGGCAGGCTGTGCAGTGTGCAGCCCCGTTCGGACACAGACAAATATCCGCCCTCTTTGCCGTGCCAGTCTGGCAAAACGTAGCGGCTGACGGTCCGGCCGCCGAAGGTATGGCTGTGGACGGCGGGGCGGTGGGTGTGGCCGTGGATGAGGATTTCCGTTTGCGGGTATTGCTTTAAGGCCGTCTGAACGCCGTATTCGGAAACGTCGGAAATCAGGCTCAGGCCGATTTCGCGTTTGCGCCGTTTGCTGGCGGCGCGCATATCGGCGGCGATTTTGCGCCGCCATTTTTGCGGCAGGGCAAGCAGGATTTTTTTCAGCCACGGCAGGCGGATGATGCGGCGGAAACGTTGGTAGTCGGTATCGTCGGTACACATTTCGTCGCCGTGGGAAATGAGGCAATGCCGGCCATACAGATTCAGCGTCCGGACTTCGGGCAGCAGGGTCATGCCTGCGGCGGCGGCATAATGCGCGCCAAGCAGGAAGTCGCGGTTGCCGCAGATGAAGTAAACGGGTGCATGGGCGGAAAAATCGCGCAGGGCTTCGGCAACCTGCACGGCGGCATGGTCGGGCATGTCGTCCCCCAGCCAGACTTCGAACAGGTCGCCGAGGATATACAGGGCATCCACTTTGCCCCGCCAGTCTTTCAAGGCCTGTAAAAACAAGCGGTTCAGATCGGGCGTGTCGTCGGAGAGGTGGAGGTCGGCGATAAAGACGGTTTGGCGCATGATGGGGAAGATTTGTGTGTTTGGGCGGATTATAACCGAGTCGGCGGACGGTATGTGATGGCGGCAACGGTATGAGGCCGTCTGAAAACGGGGGGGCAAAGCTTGGCAGGCAAATGCGGTTCAGGAAACCGCGGACGGCATTCTCACAGCAGGAAGTCGCGTTCGCAATGTGCCGACAGCCATTCGTTCAATTGGCGGCGGTCGATTTTTCCCGCTTCGCTAATCGGCAGTTCTCGGGTGATGCCGATGCGTTGCGGCATTTGGTAGCGCGCCAGCCGTCCGGCCAGCCATAGGCGCAATGCTGCCGCATCCAGCCCTTTTTCGGCTTCGGCAAACAGTGCCAGCGCCTGCCCGTATTCGGCGTGTTCGATAACCAATACGGCCGCCTGCCTGACTTTCGGATGTTGTTCGGCCATGCGGCAGACATCTTGCGGATAGACGTTTTCCCCGCCGCAAACGGCCATATCGTCCGCACGCCCTTGCAGGAAGATGTCGCCGTCGGCATCGGCTTTCGCCAGGTCGCCGGTGCAGACATCGTGGTTGCGGCTTTGCGCCGACCAGCCCGTTTTCAGCCACAGGCTGCCGGTTTCGCCGATGCCGCAGAGGCTGCCATCGGCGCGGCGGATTTCGACGGTAACGCCGGGAAACGGCCGGCCGATGCTGTCGGGTTTGGCCGCCAGTTGTTCCGGCGCGGCCATCAGGGCGAAGCCTGTCTCCGTAGTGCCGAACAGGTTGTACAGCACGTTTCCCCATTGCCCGAGTGTGCGGCGTGCGGCTTCGGCCGAAAGCATCGCGCTGCCGGTCAGGACGGTTTTCAGACGGCCTTTTTGCGGCATGGCATCCAGCAGCCGATAAAGCATGGTCGGCACGAGTACGGCTATTTCCGCCTGTTCGCGCGTTATCAGTTCGGCGGCACGGCGGGCGTCAAAACGTTCGGTCAGCAGCATGGTGCGACGCAGGGCAAGGCTGAAATACAGCGCGGCGATGCCGTAGCCGTGATAGAACGGTGGGGCGATGTAAACATTTTGCCTTTGGTGGAGCCGCAGCGTTTTCAGCAACACCAGCATCGGCAGGACGCTGATGCGCGCGCTGGTTTTCCGTCGGACGATGCGGCTGTTGCCGCCCGTACCACCCGTCAGCACCAACATTTCGCCCGCGGTGCGCCGAGGAAGCGGCTTCGGCGTTTCAATGCGTTGCGCGGCGGCGGCCAGTTCGCCGAACGATACGGTATCAAACGGCAGGCCGCCGACTTTGGCGGACAGGCCGTCGTCGGTCAGCAGCAGTCCGGGATCGTATTGCCGAAGCAGCGTGTGCAGCTGTTCGGTGCTCATGTCGGCATTGAACAGGAGTACGGGCATTCCGCCCGCCGACAGCGCACTCAAGACGGCAACGGATTCGGGCGTGTTGCGGCAGAGGACGGCCGTTTTCCGCCGTTGCCGCCAAGCGGGGTATTCGGACAATACGGAGGCGTAACGGCGGCTGTCGAGATACAGGGTTTGCCAGTCCGTACGGCTGTCGTTGCCGCAGACGGCCGTCTGAAAAGGATGCAGCCGGGCGGCCTGATAAAGCAGGGCTTGGAGGTTGAAGCCGTGCCGCAGCATACCGAAGGCGAGCGCGCTCATGTTGCGCGGATGCAGGAATCCTGCCTGATAAAGCAGCTTGAGGCCGTCTGAAAAAGGTTTGAAGGGTGCGGACACTGCGGTCGCCTTTTAATGTGAAAACGCGAATATAACGGTATCGCCGAAAAACCGCCATGTTTGGGTGTTACGGCTTTGCGGCGGTTCGGCCCATACGGGCAAAAGGCCGTCTGAAAACGGCAATACGGTTTTCAGACGGCCTTTCCTGCCGTTTGGCCGGACGGGTCAGTCGAAGAGGTCGCCCACTTTGTCCCAGAAGGATTTTTTGCGCGGTGTTTGACTGCGTTCCATGCCGGTGGAGATTTTTTCAAATTCTTCCAACAGCTCTTTCTGGCGGTCGGTCAGATTGACCGGCGTTTCCACCAGGACGTGGCAGTATAAATCGCCGGTCGCGCTGGAGCGCAGCGATTTGATGCCTTTGCCTTTCACGCGCATGCGGCGGCCGGTTTGCGTTTCTTTCGGGATGTTCAGTTTCACCTTCCCGTCCAAAGTCGGCACTTCCACTTCGCCGCCCAATGCCGCGACGGTAAAGCTGATCGGCAGTTCGCAATGCAGGTCGAGGCCGTTGCGCTCGAAAATTTTGTGCGCCTTCACATGCACGGAGATATACAAATCGCCCGCCGGCGCGCCGTTGCGGCCGGGTTCGCCCTCGCCGCTCAGACGGATGCGCTGGCCGTCGTCGATACCGGCCGGAATATCCACTTCCACCGTTTTGCCGGCCTTCACCCTGCCCTCGCCGCGGCATTTCAGGCACGGGTCTTTGATTTCCTTGCCCGAACCGTGACAGACGTGACAGGTTTGCTGCATTTGAAAAATCGCCTGGCGGATGTGTACCGTACCCGAACCCCGGCAGGTGGAACAGGTGGTGGCGGAGGTACCGGGCTTGGCACCGCTGCCGTGGCACACGTCGCATTCTTCGTAAGTCGGGATGGTCAGGCGTTTCTTCACGCCCTTGGCGGCTTCCTCAAGGCTGATTTCCACCGAATACTGCAAATCGGCACCTTGGTAATTCTGCTGCCGCGCACCGCCCCCGCCGCCGAACATCTGGCTGAAAATATCGCTGAAATCGAAACCCTGCGCGCCGCCGAAACCGCCGAAGCCGCCCGCGCCCGCACCTGCGCCCTGTTCGAACGCGGCATGGCCGTATTGGTCGTACATGGCGCGTTTTTCTTTATCAGACAAGGTGTCGTAAGCTTTTTGGACTTCTTTAAATTTTTCTTCCGCTTCTTTGTTGTCAGGATTGCGGTCGGGATGGTATTTCATGGCCAGCTTGCGGTAGGCTTTTTTGATTTCGTCCTCACTCGCAGTTCTGGACACGCCCAATGTGGTGTAAAAATCTTGATCGCTCATGGTAGTGTTCTTGTCTGAATAAATAAATGAATGCCGCGCCAAATAGGGGCGGCCGTCTGAAAATTAAAGAGGCCGTCTGAAAATTATTGCCGCGCAAACAAGTGCGGCGGATTATTTTCAGACGGCCTCCATATATGTGCTTAACGCGGAGGTTTGTCTTCCAGCAACGGTTTTTCAGACGGCCTTCCGTTGCCGTCCACCGTACTGTATTCGCCCTCGATGACATCATCGTCGTCATGGCTTCGGCCGCCGCGCATGCCGGAAGAATAGGCCGTAAACGACATATGCTCCTGCGCCACCTCCGCCGCCCGTCCGCCCTTAAACGGCAGCATCAGCAAAACGGCCGCCGCAGTGGACACAAAGCCCGGACTGAGCAGCAAAAGCCCGGCCACGGCATAGCGCACCGGCCACAGCATCTGATAGGCCGACACCTTCCCGCCGCCGCGTGCCGCCGAAGCCGCAAGCAGGACGCCCGACAAACCCATGCGGCGCAGCATAAACACACCGGCCATCGCGCTGAGCACCATCAGCACGAAAGTCATGCCGCCGCCTATCCTCCCAGCCATCCAAAAGACGGACATCACCTCCAACACGCCAAAGCCCAACAAACCGAAACCGAAATAACGCATAACCGTATCCTTTCCTCTACAACCGTAACCGCAATCCATCCTGCGCAAGACGGCAAAATACAGCCTGCCGCCCGCAATTTCAACGCGGCGGGGCACCCGTTTCGGGGTAAAAAAAAGTAAAGCCGCACCGCACGGTCCGCACAGCCCGAACGGCGCGCATCCCGCCGCCGTCGGCAAAAGCGCGTTTTCCCCGCACCGCCCTTCAGGCCGTCTGAAAACGCCGCACCGCCCGCACCGTGCTTTCCCGATTCACGACACCCGCCGCTTTTGCTATCCTTACCCCCATGAAAACATTATTCACCCCGCTCAAAACCCTCTCCTGCGCCGCCGCAGTCTCACTGCTGGCCGCCTGCGCCTCCTCCAACCCCTCCGGCACGCCCGACGGCTACTACCGCGTCCAAAGCGGCGACACCCTGAACCGCATCGCCATGCGTTTCAACCAAACACCCGCCGTCCTGGCCAAATGGAACAACCTGTCCGACCCGTCGAAAATCTCCGTCGGCCAACTGCTGCGCGTGCGCCAAAACGCCGGCGGCAAAGGCGGCGCGAACACCGCAGGCGAACAGGCCGTTCCGCACAAACGGCTGCAATTCAACCTGCCGTCCGACAACGCCGTCCTGACACGCTACGACGGCCGCAACAAAGGCATCGATTTCGACGGCAAACCGGGCGACCCGGTGAAAGCCGCGGCCGACGGAAAAATCATGTATGCCGGCAACGGCGTGCGCGGCTACGGCAACCTCATCCTCATCAGCCACAACCCCGGCACGCTGACCGCCTACGCCCACAACGACAAACTGCTGGTCAAAAAAGGCCAGACCGTGCGGGCGGGCGACACCATTGCCACCATGGGCAGCAGCGATGCCGAGCGCGTCAAACTCCACTTCGAAGTGCGGATTAACGGCAAAGCAGTCAATCCCGAACCGCTGCTGCCCGCCCTGCCGCCGGCCGCACCAACACCCGCACCAACACCCGCACCCGCACCAACACCCGCACCCGCACCAACACCCGCACCGGCAACGCCCGCCGTTGAAACCGCTCCGGCCGCCGCTGAAACCATTTCCGGCTGACAATAAAGGCCGTCTGAAAATTTCAGACGGCCTTGCCGCACCTTAATGTGCCGTATATGCCGTCTGCGTCAAATCGGCTAAAATAACGTTTTACCTGAAAGGAAAACGAAATGCGCTACTTCGCCCTCTTTACCGTTATGGCCGTATTGACCGGCTGCTCTTGGGAAACCTATAAAAACAGCCAAGGCCAAACCGCCCTGCGCCAAAAATACCCGACCGGCACCGCCGTCAGCTACGAAGACGGTACTTACTCCCGCAACATGCGCAACAACCAATACCGCCCCGAACAGCATGCCATCCTGCCTGCCCGCTCCGCCGAAGAGCAAGAAGTACGCGGCACGCATTGGGAAAAAATCCAGCCCAAATAAGCAGAAGGCCGTCTGAAAACGCAAGGCACGCGCCAAACACCTTTTCAGACGGCCTTTTTCCATTTTAAAACCGCCCTCCCCGCCGAAAGAAACCCATGTCCGCCACACCCCTCAACATCGTCATCCTCGCCGCCGGCAAAGGCACGCGCATGTATTCCAAAATGCCCAAAGTGCTGCACCGCATCGGCGGCCTTCCCATGGTCGAGCGCGTTATCGACACCGCCGCCGCGCTTCATCCGCAAAACATCTGCGTCGTCATCGGACACGGCAAAGACCAAGTTTTGGACACCGTCAAACGCGACGTCGTCTGGGTCGAACAAACCGAACAGCTCGGCACCGGCCACGCCGTCAAAACCGCCCTGCCGCACCTTTCCGCCGAAGGCCGCACGCTGGTGTTGTACGGCGACGTCCCCCTGATTGACGCAGCCACCCTCGAAACCCTGCTCGAAGCCGCAGGCAACGAAGTCGGCCTGTTGACCGACGTGCCTAACGACCCGACAGGCTTGGGCCGCATCATCCGCGACAGCAACGGCAACGTTACCGCCATTGTCGAAGAAAAAGACGCCGATGCCGCCCAAAAAGCCGTCCGCGAAATCAACACAGGCATCCTCGTCCTGCCCAACGCCAAACTCGAAAACTGGCTGAACAGCCTCTCCAGCAACAACGCCCAAGGCGAATACTACCTGACCGACCTCATCGCCAAAGCCGTTGCCGACGGCATCAAAGTCCATCCCGTCCAAGTGCGCGCTTCCCACCTCGCCGCCGGCGTGAACAACAAACTCCAGCTCGCCGAACTCGAACGCATCTTCCAAACCGAACAGGCGCAAGCCTTGCTCAAAGCAGGCGTCACCCTGCGCGACCCCGCCCGCTTCGACTTAAGGGGTCGTCTGAAACACGGACAAGACGTCGTGATTGACGTCAACGTCGTCCTCGAAGGCGACATCGAAATCGGCGACAACGTCGAAATCGGCGCAAACTGCGTCATCAAAAACGCCAAAATCGGCGCAAACAGCAAAATCGCCCCCTTCTCCCACTTCGAAGACTGCGAAATCGGACAAAACAACCAAATCGGCCCTTACGCCCGCCTGCGTCCGCAAGCCCGCCTTTCAGACGACGTACACGTCGGCAACTTCGTCGAAATCAAAAACGCCGCCATCGGCAAAGGCACCAAAGCCAACCACCTCACCTACATCGGCGACGCCGAAGTCGGCAGCAAAACCAACTTCGGCGCAGGCACGATCATTGCCAACTACGACGGCGTGAACAAATACAAAACCGTCATCGGCGACGAAGTCCGCATCGGCTCCAACTGCGTCCTAGTCGCCCCCGTCACACTCGGCAACAAAGTCACGACAGGCGCAGGCAGCACGATTACCCGAAACGTCGAAGACAACAAACTCGCCCTCGCCCGCGCCCGCCAAACCGTCATCGAAGGCTGGGTGAGGCCGGAAAAAGGCGATAAGAAATAAGGCGTAAACTGCATTACGCCTATTTTCGTACCTCGCACGAACCCAAAAGGTCGTCTGAAAACTTAAAACAACAAGTTTTCAGACGACCTTTCATTTAACCCTATAAGCTCGAAATAAACCCAGCCCGTAGCGTGGGCTTTGCCCGCAAACCTGTTGTCTGACAATCAAAATCGGGCAGTTATCTTTATGTTCATTTCGCGGGCAAAGCCCACGCTACCCGTTGCAGCAACAGCAACCTGTCCCTTCCCCCGTCTGGCGGGGGAAGGTTAGGATGGGGGTGGCTTCCGAGGTTTAGGTAAAATCAAATTCGTGCAAATCCGCAGAACCACCCTCTCCCCAGCCTTCTCCCGCCGGACGGGAGAGGAGGCAGGTTGCAAGTTAAAACAAGGTCGTCTGAAAACTTTGAGATTTGAGTTTGAGAGAAACAAACTCACTCCCTCCGTTTTCAAACGACCTTTTATTTAACCCGACAGACTCGAAATAAACCCAGCCCGTAGCGTGGGCTTTGCCCGCGAACCTTCCGTCCGACAATCCGAATAGGGCAGTTATCTTTATATTTATTTCGTGGGCAAAGTCAACGTTACGGGTCGTCTGAAAACCTAGTTCACATTTTCAGACGACCTTGTTGATTGCCATGTCCGCCCTGACCATGTTCAGCCCGTCCTAACGCTCAATGCCGCCACACAACCGCCCGACGATTTCCGCTGCGCTGCCGGGGCGGCACAGTCCTGCGTTTTGTCCTGCCCAAAACGGGGAAAAGTCGTAGCAGCCTTGTTTTTCGGCGGCGGCTTTCAATGCGCCGGCGGCTGCGCCTGCCAAGGGGAACGGGAGCGCTGCGTCATTCATCGGACCGGCTTCGCGTATGAAGCGGTTGTAAAGTCCGCGCGCCGCGCCGCCGCTGAACAAGTTGGTTACCACGGTATCTTCGGGACGGGCAGTTTGGATGGCGGCACGGTGGGCGGGTTTGGTCAGGGCTTCGTCTGCGAGCAGGAAGGCGGTTCCGACCTGCACGGCGGATGCGCCCAATTCCAGCGCGGCGCGGACGGCGGCGGCATCGGAAACGCCGCCTGCGGCTATGACGGGTAGGCGCACGGCGTTACGGATGGCGGGCAACAGGGCAAACAAGCCGCTTTGGCTGTCGGGATTACGGTTTAAAAACCATCCCCGATGACCGCCCGCTTCCCACGCTTGGGCAATCACGACATCCGCGCCGTTTTGTTCCAACCAAACGGCTTCTTCAACCGTCGTCGCGCTGCTCCACACTTCCGCGCCCGTCGCTTTGACGCGCTGCAAGTATTCGGGCGAGGGCAAGCCGAAGTGGAAGCTGACGACAGGCGGGCGGTAACGCTCCACACATGCCAACGCGTCGGCATCAAACGGCTGCCGTCCGCCGCCACTGGGAATATTGTTTTCCGTCAGCCCGTAAGCCTCGAAATACGGACGCAACACGCCAAACCATGCGTCCTGTTGCGCACGGTCGGCAGACGGCGTGCGGTGGGCGAAAAAGTTGAGGTTGTACGGACGGCCGCCGCCTTCCTGCTTCATCCGTGCCAACGCTTTTTCCAAACCTGCGGTGTCATACATCGCCCCCGCCAACGAACCCAAAGCGCCGGTTTTGCCGACAACCAAAGGCAGCTCTGTGTCATGCGCAAACGCCATCGGTGCTTGAATCAGCGGATAGCGCAGTGAGGATAAAATGCGGCTCATGTCTGTTTCTCCTTGTTATTTGTTTCGTCTGTTTTGTCAGCCGGTTTGAATGTTTTTAAATGTTGAATAGCAGGCTAACGATGTGGCACAAACCCGATTTTGCCACAAAAAATAGTCGGATATTCTGCGGGGTCGTCTGAAAACAAACCGCCGCGTTTGGTTTTATAGTGGATTAAATTTAAACCAGTACGGCGTTGCCTCGCCTTGCCGTACTATTTGTAATGTCTGCGGCTTCGTCTCCTTGTCCTGATTTAAATTTAATCCACTATAATGTTTTGTTTGAATCGTGTGTTTGCGAAACTGAGCATGTTCGGAAAGCAAACCCCGTCCCATTCAATCCGATATAGAAAAAGGTCGTCTGAAAACCTTGTTTCGGGTTTTCAGACGACCTTTGCTTTGCCTTCAAACAGGCTTTACAACGGAATTACCATTGGTAGCCGACACCTGCGGTCGCGCCGTAGTGGCCGCGTGAGTTTCCGGTAGCGGTACCTTTGATGACCCAGTTGCCGCCGTCGGAGATGCTGGAGAAGCCGACTGCGTAGCCGCTTTCACCGCGGTAAACGCCGCCTGCAACCGCCATCATGCTCTTACCCGGCAGGTAGGCTTGCGGCAGACCAGCCACCGCCATTGCTGCTGCGGTACCGGCTTTAGAGTCGCTTTCAACATTGTCGATACGTTGGTTGATCTGGTCGCCCATGTTCACCACGTAATTGCCAAGGTTGGTCACCCTTTGGTTAATCGCCTGATTAGCTTGATACAACTGGCTGCCGTTAACCGCATCGGTGCTGTCTGCGGCGACGGTACCTGCGGCGACGTTGGTGACTTTCTTACCGCCTGCGTTGATGCCCTCGGCAGTGATGTTGACATCGCCTGCTTTCAGACCGTCTTTGCCCAGCACCACTTTGTCGCCGACGTTGACGCCGCTGTTGTTCACAACCGTATCGCCTGCTTTGACGCTGTCGACTTTCAGGTCTTTGTT
>ERZ772956.2977-NODE-2977-length-10432-cov-8.045485_pt1 | contig 10432 bp, 9 predicted proteins | sample MGYA00580683_ERZ772956 | MGnify/ENA primary metagenome ERZ772956 (study PRJEB29015, sample SAMEA2738077) | human oral metagenome | biome: human oral; feature: human-associated habitat; material: saliva | place: China | collected 2212 ...
CCGACGTCGAGGTGGGCGGTGATGGTGGAGAGCTTGCCGGCCTCCTCGGCGGGCATGCCGCGCAGATCCAGGGTGAGGTCACCAATGTCCTTGCTGCGGGTGACGCTGCCACCGCTGGCCGACGCCGTCAGCTCCTGCCAGGTCACCGTGCTCGAGGCGGCAGTGGTCGAGTTCTTAAGGGTCTCGAAGGGCATGCGGGCCAGGCTCGTGGGGACGATCGAGGCGGTGGCCAGCGCGGGGATCGCAACGACGAACAGGACCGGCCAGCCCAGCACCGTCATCCAGCCTCCGTGCCGACGACGCAGGCCACTGACGACGATCCCCGCTCCCAGGAGGGCGACCAGGATGCCGATGAGGATGAACTGACCCTGGAGCAGACCCAGGTGGTGGGTCACCGTGGCGTACCAGACGCCCGCCGCGGTCAGGAGTCCCAGGCCCAGGACCGCCAGCGACAGCGAGGAACCGGGGCCGGGACGGCGCGGGCGCGCCGGGCGGACCGGCATAGGCACTGGCTGGTACGGCGGGCGCTGCCGGTAGGAGCGGCTCTGCCAGCTCTGTCCGCCGGCCGACTGGTTGAAGGCCGGGGTGCCGGAGCCAGGCGCTGAAGAGTCCCAGGCCGATGCGAAGCCGCCGGCCTGGACGCCGGGGCGGCTGCCCGGTGCCTGCGCGGCACCGGGAGCGGAGGCCTGCCAGGGCTGGGGGCCCCGAGGGCCTCGAGCGGCCTTCCGGCTCGCGCGCCGGTCCTGGGCGCGGCGGATGAGGAAGACGATGCCGAGAATGAACAGCCCCAGCCAGAACAGGGGCCACAGGGCGGCGGCGATCCCCGCCTCATGGACGTACCAGTTGGGGATGAAGCCGTTGCTGAACGTCGACATCCCGACGATCGTCATCCCGATAGCCCCCGCTAGCCCTGCGTTGAAACGGCCGGAGAAGGCCTCCTCCAGGTGGATGCGCCCATCGGACTCCTCGGGCAGGAGGGCCCAGGCCAGTCCGTAGAGGACCAGACCGACACCGGCGAAGAGTGAGAGCACCACCCACACGCAACGCACCAGGGTGGGGTCCAGGTCGAAGCGGTAGGCCACGCCACCGGCTACGCCCGCGACCCAGCGCTCATTGGTGCGCATGAGACCCGAGCCGCGCAAGGAGTCGAAGAAGCGGTGGGTCGATCCCCTCTGAGGCTCCGGCTGCGGGCCGTCGTGCTGCTGGAAGGAGGGGGCTGGGCCCGGCTGCGGTCCGTACGGCGGACTCTGCTGGGAGCTGCGCTGGGCGCCGTCGGCGCCGTGGGAGTCGGCAGATGCAGAGGATTCAGAGGATGCAGGGGATGCGGAGGAGTCAGAGGAATCGGAACCGGTGGGGGAACCACCGTCAGACGGGGAAGTGGGCTTGTCGTTCATGTCAACAATTCTTCGCGTCCGTGGCCTGCGGCACGATCAGGGGAACCCCTGAATGATCCCGGATTGTCCCCCCAATCCCCCGGGGGACCCTCGGGCCGGCGACCCTGACGTGCCACGATGGTGCCATGACGACAGCTCAGCAGCGGGGTGCGCAGCCCGGGCCGATGGCCGGCGGGCCCGCGTACTCCTGGAGCCCCCCGCGCCAGCTGCGGCGACGCCCCCCTCTGCGCCGCCTGCCCCACCAGCTGGGGCCGGCGCCGGCTGACCTGTCCGTCGAGGCCGCCCGTATGCGCCGCCCCGCCCGCATCGCCGGCGTCTGCGCGGGACTGAGTCTCCACCTGGGCATCCCCGTGCGATACATCCGCGCGCTCATGGTCGTCCTGGCCCTCGGCGGCGGCGCGGGAGCCCTGCTCTACGCCCTGCTGTGGGCGACCCTCCCCGGGGAGAACGGGCCGGCAGGAGAGGTGCCCGCCTCGGTGGTCTCCCGCGCCCGCCTGGCGGCTCGCCTCAGGAGTCGGAGAGACACCGCAGAGTCTCGGGCCGACGGCGGAGCCCCCCTGGGCCTGTCGCAGACTGTCATCGACGGCGGCGCACTCCTCCTGGCGGCCCTGTTCCTGGCCGCCTGGCGCTTCGGGCTGCTGGAGCGGATCGGGGCGGTGGGAGTCATCATCGTCGTCATCGCCGGGGCGGCCCTGGCCTGGTCGCAGATGGATAACCTGGTCGGCCCGGACCGCAACCTGAGCGCTGTCCTGCGGGTGGCGGGCGGGGTGTGCCTGGCCGTCGTCGGCATCCTGGTGTGGGTGGCCGCCGACAGCACCCCCTACAAGCTCATCTCCGGGCTCATCACCGGAGGCGCGCTCGTGGCGGGCATCGGCGTGGTCCTGGCACCCCTGTGGCTGCGGACCAACCGGGCCCTGGCCGACACCCGCGCCGCCGAGATCCGCGAGGCCGAGCGCGCCGACATCGCCGCCCACCTGCACGACTCCGTCCTCCAGACCCTCACCCTCATCCGCAAGCGCGCCGACGAGCCCGAGACGGTGGCCCGCCTGGCCCGCTCCCAGGAGCGCGAGCTGCGCGCCTGGCTCTACACCGACCGCCCCGCGCCGGGCACCTCCGTGGCCGACGCCTTCACCGACCTGGCCGGTGAGATCGAGGACCGCTACGGCGTGGCCGTTGACGCCGTGTGCGTCGGCGACCGGGCCCCCGACCGCGACACCGAGGTCATCGTCGCTGCCGCCCGCGAGGCCCTGTCCAACGCGGTGCGCCACGGCGCCCCACCGGTTTCCCTCTACGTGGAGGCCGGCGAGGAGGGCCTGGAGGTGTTCGTGCGCGATCACGGCCCCGGCTTCGACCTCGATGCCATCGCCGAGGACCGCCACGGCGTACGCGAGTCCATCATCGCCCGCATGGAGCGCCACGGCGGCAGCGCCCGGGTGCGCCGCATGTCCACCGGCACCGAGGTGGCGCTGACCCTCCCCGTGCGAACCCCCTGAGCCGTCTATCGTTGCTCCCATCTCCTTCGGGCCCCACTCAAGCCCCTTCATCCTTCATCACCCCCACGTCACCCCCAGGAAGACCCCATGGCTGACACGCCCGCCGCCACAGACCACCAGCCGCCCGCTGAGGCGAGCACGTCCCTGCGGGTCCTGGTCGTCGACGACCACGCCCTGGTCCGCTCCGGGGTGCGCTCCGAGCTGACCGCCCACGCCCCCGACCTGGACGTCATCGCCGAGGCCGACGACGTCGAGGGCGCCATCGCCGCCGTCCACGCCCTGCGGCCCGACGTCGTCCTGCTCGACGTCCACCTGCCCGGCGGCAACGGCGGGGGAGGGGCCGAGGTCGTCGCCTCCTGCCACGACGTCCCCGAGACGCGCTTCCTGGCCCTGAGCGTCTCGGACGCCAGCGACGACGTCGTCGGCGTCATCCGGGCCGGCGCCCGCGGCTACGTCACCAAGGCGATCTCCACCGAGGACCTGGCCCAGGCCGTGCGGCGCGTGGCCGCCGGAGACGCCGCCTTCTCCCCGCGCCTGGCCGGATTCGTCCTGGACGCCTTCGGCGCCGGAGCGGGCGAGGTGGCGGTGGCCGACACCGAGCTCGACCGCCTCTCGGCGCGCGAGCGGGAGGTCATGCGACTCATCGCCCGCGGCTACACCTACAAGGAGTGCGCCTCCGAGCTGTTCATCTCGGTCAAGACCGTCGAGACCCACGTCTCCGCGGTCCTGCGCAAGCTCCAACTGTCCAACCGCAACGAGCTCACCCGCTGGGCCGTGGCCCGTCGCATCGTGTAGAGGCGCGACATCGTCCTGGGCTCGTTCCGGGAACGAACCGGGGTCGTGCCGGTGAGCGGCGGCCCGGTCTGGTGACGGTCTGGAATCGCGTCCGGGCCCACACCGTCGCACTGTCCCGCCGCCGACCCGATCCGTGGCAGGATGCGGGACGTGAGCCACCCCCCGCAGCCCTCCGCGAGCACCGCTCATCCCCACCCCGACCCCCTCCAACCGGCCTGCGATCACCTGCGCGCAGGCGGGCTCGTCATCCTGCCCACGGACACCGTCTACGGCATCGGGTGCGACGCCGCCGAGGCCGGAGCGGTCGAGCGGCTGCTGGCCGCCAAGGGGCGCGGACGCCAGATGCCCCCGCCGGTCCTCGTGTCCGACCCCGACGACCTGACTGGGATCGTCGCCCAGGTGCCCGAGGCCGCCCGAGCCCTCATGGAGGCCTTCTGGCCCGGGGCGCTCACCCTCATCCTGGAGGCCGACGAGGCCCTGACCTGGGATCTTGGGGAGACCGGCGGCACCCTCGCCGTGCGCATGCCCGCCCACGAGCTCGCCCTGAACCTCCTGCGCCGCAGCGGCCCGCTGGCCGTCACCTCCGCCAACCCCACCGGCGCGCCGCCCGCCACCGATGCCGCCTCCGCCCGGGCCGCCTTCCCCGGACGGGTCCGGGACATCGAAGAGCTCACGGCGGATGCTGGAGCTGCAAGCGCTGACTGGCGCGAGGACATCCTGCTGCTCGACGGCGGAGCCACCCCCGGACCGGTTCCCTCCACCATCGTCACCCTCGCCGGGGCGCACGCCCGTGCCCCCCGGATCCTGCGCCAGGGGGTCCTGGCGCAGGAGGACCTGGAACGAGTGGCCGGCCTCGCCCTGTCCGAGGGGACGGCAGGCGTAGTGCGCGACAGGACGGGGACGGGCGCGTGAAGGTCTACCTCCTGGTCATGGCCATTGCCACCGCGACCACCTACGTGGCCGTGCCGATCATCCGGCACATCGCCCTGGTGGGTAACGCGCTGACCCCCGTGCGGGCCCGCGACGTCCACTCCACGCCCATCCCGCGCCTGGGCGGCGTGGCCATGTTCTTCGGCCTGTTCTCCGCGATCTCCGTGGCCTCCACGATCCCCTACCTCTCCGACGTCATCGACTCCAGCGCCTGGGCGGTGGTCCTGGGGGCGGGACTGGTGTGCCTGCTCGGCGTCGTCGACGACCTGTGGGAGCTGGACTGGATGACCAAGCTCGCCGGCCAGATCCTGGCCGCCGGCGTCATGGCCTGGCAGGGCGTCCAGCTCCTCACCTTCCCCGTGGCGGGGCTGACGATCGGCTCCTCGCGCCTGTCCCTCATCTCCACCGTCATCGTCGTGGTGGCCGCCATCAACGCCGTCAACTTCGTCGACGGGCTCGACGGGCTGGCGGCCGGCATCATCGGGATCGGCTCGACCGCCTTCTTCCTGTACACCTACGTCCTGACCCGCGCCACGAGCCCGGGCTCCTACAGCTCCCTGGCCGCCACGATCGTGGCCGCGCTCATCGGCGTGTGCGTGGGCTTCCTGCCCCACAACTTCAACCCGGCCACCATCTTCATGGGCGACTCCGGGGCGATGCAGCTGGGGCTGGTCTCGGCGGCCTCCACCATCATCGTCACCGGGCAGATCGACCCCGGCAGCTTCGACGGCTCGCGCGCCCTGCCCGCCTTCATGCCGATCCTCCTGCCGCTGGCGGTGCTCCTGCTGCCCCTGACCGACATGATCATGGCGATCGTGCGCCGCACCCGGAAGGGGTTGAGTCCCACCCACCCCGACCGCATGCACATGCACCACCGGCTCCTGGCGGCCGGGCACTCCCACCGCCGCGCGGTGCTGGTGATGTACCTGTGGGCGGCGGTCGCCTCCTTCCCCGTGGCTGCCATGGCCTTCTTCCCTCTGCCCTGGGTGCTGGCGGGGCTTGCCATCTCGGTGCTGTTCGCCTTCGTCGTCACCGTTGACCTCATGCCCGGGGTGCGCCACGGCCTGCGCTCGGCGCTGCGCCGTCGCCAGGATCGCCAGGAGCAGCGGATCGTCATCTCCCGCAATGTCTCGGGAACTGGTGAGGTGACGCGCCCGGCCGAGGGGCAGGCGCCGCAGGGGATAGCCCTGCAGACGTCGCCGGGCTCCTCTGAAAGGACACGCCAGTGAGCCAGACGCCCCCCACGAACGCCCGCGCACTGCGCCAGGCCTCAGCCCGGCTGCGCCGGATCCTCTCCGTGGCCGCCGTGGTCCTCGTCGTCGGCGAGGCCCTGTGGTGCCTGACCGGCGGAGCCCGCGGCGCCGTGGAGCGGCCGCTGGGCACGCTGCTGGCCGCCGTGGGGACGACGACGTTGCTCCTGGCCGCGACCTGGTGGTTCCTGGACCGCATGGTCCGCTCCGGCATGAGGGGCCTCGCGGTCTGGATAGCCGGTGGATACCTTGCGAAGGTGGCGGTCCTGGCCACGGCCCTCGTCGGTGGACGGTCCCTGGGACTCGACATCAGAGTGATTGGGGTCTCAGTCATCGCTGTGATCCTGGTGGGTATGTTCGCCGAGGCGACCGTTCTGTCACAGGCTCGAATCCTTGTGGTGGAGCCGAACAAGGATGATTCGGCGGACCGTCCCTGACCGGCGGGCAGGGGTGGGCGCAAGGCGTCGTGACTGTAGTGGGTCACGATAGGGCGTCTGGTTTGCTTCGTGAGACCCTGCTGAGGCGCTAGCATGGCCCGTGATCAGCAGGCCTGTCGGGCAGGCCTCGAAACGTGAGAGACATTGGGGGGATCTTCTGTCCACGAACACCGTCACCGAGAACGGCGCGGCAGCCGACGATGTCGCCGTGCCGCGGACGGCTGACGCCAAGCCGTTCGTCAAGCCGCTGTGGTACTGGGGGCTCCTGATCGTCCTGGTTGCGGTGATCGCGAAGACCGCGGTGCCCGCCCTCACCGTCGCGGAGGGCCACGAGCTTGAGAAGCCCGGTGCTGAGGACTTCTTCCCCGGGGCGATCTTCGGTGAGGGGACTCTCCTGGAGTTCAACCGGCTCACTCTCGTCCGCGTCGTCATGGCGGTTGCCCTGTGCCTGACGGCGGGAGCGGTCGCCAGTCGGATCAAGATGGTTCCCGGGCGCGGCCAGGCCCTGCTGGAGATCATCGCCGACTTCGTGCGCAGCAATGTGGCCCTCGCGCTTCTGGGCAACAAGAACGGCCGCCGCTTCGCCCCGCTGCTGGGAACCCTCTTCCTGGGCGTGCTCGCCATGAACCTCGCCGGCGTCATCCCCGGCCTCAACATCGCCGCCTCCTCGGTGGTGGCCGTCCCCATGGTGTTCGCGGCCCTGACCTACGTCACCTTCATCGGCGCCGGCATCAGGGAACAGGGGGTCGGGCACTTCCTCGCCTCCCAGCTCTTCCCTCCCGGGCTGCCCAAGGTGATGTACCTGCTCATCACCCCCATCGAGTTCCTCTCGAACTTCATTGTGCGGCCGGTGACGCTCACCCTGCGTCTGCTGTGCAACATGGTCTCCGGGCACATGCTGCTCGGCATGACCTTCTTCGGCACCACCAGCCTGCTCCTGCACCTCCAGGCATCCTCAACGATCAGTCTCCTGACCGGCGCGTCCATGATCGTGATGACCCTGTTCGAGGTCTTCGTCGCGGTCCTGCAGGCCTACATCTTCACCATCCTCAGCGCCGTCTACATCAAGCTCTCCATCGAGGCCCACTAGCCGCCACAGCGCGTCGCCCAAGCCTCTTCCACCGACCCCACCTGCGCCACCCGGCGCCAGAAAGAAGGAACCAGATATGACCTCCGTTGCGCTCGCATACGTCGGCTACGGCCTGGCCACGCTCGGCCCGGGCATCGGCATCGGCCTGATGGTCGGCAAGACCCAGGAGGCCACGGCCCGTCAGCCCGAGGTAGCCGGACGCCTGTTCACCAACATGATCATCGGCGCGGGCATGGTCGAGGCCCTCGGCCTCATCGGCTTCGTCCTGCCCCTCATCAAGTGATGCTCTCGCTGGCTGCTGAAGGCGGGCACGCAGGAGACTCGGAGTTCAGCCTCCTCCCCCCGGCCTATGAGATCTTCTGGGCGGCGATCGTCCTCCTGCTCATCCTCCTGGTGGTGGGCCGCTACGCCCTGCCCCGGCTCTACGCCGTGCTGGACGAGCGAGCCCAGCGCATCCAGGAGGGCCTCGACCTGGCCGACAAGGCCAAGCAGGACCAGGCCGACGCCGAGAAGCGCGCCACCCGGCTCGTGGACGAGGCCCGTCGCGAGGCCGCCCGCATCCGTGACAACGCCCATGGCGAGGCCAAGGAGATCATCGCCAAGGCCCGCACTGACGCCCAGGCGGAGGCCGCCGGCATCATCGAGGGCGCCCAGCGTCAGATCCTGGCCGAGAAGCAGGCCGCGCAGATCTCGCTGCGCACCGACGTCGGCATGCTCGCCTCCACCCTGGCCGAGCGCATCGTCGGTGAGCACCTGAGCGACACCGCCCTGTCCGAGCGGGTCATCGACCGCTTCCTCGACGAGCTCGAGACCATGGAGCCGGTCGAGGGCCTCGACGCCGGCGTCTCCTCCTCTGCGGAGGCGACGCGGTGAGAACAGGAACTGCCGCCACCCGGCAGACCGTGAGCCAGGCCTGGAGCCCGGTGCTCACGGCTGCGGGCGTCGAGGGCCAGGAGCTGGGTCGCCAGATCCTCGCCCTGGCCCACCAGGTCGCCGTCCACTCGCTGTCCGGTCCACTGACCGACCCGGGCCGCGAGGCCGAGGACAAGGTGGCCCTGGCCCGCCGGCTCTTCACCGGCACCGTGGACGAGCGCGTCGTCGACCTGCTCAGCGCCATGGTCCGCGGCCGCTGGTCCAAGGCGGTCGACCTGGTCTCCGCCCTCCACGACCTGGGCATCGAGGCGATCCTCGCCGGTGCTCACGCGGGCGGCTCGGCGGAGGAGATCGAGCAGCAGCTCTTCGAGGTCCACGAGCAGATCGCCGACAACCGCGAGCTGCGCGAGGCCCTGACCCCCTCACGCCGCACCGGCACCGAGGCCCGGGTCCGCCTGGCCGAGGCCGTCTTCGCCCCCCACATCAGCGCCCCCGCCATGAGCCTGGTGGACTGGTGCGTGCGGCACCACGCCGAGGGCGGGCCGCTGCGCAACCTGCGCCGCGTCGTCGAGCTGGCCGCCGAGATGCGTCAGCGCACCATCGTCGACGTCGTCACCGCCATCCCCATGACCTCGGCCCAGGAGGAGCGCCTGCGCACCATCTTGGAACGTCGCTTGGGCACCAGGATCGACCTCAACTGCGAGGTCGACTCCGCGGTCATCGGCGGAGCCCGCATCTCGACGCGGAACTACGTCATGGACCGCACCGTGCGCAGCGCCGTCGCCGAGCTGCGCACCCGGCTGGCGGGCTAGCCCGCTGATCGCACGCCGACCCACAACTTCACCACCCCACCCCGCGCCGTCGTCGCTCACGCCCAGCGCCGCCGGCCCCCAGAACGCAACCAGCAAGGAGACGAGATGGCAGAGCTGACCATCAGGCCCGAGGAGATCCGCTCGGCCCTGAACGAGTTCGCCGAGTCCTACAAGCCCGCCGAGGTCGCGGCCGAGGAGGTCGGGCACGTCGTCTTCGCCGCTGACGGCATCGCGCACGTCGAGGGCCTGCCCGGCGTCATGGCCAACGAGCTGCTCACCTTCGAGGACGGCACCGCCGGCCTGGCCATGAACCTCGAGGAGCGCAGCATCGGTGTCGTCGTCCTGGGCTCCTTCGACGGCATCGACGAGGGCCAGGTCGTGCGCCGCACCGGCGAGGTCCTCTCCGTGCCCGTGGGCGACGCCTACCTGGGCCGCGTCGTCGACCCGCTGGGCCGGCCCATCGACGGCCTGGGCGAGATCGAGGCCGAGGGACGCCGCGCCCTGGAGCTCCAGGCCCCCGGCGTCATGGCCCGCAAGTCCGTCCACGAGCCCCTCCAGACCGGGCTCAAGGCCATCGACTCGATGATCCCGATCGGCCGCGGCCAGCGTCAGCTCATCATCGGCGACCGCCAGACCGGCAAGACCGCCATCGCCCTGGACACCATCCTCAACCAGAAGGAGGCCTGGGAGTCCGGCGACCCGAACAAGCAGGTGCGCTGCATCTACGTGGCCACCGGCCAGAAGGGCTCCACCATCGCCGCCGTGCGCGCCACCCTGGAGGAGCGCGGCGCCCTGGAGTACACCACCATCGTGGCCTCCCCGGCCTCCGACCCGGCCGGCTTCAAGTACCTGTCGCCCTACACGGGCTCGGCCATCGGCCAGCACTGGATGTACCAGGGCAAGCACGTCCTCATCGTCTTCGACGACCTGTCCAAGCAGGCCGAGGCCTACCGCGCCGTCTCCCTGCTGCTGCGCCGTCCGCCGGGCCGCGAGGCCTACCCCGGTGACGTCTTCTACCTCCACTCGCGCCTGCTGGAGCGCTGCTCCAAGCTCTCCGACGAGCTGGGGGCGGGCTCCATGACCGGGCTGCCGATCATCGAGACCAAGGCCAACGACGTCTCGGCCTACATCCCCACCAACGTCATCTCCATCACCGACGGGCAGATCTTCCTCCAGTCCGACCTGTTCAACGCCGACCAGCGCCCCGCCGTCGACGTCGGCATCTCCGTGTCCCGCGTGGGCGGCGCCGCCCAGGTCAAGGCCATGAAGAAGGTCGCCGGAACCCTCAAGATCACCCTGGCGCAGTACCGCTCCATGCAGGCCTTCGCCATGTTCGCCTCCGACCTGGACGCCGCCAC
>ERZ772956.2979-NODE-2979-length-10425-cov-2.709354_pt1 | contig 10425 bp, 8 predicted proteins | sample MGYA00580683_ERZ772956 | MGnify/ENA primary metagenome ERZ772956 (study PRJEB29015, sample SAMEA2738077) | human oral metagenome | biome: human oral; feature: human-associated habitat; material: saliva | place: China | collected 2212 ...
AAACATTGGCATTGCACACTGAATACTTCGACCCACGCCAGTATTGTGGCAAGGCTCGCGAGTATATGACCGAACTTTATGCTGAGAAGATTAAGGACGTTCTTGGTTCAGACAACAAGTTGGCTAACCTCGACTAATCCTCGAAAGCTATCAATACAAACGGCGGAATCTTCTTGGAGAGGCTTCCGCCTTTCTTTTCCACTTAATTAGAGAATACTAAAAACACCTTAAATAAAACAGAAAATGAAGAAGACTATCGTTTCATTGGTCTTGTTTCTAATGGGCATTTCAGTGAATGCGCAAGACCAAAACTATTGGATTTATCTTGTTATCGGGCAAGATAATATGATTGGTAAAGCCGATACAGGAACAAGTACCGATGGTTTCTTGCTCGATTCGTTCAGCAAGACAATAGGCGAAACCGCAAAAGGAAAGCGCATTGGCTTCGTTACCGTAACGTTGCCGGTAAGCCCTATCATTGCTTTCGATAAGCAAAACTATCGCAGCTATGTATCGAAAGTTACCGACGAAAGCAACAAGAAGGCTTTGGCGAAGTATGACAACAACCCTTACGGCAAACTTGTCAGTATGGCACGCAGTGCCCAGAGCAAGGGTGTTGTGAAAGGAATATTGCTCCAACAAGATGGTATCGACAACTACAACGAAGCGTGGCTGAAGCGTATGAGGAGAATCTATTACGACATAGTTGGCGATTTGTCGCTCGATTCTACAAAGGTTCCGTTGTTGATTGGCGAGGTAGGCCGTGCTGAATATGGTGGAAAGTATGCCGCTGCCAACGAAACCTATGACAAAATGCACAAAGCCTTGCAGTATTCGTTTGTTGTTTCATCGGCAAATTGCCCATTGGCAGACAACAAAATCTACTATTCTAAGGAGGGACTTGAAAATCTTGGGCGCAAATTTGCTATCAAAGCCTTGCAAGGAATTGGCTATGAACTCCCCGAAGTTCGTAGAACAACATCGATAAAGAAGCAGACCATTGACCGCAAAACAGTGGAAGTAGGTGTGCATATAAGCGATAAAGGAATGCTGACGGCTACTTCCAACGAACCCATCGTGAAGATTTCGGTGCAGAATGCAGCAGGAAACAGCATCAAGGATATTGCGATTGCCGAACCAGCAAAAGAGTATAACTTGGACTTGAATGCGTTCCCACAAGGGAATATTATCATTATCTTCTATACAACAGAAGGCGAACACTCGTTCACGATTAATAATTAACTTCGTAGAATGAACGAAAAGATGCACATCGTAACCATTGTTTCAGCAACATTCGTGGTGTTGGAGTTTCTCAATAATCAGCTGTTTTGTGGTTCATACTGCAACTTGTTGAGGCTATAAGAATATTTCAACCAATATAAAAAAGCAGATAAGGAATGGCGCGTTGGCATCTTACGAAACGACAATACTGCATTGCGGGTGCCGTATTGTCGTTTTTTTTATTTGCATTTGTGGTCTACCGAATGCTTCCACCCACGCAAGAAGAGATTGATGGCTGTGCTGTAGTGGTGGAGCAGCAAGCCTACTACCAACTTGAAGTAAACGGAAAGCCCACCGTTTACTTTACCGATTACAAGAACTCGAAACTCGTTGGTGGTGTTATAGAGAAGGAATTAATCCGCACACGCAAAGTTCGCACACGTGGCTATTGGGTAAATGCTTTTCCAATCTGGCCCAGTTGCTTCGGGCGCATCGTAACAAAGTGGGGCAATAAGCCCTCGACCATCTTGAATCTCAACAGCAATGCCTTGCACAAGCTGTTATCCAACAAACTGAAAACTGCCGACGATGAGCTGGCAGGTTTGCAAACGCAGCACAACGAGCTTACTTATTATATGCGTGTGCACAACGTAAGCGACTACGGATACAACAAAGTAGCTGACTATCACCGACATCTTGAACGACAACGCGACTCGCTTAGAACAGTCATTGGTGTGTTGGTAAGCATTCCAACCGATGCCCAACTGCGCATAAAGCAGATTAATCGCTACACCGTGTTGCGCAACGGTTCGGCTAAAACGACTGTCTGCAACCGCATTGCCATATACAAGGACAACGGAAACCTGCTGTTGCAGACGCATAACAAGTTTACGCCCATCGGCACAATTGCTGTAATGGGTGCCGAAAGGGCACAGGAGGAGTTGGCAAAGGTATCGCAGCGCACCGAAGTGGCACTGAACAAGCCGTTTCAAATGGGTGTTCCCGATTCGTTGGGCTACTATGTCGGCGAGATGAAACACGGAAAACCGAATGGCTACGGACAGCATTTCGGCAATAACGGCAGCTTCTACGACGGTCATTGGGACGACGGAAAGCGCAACGGATTCGGCTTTTATATTGCGCCATACGAATATTTACAGGTGGGAGAGTGGAAAGACGGCGTGTTTAAAGGCGAACGAATCAGCCACCACCACGAGCGTATCTATGGCATAGACATCTCCAAACATCAGCACGAGAAGAACAAACAGAAGTTCGCCATTGATTGGGAGAAACTCCGTATCACAGGTTTGGGAAAGATAAGTGCAAAGAAGATACGCGGAAAGGTGGATTACCCCATTGCGTTCATGTATATAAAGTCTACAGAAGGCTGCACGGTGCTGAACCCATACTACAAGAGCGACTATGTGCAGGCACGCAAACACGGCATCAGAGTGGGGGCATACCATTTCTTTTCCACCACTTCGGCAGGCATAGAGCAGGCTCGCTACTTCCTGAAGAACAGCATTTTCGGCAAAGGCGACCTACCTGCTGTGCTCGATGTTGAGCCTTCCGACGAGCAAATAGAAAAGATGGGCGGTGCCGAAGTCTTGTTCAAGCACGTTCGCAATTGGCTTGTTGCAATTCATCGTGCCACAGGCGTACGCCCTATTCTTTATATCAGTCAGATGTTTACAAAGAAATACTTGCCGTTGGCTGTCGATTTGCAAGGCGAATATTTCGTGTGGATAGCCCGTTATGGAGAGTATAAACCTGAACTGAAGCTGACTTACTGGCAGCTAAGTCCCGATGGAAAGGTCAGCGGCATACACGGCGACGTTGATATAAATGTCTTTAATGGCTATAAAAACCAGTACGAAGACTTCTTGCGCAAGCATTGTATAAAGAAAAATATCGCTGTTCGCTGACGTTTGAAACGCAGCAACGTATGTTGTTGAAAGGACAGGAAAAATAGGACAATAGCGCAAAAATCCTGTGTAAAAACATCTGTTGTGTAACTTCTTTATTATCAACGCTTTGCAGAACAAGTTGTTTTGCGTTCCAAAAGCGTAGGTTTTGCACGGTAAAAGCGGCTCTTTTGCATTGCAAAACAGCCGCTTTCGCAAATTTTTATCTTAACTGGCTGAACTTCAATACAATAGGCTTCAAAAACACCCCTCGTTCTTAAAAATTGTTCATTGATAGTTACTGTACTACCCACTGCAAAGTTAATAAAATAGTCCGAATGTTAGCAAGTCATCAAGCAAAAAATTAGCAGGACACTTATAAAAATGCCCTGCTTCTGATGTTTACAATTGCTGTATCTTTAATCTAATTAATTCTTCGACCAGTTCTAAAATCTGCTTATCGCATCTTTCTATTATCCCCTTCAATTCTTTAGTAATTTGTTCTCTTTCTTTTTCTGTCATACCTGTATTTTTATTGTTGTTGCTTTAGTGCTTCAATTTCAGCCAGCAATTTTTGCACCTCTGCTTCTTTATTAGCAATTAACTTTCTTTCGTACTCTACCTTGACTACATTATACTCTGCTGTCGCCCACTCTGCTAATAACTTCATATCAGCAGGCGTGAAATTACTGTACTTGATGCGTTGCTTAATTTCTTCTACATCTTTGACAGTACTGCCATTAATGAAGTTACGCAAAGCAGTATTAAGCGTTTTTTCGTTCAGCATATCAAGTTCTTGCAAACTCTTTTTGACTTTTGCTGTTGGTTCTGTGTACTTCTCCACATAGGCTGCAACATAGCTTTTATACTTCGTTGTTGCCTTCGCTGTCAAATCATTAATCACTTGTTCTTTGGTTAGTGTTACATTTGCTACACCAGCTACCTGTACTTCTTGATTATTTTCTAACATACTTAAAAAATTTACGTCTACTCCTTAGATAGACATTTTGTTATATCCCAGAACTATTTCTAAGACGATGCAAAGGTAACAGAGTTTACTAAAGCTGTCAAGTGTTTTTCTGACCCATATTTTACAACTTGCGATATATGTAAAAAATAAGAGGAACTATATAGCTCCTCTACTATCCTTATTTAAAAATTCCTGCTAATCTGAATGCTGTTTCGATGTCTGTATAAATTTTCTTTTCTATTTTATTATTCGGACTTAGATTTTTTAAGTAGCTGTGCAAAGTCTGTCGAGTACCTATTTCATATTCAAATTCTTTAAAATACTTCAACTTACTAAGATTTTTTGCACCTCTACTGAACCTGTAACCTTTTTTGTTTAAATAGCTGTATGCAATTGCGTGAAATAATCTCATATAATACCTACATGACTTACTATTACCAGTATCTTCTTTCACTATGTCATTGACAATATCCCCTTGATTGCTTTTTATGACTTCCAAAACCTCTTTTATTGTTGGCAGTACATTTCCAACTTTGACCACTTCAACCTCAAAAGATTTGGCTGCACAATGTTTTAAAATATCTTGTTGTTCTGGGTTGCATTCAATTACATACTTTTCTAGTATCTCGTTGTAGACTATTTTCACCTCTAATTGAAATAAACTTTCGCCTATAATCAACTCTCGGCTTTTATCTCATAAGCATTTTTCCTTTCTTTTTACTTAGTTTCATATAAATAAATTAAAACTCTCTGATTGCCCATATAAGAGCAAATTTCAAACAAAAACTTAACTTGCGTTTTGTTCATATTAGCGCAAATATATAAAATATCCCAGACACTACCAAAGAAAAGGATAAAAAAAGTGCAAGAGCAAGTACACATTATTATATATATACCAGCTCCCCACTCACATAGTTACAAGTTCATTCAGCAAGTAACATTATACTTTATACCACTGTCTTTCTTTGCCGTACTCTTTAATTCGCTATCTATCTTATTATCAAGTATTTTCATCTTATTATTGAAATACAGTGTAACACCAAAGATAGCACCTCCAAATGTTAATGCTTCTGACATGTAGATAAGTACAGACCTTTCAATTCTATTCAACACGAAAAAGCTAATATATGACAGCAATGCGCCACTTAATATCATAAATACAGCACACCCATAACTTATCCAGTCTTTGACCTTTTTTGACATCTAATACCTCCTTTATTTACAATGTTATTATTCTGTGCATTGGTATAGTACTGATATTGCCGTTTCTAAATACATATATAGTAATAGTCTGCATTTTTTTACTAAGTAGTGTTGTGCCACCTCCAGCATTCACACCACTACTAATATTTCCTTCAAACATTGGTAACGCTGCTGCAAATACACCATTTATTACTGTATTGTCGTTAGTTGCTCTCGCTCTTTTGAAATATCTACCACTATTTACTTCTACCTCTTGCTTACTCCACCCTGTATCGGCTATGTAATTACCACCTATTTTAGCGCCTGTGTATAAATAAATATCCTTCCCATTAGGCTTATTGAATGTAAAGAATTTGTCAAATATTGTATCGTTTGGGTTATTCACATTAACGCTACCAACTTCGCCGATATAACATACTTCAAGGGCACTAAAGCTACTTGTTGTGATATTTTCTGCTTTAATACCATCTGGCGACAAGTTCAAAGTATTATTTCCTGCATTATCGTAAAATTTCAGTATCGCTTGTCCTTTCACGTCAATACCAAATTCAATATTTTTTGCAACTGCACCAAATACTGACATCATGCTACCTGTCAAATCTATATAACCTGCACCATTATTACGTGTCTTGAATTTTAACCCTTGTATAGCACCCTCATTATCAACACTTGCTACTATATTGTTCTGTTGGTCTAAGAAATTGAACCTATTAGCTTGTGCATTTATTGTCATATCAGCACCGTTTATATGTATGCCAGCTTTTTCTATGCTCTCTACTACATCGGGGTCTTTCCAGCCTGTAACTACTCCACCTTCTTCTAATTGTATCTCACTGATAAAAGCCTCACCATTTCTTATTAGCCCTATGAATACTTGTACCCAATTATACCCTTTTTCTAGTTCAAAGCTGTATTGATACTTAGTTCTATCATCTTCGGTATTTACAGGCACTACATCAAAATATTTAACTTTTGGTTTTGAAAATAGCTCTGAATTATCATATTTTACTTCAATATATAGTGCTGTTCTCTCATCATATATAGCAGCACTGAAGGAAATAGTGTATAATGTACCGCTATTTATTTTTATTTTAGGAAATCTGCACCCATTCCATTCGTCATTGTCTGCATCGTCTCGGTAAAATACTAATTGCCTATCGTACTTATTTTTATGAACTGTTACTGCCCTTTCTGATTGCAAAGTTAATAGACCTAAATTTCTTAGCGATGCACCTTTTAATAAATTCACACCACCACTAACTGACCTTTTAACTTCCAGCTTTATATCTTCTGCTGTTTGCTCGATACTTGATATTTTCCTTTCGATGCCTTCTTTATCGCTCTTTCCCTGCTCAATAATACTTTCAATTTTTCTATCATTGATACTAAAGCGTGAATTATTCCATTTCTGCGCATCTACTATAAATTCGACCTTCGCACTTCGTTTAAAATCTTTATATGTTACCTCTACTTCTGCACTACCACTCCATTTATCTGGGTGTATGTAGATAAATTTAATTTTATTACCTCCACTTACAGCAACTGTACAATTTATGCTTGATAGTACCTTTACATTGTCGGGTAACACTTCTGTATCACCTACAAATAATTTAATTCGACCTTCATTTGCTGCAATACCTTCTATTTTACCCTCTATGTCAGTATTAAACACAAAGGTAGATGGTGTAATAACTAATGATACTGGGCTTTTTCCATCTTTGCCGTTTTCACCTTTGGCTGCTATTCCGCTATTTTCGTACTTTTTTGTCGTATTATTCCAAACATACCAAAAGCCATCACTGCCAATATATGGTGTGCCTGCCGATGTTGTATTTATCTTATCGGCTACATACTCTTCGAGCGTCTTTCCATTACTAACGCTAAATTCTCCCTTGAACTTATTACCACTCGCTGATATTACATTTATTTTGTGTTTTTCAAGGTCAAAGTTGTTAATTCCACTATATTGTACTATCGAAGGTGCTGTAACTGTCTTATCAAGAAAGCCTGTGTTATAAGATGATACAATAATAGCATTCTGTCTACTCTTGTCATTATTATTACCCAGCTGCACAATGTTATCTCCCACCTCTGGTATGCTATTCGATAATGGAGACTTGATATTTTTAGACAATACAACAAAATGATAATTACCATCAGTGCCTACATTCTGAATTTTCCTCCAATAGAACTTATTTGCTGCATTATATGTTACACCTTCTGCTACATTCATCGTCTGACATACAGCAAAATCATGTTCATTAAAGCAATTTTCTATTTTCTTGCCTTCTTGTTCATTTCTCCACAAGCACTTATAATCTCCATTATCCAGTACTTCTACTTTATCTACCTTTGCATTAGCTGGTGTTACTATTATCTGCCCTTGTGTTGCTTGTACTTCATCTATCGAAAGTTTGAAAAAATGTGCTGCTCCTGTTACTGTTAAGTTTGATATTACTGCATTATCACCAGTCAAAGATGTTATATTTGCATTATTGGCTGTTAATTCTCCAATACCTGCATTATCAGCGTTTATTTTTTCTACATTAGCTACCTTTGATGTTATTGTGTCGGTATTTGCAGTAGTTGATGTAAAATTTTCGATTGTGCCTGTTGTTGATACTATATTTTCTGCTTTGATGCTTTTATATTCTAAACTTTCGCCCTCGATACTCTCAACTTTACCACTATCAGCCTTTATTTTCTTCGTTTCTACACTCTTCGTACTTACATTATCAGCACTCATATTACCAACACCCACCATATCACCTTTTACATCTCCCGTACCATCAAAAGGTTGCCCCCAAAGTAGATGTTGTTCTAATTTACCAACTCCATTTTTGTTAGTCATAGTCCCACCACCAGAACTATTACCTGTCCCAGTGGTGTTACTTGTGTTTTTCTTCTTGCTATACGAAATTATTTCTATCATCGTCTTATACCTCCTTCATTACTACATTAGCCGAATTATTTACTATATTCCTGCTGATTGATTGAATAGTAAAATGCTTCTTTAATGTCTCGCTGTAATACTTGTTCTTGAAATCTATATTGCTACCATCTACAAAGCTGCATTCCATTACAACTTTAGGCTGTCTATATTCTTTATAATAAGCATCTATATAATGTTCTTCAGCTTTTGCCACTTCATTAGTCGTTGCGTTGTAAAGTTGTGTTATTGGTAGCTTAGTATTATCATTGAACACTGCATTTAGTAAGACACCAGCATTTACACCTTTCACAAAGCATTCATTACTACTTAACTGTGTAACTAATTTAAAATCAGTCTCATAGTTATTTATATAACTACCTACTTCTGCGCTGCTATATATCAAGTCTTTATCCTCTGTCAAGTTCTTTTTGCCAAAGTCGCTTACAATGCTACACTTAAAATCTTTAATGATAATATTTTCTGTGTGTGCCAGTACATATTTGCTATTTTCACTCCACTTAGTAGACTTCCAGAACCACCAGCCTCGCTTAGTAGCACTTACATCATTCCACAACAGCTGTATAGGACTAATTATTTTAAACTTCATAGTACCACTTAGCGCATCACTATGTCGTATAGGTATTGCTGTGCCTTCTACATCTAAGTTCATTGTGTAGTCGATAGTATTTTGTAAGTCGAACTCATCACCTATGATATAGTCGCCAATTTTCGGGTTAATGCCAAGTGAGAATGTTGTTTTATAATAGTCTTTACCGTCTATCGTCTGCTTTAGCTCGGGTCTTTTCTTTATATCTTTGATAGTTAGCCATTCAAATGTACTACTATTATCACCTTCTGTACCTATTCTCGTCTCGACACAGTATTTATCACCTACCTTTAACTCACACTCTAGTATTGGTAGCTTGCTTATCTTGTCGCTACTTTCATCAACACCTGAATATTGGAACTCGTAGCCGTGTGCGCTTTTATCATCTGTCCACACTTGAATACCTGTACCACCTGCTAAGTATGTAGGATAATCAGTGCTACTTGCTGCCCTATAAAATTTTCTGGTGTAATATCTACCTTCTCTGTTATTATCACTCTTGACAATATTTACCTTAGCTTTTGTCGAGTTGCTTATTTTGCCTGTGTAATCTGGCACAACGGCTTTTTTACCTTCTGTTTTTCTCGCACCATATCTTAATATATCGTCATAACAAGGTACTTTGATAGCATTATGTATTCCACTTTCATAGCAAATAGGCTGTAACAGTAACTTTCCACTAAATACCAAGTAGTTAGTTGTATCATCATCAACAGGGCTAAAAACTCCACCACTACTTTTGCCAGTATATTCGATTATTCCTGCATTATCTTTTAGGTATTTATCACTTGGAAAATGTCCTGCCTCTGTATCATCTTCGTTACCATTGATAGATATATACAAGTAATCGCTCATAGGTATTTTAGATACTATTCTGTTGTCGGTTGCATTTTCTTGCTTCTTGATATTACCTAATCTAAACATAGCAGGGGTTAGTGAATGTTCTTTAAGATATGTAGCTGTTTTTTGTTGCTCTATGTACTCACCCTGTTCATTCTTGCTATACATTTTATCAGCATCTTTCAATTTCCAGTGAGGGTGGTGCATATTTTGTAAATACCAGTCATAAGTACCCGCCTTTTTATACCCTGTCGGCTTTCCCTTCACCATATTGTTAAATGCATTGTTAGCATCATCACCGCTACCCTCGCTGATGTATTCTGTCATATATAGCTGCTTTGACCTGAAATGACTTACTGCATCGCTTAGTGGGCTGTCTATCAGCGTATCTTGATTTTCGAGTGTACAATTAACGCTTATTTGATTATATACTTCACCAACACTAATACTGGTATCACAGTCTGCATAATGTTTGGCACTAATGGTAATATTAGAAGGTACGAAGTTGTGTTTTTCTCCACTAACTATATCTATCCATTGCTGCCTACCGTCTTTTATAGTATTCCAATCAAAAATATAGAAGTTTAGTCCCTCTTGTCGTATATGTAGGTTAAGATATTGCAGCATTTCTTTCAATAACTCTTCATTACTCCATACACTATCGAAGTCTTCACCCAGCAAATATAGTTCAGATATTCAATTAGAATACAAAGGAAAATCTGTTAACTTAAAATCAATCATGGGCGTT
>ERZ772956.2991-NODE-2991-length-10388-cov-6.672118_pt1 | contig 10388 bp, 9 predicted proteins | sample MGYA00580683_ERZ772956 | MGnify/ENA primary metagenome ERZ772956 (study PRJEB29015, sample SAMEA2738077) | human oral metagenome | biome: human oral; feature: human-associated habitat; material: saliva | place: China | collected 2212 ...
CCCGCCTGCACGCGCAGGGGACGACCCGCCGTCGTTCGCTCAATGAGCGTTCCGTCGCCGGCTTCCGGGCCGGCGAGAATTAGACGGGACGGCTCAGTACATGCCGCCCATCTCGTCACCGCCGCCGCCAGCAGCCGGCGGAGCCGGGGGCTCGGGCTTGTCCGCGACCACGGCCTCCGTGGTCAGGAACAGGCCCGCGATGGAGGCGGCGTTCTGCAGTGCCGAGCGGGTGACCTTGACCGGGTCGGCGATGCCGGCGGACAGGAGGTTGACGTAGTCGCCAGTCGCGGCGTTCAGGCCCTCGCCGGTGGGCAGGTTGCGGACGCGGTCGACGACGACGCCGCCCTCGAAGCCGGCGTTGACGACGATCTGCTTGAGCGGGGACTCCAGAGCCACCTTGACGATCGCAGCACCGGTGGCCTCATCGTCGACAAGGTCGAGATCGGCCAGGGCCTCACCGGACTGAAGGAGAGCCACGCCACCGCCGGCGACGATGCCCTCCTCGACAGCGGCCTTGGCGTTGCGCACGGCGTCCTCAATACGGTGCTTGCGCTCCTTGAGCTCGACCTCGGTGGCGGCGCCGGACTTCAGGACGGCGACACCGCCGGCGAGCTTGGCCAGGCGCTCGGAGAGCTTCTCACGGTCGTACTCGGAGTCGGAGTTCTCGATCTCGCCGCGGATCTGGGACACGCGGGCGTCGATGGCGTCCTTCTCCCCGGCGCCCTCGACGATGGTGGTCTCATCCTTGGTGACGACGACCTTGCGGGCCTGGCCCAGGTCCTCCAGGGTGGCGTTCTCGAGCTTGAGGCCGACGGTCTCGGAGATGACCGTACCGCCGGTGAGGATGGCCATGTCCTGCAGCATCGCCTTGCGGCGGTCACCGAAGCCGGGGGCCTTGACGGCCACGGACTTGAAGGTGCCGCGGATGCGGTTGACGACGAGGGTGGCCAGGGCCTCGGCCTCGACGTCCTCGGCGATGATGGCCAGCGGCTTGCCGGTCTGCATGACCTTCTCCAGCAGCGGGAGCAGGTCCTTGACGTTGGAGATCTTGGACTCGACCAGCAGGACGTAGGCGTCCTCCAGGACGGCCTCCTGGCGGTCGGCGTCGGTGACGAAGTAGGGGGAGATGAAGCCCTTGTCGAAGCGCATGCCCTCGGTGACCTCGAGCTCGAGGCCGAAGGTGTTGGACTCCTCGACGGTGACGACACCCTCGTGGCCGACCTTCTCCAGGGCCTCGGCGATGAAGGCACCGATCTGCTCGTCGGCGGCGGAGATGGAGGCGGTGGCCGCGATCTCCTCCTGGGTCTCGACCTCCTTGGCGTCGGCCAGCAGGCGCTCGACGACGGCCGCGACGGCCTTCTCGATACCGCGGCGAACGGCGATCGGGTTGGCGCCGGCGGCGACGTTGCGCAGGCCCTCGCGCACCAGGGCCTGGGCCAGGACGGTGGCGGTGGTGGTGCCGTCGCCCGCGACGTCGTCGGTCTTCTTGGCGACCTCCTTGACGAGCTCGGCGCCGATCTTCTCGTAGGGCTCCTCGAGCTCGATCTCCTTGGCGATGGTCACGCCGTCGTTGGTGATCGTGGGGGCGCCCCACTTCTTGTCGAGCACGACATTGCGGCCCTTGGGGCCGAGAGTGACCTTGACGGTGTCGGCGAGGGTGTTCAGGCCTCGCTCCATACCGCGGCGTGCCTCCTCATCGAAGGCGATGATCTTGGGCATTGCTGCTCCTTCGTGGCATGCGGCCGGGCGGTGCCCGCGACGGACGGATCGAGTCCCGGCGTTCACGTCACGCCCGGTCCCGACCCTCACCTTGCGGCCTGGGTCGTTCACGCGCGACCGTCGAGCGATTGTCACTCGACGGCCCCGAGTGCTAACCGCAATGCTGGCACTCTCCACTCCCGAGTGCAAGGCTCACCGGGTTCGCCCTCGGCAGGATCGTCGTCGGCGGCGCGCCCCATCCGCGGTGACACGGGTGACATGCACGAACCCGCAAGCCGGCCCCCGGCATTCGAGGACGGCTCACCCCGTCTCTCCCTCTCCCCCACCCCACCGTCTCACACCGTCTCACGCGCCGCCAGGAGAACGAGCGCGCAGGTCCACGCCAGGGGCGCCGGCCCCGCCGGGGTTCCGTCGGCGCGAACCTTCTCCGGCAGCGCCCCCACCGCCGTGCGGTGGTGATCCACCCAGTCCAGCAGCCCGGCGGCCTCTCGCGTCAGGCCCAGCGCGGCCGCCGACCACGCCAGCAACGTCGTCTCAGGCGTCCACGAGACGCCGTCATCGCGCCAGGACCGGCCGGGGGCTACTCCCCCGCTCGCCCGGCGCATCCGCTCCGCAGCGCTGCGGCGCGCCGCCGTCGCCCCCGCCGGAGCCCTGGTGAAGGGCGGGCCGACCAGCGCGATGGCGGCATCAACGTCGTCGTCGCCCGCGTGACGGCCCCAGTCCGGGGAGAAAGCCCGTTCCATGGCGGCGCGCACGGTCTGCGCCCGCTGCGCCGAGAGCCCGGCGAAGGCGCCGACGCCGAGCCCCGCCCCCTCCAGGGCCGCCGCCGCCTCCAGCCCCAGGAGGACGGGCGCCGCCGTCCCCAGGGTGAGGACCCGCTCGGGGACCTCCCAGTAGTCCGGCGAGGCCGGCGGCAAGTGCGACGGCGTGTCGGTCAGCGCCATCAGGTTGCCGACGGCTCGCACCAGTCCCGCGCCGCAGACCGTCCCCAGCTCATCGATCCCGGCCCCGTCGGCCATGACCCTGCCCGCCGCCCACAGCATCCAGCCGGCGCCATCTCCCTGGGCCGGCCGGGAATCGGGGACGCCGCCGGAGGCCGTGTAGCGCGCCTCGAAGCCGCCGTCGGGACGCTGCACCTCGGCCAGATGGGCCAGGACGGCGAGCGCCTCGTCGCGCAGGCCGACAGCGGAGAATGCGGCCGCGGCGAAGGAGGCGTCGCGCGGCCAGGTGTAGCGCCAGCCGCCGACCGGTCCGGCGACGACCGCACCGGTCGGGAACACCGTCGGCGGCTGACCCTGAGTGGCCAGGATCGGACCGGTCAGAGCCAGAAGATCAGCCAGGGCGTCGTCGGCCAGGCCGGCCCATCGGCTCTCCGGCAGGCGAGCGCCGCTGCGTCGCCGCCGCTGTCTCGAGGCCGCCTCGCTCCCCCGCGCGGACGCGCGCACCCGGGTCCCGGGGCCGTAGACGGCGGCGGTGCCGGGCGACAAGGCGCACACGGCGCCGTCGGCCTCGATGACGACGCCCTCGCAACGGAGAGCGGGCTCCCGCCGCCACGGGTGCGACCCTGCGGCGGCGCCGGCCACGACGGCCGCACCCGTGGCGGGCAGCAGCGCAACGGCCCGCAAGAGGTCTCGCCGGGCGGGCGGAACGGGAACCGGGCTCACTCCTGGTAGTCGTCCCGTAGGACGACGACGATCGGGTTGGACTCGGCCGCGTCGGAGGACTCCACGACGTTGGTCACGTTCAGCGCCTGGGCCGCAGCCTGAGCGGCCGGGGCGTTCTGCGGGGAGGCGTAGAAGATCGTCGTGGTGGTCGGCTCATCGGAGGGGTACACGCCCTGGGAGACGTTGACCGAGGTGAAGCCGGCGTTCTCGAGCTTGCTGCCGGTGCGAGCGGCCAGGCCGGTGGTGGTGGTGCCGTTGGACACCGTCACGCCCGTGGTTAGGTCGGCGTTGCCGCTGGGCGTGGGCGGGGAGTCGGGCGTGGCGCTCTCGGTCGGAGCGGGGGACCCGGTGACCGGAGCGGTCTGGGGCGCCGTCGTCCCGGTGCTCGGGCTGGACGAGCCGGTCGCTGCGGGAGAGCCGCCCGTGCGACCCAGCAGGGCGACGGCGCCCCAGGCTACGAGCGGCACGATGATGAGCACCGCCGCCAGTGGAATCCAGCTGCGCCACGCGGGCACCTGAGCACGATGCACGCCGACAGGTACCGGCCCGTCGGCGTCCGCGGCGTCGAACTCGTCGTCGGGGTACTGGTAGTCGCTCACCCAGCGAGAATAGCGGGCCGTCCCTGTTGAACGCGGGCGACCCGCGGAGTCTCCCCCGGACGGAGGACGAACGGATAGGGTTGCGGAATGAACGACCCCAAGCCTTTATCCGAGATCGTCCACCCCTCGTGGGTCGATGCTCTCAAGCCCGTCGAACCGACCATCCACGAGATCGGCGCCCGCCTGCGCCAGGAGGTCGCTGAGGGTCACGGCTACCTCCCGGCGGGCACCGACGTGCTGCGCGCCTTCACCTACCCGATGGAGGGGGTCAAAGTCCTCATCGTGGGGCAGGACCCCTATCCCACCCCCGGGCACCCGATGGGTCTGAGCTTCTCCGTGCAGCCGGGTGTCAAGCCACCGCGCAGCTTGGAGAACATCTACACCGAGCTGGTCAGCGACCTGGGCGTGGAGCGGCCGACGTCAGGGGACCTCACGCCCTGGTCGCGTCAGGGGGTCATGCTGCTCAACCGGGTGCTGACGGTGCGCCCCGGCGCCCCCGCGTCGCACCGCGGCTGGGGCTGGGAGACCGTGACCCAGCGGGCGATCGAGGCGCTGGTCGAGCGCCCGGAGCCGCTCGTCGCCATTCTGTGGGGCCGCCCGGCGCAGTCGTTGACCCCGTTGCTCGGAACCACGCCGGTCATCGCCTCACCGCACCCCTCCCCGCTGAGCGCCTCGCGCGGATTCTTCGGATCCAAGCCCTTCAGCCGCGCCAATGCCGAACTGACCCGGCTGGGCGCGCAGCCCGTGGACTGGCGCCTTCCCTGAGACGACGCCCGTTCCCCGAAGCGGGCCGGACCCCCCCGCACCGGACCGCCCGGTCCCAGTGCATGCCCCGCGGCCTACTGACGCACCGGGGTGGCGGCGCGGTGCTGATGCATGCGCGCGCCCGGGCCGATCTCACCGGAGGCCGACAGCGTCTTGATGGTGTCGGCCGAGGCGACCTCGGGGTCGGGGATGTAGCCGGTGACTGTGTCCACGCCCAGATCGAGCAGGAGCGGGTGCATGGGGGTGGACGGGCCCACGAGCACTGTGTGCGCGCCTCCGCCGACCGCCAGATCGAGAAGCCGGGGGGCCGTCTTGTTGACGAAGCTCGACGAGGAGATGAAGACGTAGTCGGCCTCGGGCAGCAGGTACTCGCAGGCCGTGTCCGGATAGTCCCCCGGTTCGGGGGTACGCTCCAGGGTCTGCAGGTCGGCGGCCCTCCACAGGGCGCGGCGAGCGAAGGGGAAGTGCCCGACGATCGCAACGGTGCGACCCTCGACGGCGTCAGCGTAGGGGTCGAAGACCTCGCGCCAGGTCAGCCCCGCGCCGGTGGGCACGAAGCCGTGCTCAGCGGCGACCTCGGGCCGGGAGTACCACGAGTTGATGGCGGCCAGTCCGACACTGGCCTCGGCCAGGTTCCAGCTGCGCACCAGGGCGGCGACGTCGCGGACCGGGCGGCCCGCATCCGGGAGATCGGCGGAGAGCGCCGGGCGGCTCACGCCTCGCATGGTCCACGCCGAGCCGACGCCCCCGGCAGAGTTGAGCACCCGGGTCCACCGGGCGCCGCGGTCGGAGACGGTCACAGTCACGTCCTCGGGCAGATCATCGATGAGGGCGTCGTAGATATCCCAGCGGCTGGTCACGGACGGGCTCCTTACGGCTTGTCAGCGTGTCGCGGTTCGTCGCGGCACGGCGAACGAATCGATTTCTCAAGGAATAAGGGTCACCTTACTCGCTGTTGCCGCGGAGCCGCCCGGGCTCGCCGTCGCGGAGCCGCGTGCCGGGCTCGAACCGGCGACCTGCTGTTTACAAGACAGCTGCTCTGCCAACTGAGCTAACGCGGCGTGCCCATGAGCCTACAGGGTCGGCCACGAGCGCGGGGTCACCCGGCCGCCGTCGAGGAGGACTCGGCCGACGCGGCGCCGCCCTCGGCGGGAGCCTGGCCGTCGTCGCCCGGGGCCGGAGTCCCCGAGGCGCCGCCCGCCAGGCCGTCGACCGCCTCCGTCAAAGCGGTCTCGGTGGAGAGGGTCTGCAGATCGAGCTGCGTGCCGTCGAGCAGGACGGTCGGGGTCGATTGCAGCCCCTTGTCCTTGAAGGTCCCAGTGCCGGTCTCCGTCCACGTGCCGTAGGAGTTGTCCTTCACCGTCTTGTTGAAGGCGTCGACGATGCTCCCCGATACGCCGGTACTCTTCGCAGTGCTGGCGAGCTCGTCGACCGTCAGGCGGTTGCCGTCCTGAGAGTTGTAGATCTCGGAGAAGAGGGAGAAGGCGGCGTTGTGGAAGTCCAGCGCCGTGTCGGGCTGCTGGTCGAGCACCAGGCCCATGCCGTTCATGACGATGTCGGTCCAATTCTGACCGAGGATCTTGCAGGGGCGCAGCGCCAGAGTGATCCTGCCGTCGCGCAGGAGCGTGGTGATCTCCTCGGTGTGGAGAGTGTCGAAGGCCGCGCAGAAATGGCAGGAGTAATCGAAGAAGACGTCGAGGACGGGAGCGCCGTCGTTGGAGGTGCCCGGTGTCAGCGGGGCACCGAAGGTCACCGAGCCGTCGGCCTCGGCCACGCCCGGGAAGGAATTGCCCACGACGGTGTTCTTCCGCGAGTAGACGACGAGCCCGGCCCCGGCGCCAACAACAACCACCGTGGCCGCCCCGAGCAGGCTTCGCCGCGTGATCTTGGCGCGGCGCTCTCGTCGCTCCTGCTCCTCCCGGAGCGCCTTCGCCTTGGCACGGGCCGCCGCACGGCGCTCGGCCTTGGTCGGACGGGGTGTGTTCGAGGCCACGAGGACTCCTCAAATCGGCTACAGGACCGCACAAGGCTTAACAGTCCTGACGGCATGACATGGGTATTCTGCCTGGCCATCGCCCCATAAGCACCGTCCGAACACTGCGGCCTGCCTCACGCTCCGGCCTCGGCCCGCTCAGGCCCGCTCAACCCGCGGTCGTCGTGGCGAAGGGGTGCAGCCAGGCGGGAGGAAGAATGCCCAGCCCGTGGAGGACGAACACGCCCGCGGCCAGCGCGAGCACGACGACGGTGCCGATGACGAGCCGGCTCCTGGTGCCCAGGGCGGCTCCGATCATGCGCGCCGCCCCGCGTCGCGTCGATGAGCCCCACGGCACCATCCAGGCGACGAGGAGCATCGGCGCTGTCACGCAGCACATGAGCAGGCTGCCGCGATCGTAGGAGGCCCAGTCCTCCAGAATCGTTGGAGTCGAGCCGCTGCTCTCCCCCAGCAGCGACCCGCCGGCCAGGAGGAAAATGATGGTGGAGACGATGAGGGCCGGGATGAGTGCGAAGACGTTAGTCACGAACGAGCTCACGAGGTACCAGGGCATGGCCGCCCACATGCGCGAGGTGTCCCCGGCGCAGACGCGACCGGCCTCCAGACGGCGCCACCGCCGGGCGTCGTCGGCCCGACCCACGGTTCCCGCCACGACCAGGAGCACCGCGTACACGAGCATCACCCAGACGGGGATACTGGCCGACAGCGACACCAGGAGCACGAACAGGGAGAAGACCACGAACGGATGGCGGCGCGGTTCGCGAGCCCAATCAGGTAGCGAGGACCCCATCGCCGGACCGGCGTACGGCCACTCGGCGCCGGGTCGGCGCGCCATCGGCGCCGGCTGCGGGAGCGCCGGCTGCAGCGCCGCCGGTCCCACCGGCACGCGCGCGGACATGACCGCCGGCTGCTGAACGGGCATGGGAGCGGGCGAGGGCCGGCGGGCCGGTCCGCCCGGGGCGGGGTATCCGCTGGATCCGCTGCCCGGCGCGTAAGCCACGGGCATCCCGCCGCCCGATGCCATCGCCTCGGGGGCAGGACCCCCGCCGGGGCTGAAGGCTGGAGACGCTTCGCTGTTCCGACCGGGGCCCCGGCCCGCCAGCTGCGCCGACGTAGCCGTAGTCGGCCGGCGACGCACGACCACCGTGCGGGCCGGCACCGGCGGAGGGCCCCGACGCCCCGTCGCCGTACCCGCTGGCCGACGGCGCGCTGGGGCCGGAGCCGTAACCGGTGGAGTGCTGAGCACCGACGACGCCGTAACCCGAAGCGAAGGTACTGGTGGCCGCATCGGCTTCATCGGCCTCATCCGCCTCGGCTCCGAGAGCCTCATCGATAGCCTCCTGTCCCGTTCCGCCGTCGGCGATCTCATCGAGGACGCGCAGCAGATCCTCGATGGCGAGTCGGTCGGCGACCCGCGGTGCGAGGGCGGCGGCGAAGGCCCGCGCCAGTGCCGGGCAGTCCTCCTCAAGCGAGCCGAGCTCGGGACTGCCGGCGTAGACGCGCCGGAAAACGGCTTGCCAGGGGCCCGATCCGAAGGGGGCCTGACCGGTGACGGCGAACAGGAGCACACCCGCGCAGGCGTACCAGTCGACGTCGGGGCTGGGCTCGTCGCCGTCGAGCATCTCCGGCGGGATGAAGCCGGGGGTGCCGGTGACCTGACCGGTCTGCGTCAGACGGACGTCGTCGGCGACCTGGGCGATGCCGAAGTCGATGAGAACCGGGCCCTGCGCGCCGAGCATGACGTTGGACGGTTTGAGATCGCGGTGGATGACACCGGCGGCGTGGACCGCCGACAGCGAGTCGACCAGCCCGTGGGCCAGGTCCGCCAGATCGCGCGCGTCGGTGGTCAGGTCGTAGGCGCCCTCGTGGTCGACCTCGTACTGAAGGGTGGGCCCGTCGACGAGCTCGGTGATGACGAAGGTGACGCCGGTCCCGTCGGCGCCATCACCGGTCTCGATATCGAGGATGCGGGCGACGCGGGAATCCCTGACGCGCGCCAGGACCGAGGCCTCCCGGTCCAGACGGCGCCTCGCCATGGGATCCGCGGCGATCTGAGGGTGAAGGATCTTCATGGCGATGTGGTTGCCCGCGCCATCGGCGACCTCCCAGACCACGCCCATACCGCCGGCCCCCAGCCGCCGGATCAGCCGGTATCCCCCGACCTCGGTGCCGGCGCGAAGTCCCGCCAGGGAAATCGGAGTGCCTGCTCCCAGGTCCGGGTTCTGCGTCATGACGCCCACAGTACCGGGCACCCCCGTCGCGACATGGGATGTGAGAGGCTTCACCGTCATCCGGAGCGAGTGGAACCCCGTAGATCTACCGGGCCATGCCAAACCTGTGACAGCATGAGCCCTGCGCGCGACCGACCGGCCGAGCGCACGTGTCAATGCGGACACGCATTCGGCACCTTTCACAACGGATCGTCCGGCACGTACCTGCCGGTGAAGGGATACCACTCATGGCAACGGTGACTTTCGATCACGCCACCCGCATCTACCCGGGCAATGACCGCCCGAGCGTGGACGCGCTGAACCTCGCGATCTCCGACGGCGAGTTCCTCGTCCTGGTCGGCCCCTCCGGATGCGGCAAGTCCACTTCTCTGCGCATGCTCGCCGGTCTGGAGGACGTCAACTCCGGGCGCATTCTCATCGGGGACAAGGACGTCACCGATGTCCAGCCCAAGGACCGCGACATCGCCATGGTCTTCCAGAACTACGCCCTGTACCCGCATATGAGCGTGCACGACAACATGGGCTTCGCCCTCAAGATTGCGGGCACCCCTAAAGACGAGATCGACAAGCGGGTCAGGGAGGCGGCCAAGATCCTCGGCCTGACCGAGTACCTCGACCGCAAGCCGAAGGCTCTCTCCGGCGGCCAGCGCCAGCGCGTCGCCATGGGCCGTGCCATCGTGCGCAAGCCCAAGGTCTTCCTCATGGACGAGCCGCTGTCCAACCTGGACGCCAAGCTGCGCGTTCAGACCCGCACGCAGATCGCCTCCCTGCAGCGCTCGCTGGGCGTCACGACCGTCTACGTCACGCACGACCAGACCGAGGCCCTCACCATGGGCGATCGCATCGCGGTGCTCAAGGATGGAGTCCTCCAGCAGGTCGGCACCCCGCGCGAGATGTACGACAAGCCCGCCAACGAGTTCGTCGCCGGCTTCATCGGGTCGCCGGCCATGAACCTGGGCCAGTTCACGGTCGACGGTGAGGTCGCCACCATCGGCGAGGCCAAGATCCCGCTGAGCCGCGCCACCCTCGATGCCATCGCGCCCGAGGACAACGGCAAGGTCACCATCGGATTCCGCCCCGAGTCCCTCGAGGTCGTCTCCGCAGAGGACGAGCACTCCATTCCGGTGCGCCTGTCCTTCGTCGAGGAGCTCGGCTCCGACGCCTATATCTACGGCGAGCTCGTCGGAGCCGAGAAGTCGGAGGACAAGCTGGGTTCCGGTGAGGATTCCAGTCAGATCATCGTCCGCGTTCCTCCGCGCACCGCGCCGAACTCGGGTGAGAACGTCTATGTGCGCATCAAGCCGGGCGAGGAGCACATCTTCTCCGCCTCGACCGGCGAGCGTCTTCCCGCCTGAGTCAACGGCATCCATCAGCCCGACGGCGTCGCTATTCGGCCGGTCCCGCCCCTGACATCAGG
>ERZ772956.2992-NODE-2992-length-10386-cov-3.484464_pt1 | contig 10386 bp, 5 predicted proteins | sample MGYA00580683_ERZ772956 | MGnify/ENA primary metagenome ERZ772956 (study PRJEB29015, sample SAMEA2738077) | human oral metagenome | biome: human oral; feature: human-associated habitat; material: saliva | place: China | collected 2212 ...
TGTTATATATTAAATTTTAAAAGATAGCTTTTATATATTATTGTACTAACCTTTTTTATTTAATTTCGTTTTTGAAAATACAAAAGTTAAAATAAATGCTAATCCAAAAGCTGCAATTGATGCAAGCCAAAATGCAATTATTCCTTCTTTTATTGATAAAAATGCCAATGCAAGACCTCCAACTCCAATTCCAGCAGCCATAACATCAAATGCTATAGATATTAATGCTCCTACTGCTGAACCAACTAATGCCGCATAAAATGGATACATAAATTTTAAATTAGCACCAAACATCGCAGGTTCTGTTATTCCAAAGCAGGCAGATACTGTTGCCGATAATGAAACTGATTCCTGCTTTTTATCTTTCTTATAAAGGAAATATGTTGCAAGTACAGCTCCTGATTGAGCGATATTTGATAAAGCTATCAGAGGCCATATAAATGTTCCGCCTCCTGTAGCAGATAATTGTAAATCCACTGCTATAAATGTATGATGTAGCCCCGTTATTACCAATGGAGCATAAGTTGTTCCGAATATTAATGCTCCTAAATATTTTAACCCAGGTGTTTTAAATAAAAATTTGAAAATTTCTGTTATAATATTATAAAAACATTTTTATCAGCAGGAGGAAATCTTATGAATGAAACACTGAAAAATCTGATTGAAAGAAGAAGCATAAAAAAATATAAAAATGATAAGATTGACACAGGTCTTTTAAATCAAATACTTGAAGCAGGAACATATGCCGCAAATGGCAGAGGTATTCAGGGAACATCCATTGTTGCCATACAGAATGCCGAACTTATAAAAACTCTGGAAGTAATGAATGCAAAAGTAATGGGAAATCCGGATGCAAAGCCATTTTATAATGCACCTACAGTAGTTGTTGTTTTTGGAGACACTACTTCACATACATTTGTTGAAGACGGAAGCCTTGTAATGGGAAATCTTATGAATGCCGCTTATGCTCTTGGAGTTGATTCATGCTGGATTCACAGGGCAAGACAAATTTTTGAATCTGAAGAAGGTAGAAATCTTGCTCGTGAATGGGGAGTGGAAGATAAATATGCTGGAATAGGATTCTGTATTTTAGGCTATCGTGACTGTGAGCTTCCTTCTCCTAAACCTAGAAAAGATGATTTTGTAAGAATTATTCTTTAATGATGCGGGATTATTCATATGGAAAATAAAAAAGAAAATAAAAAAAAGATAGCTGAAACCTTCAGACTTGGATTACTGCTGTGCCTTGTAGGTGGTTTTACTGACGCCTACACGTTTACTATAAGAGGAAAGGTTCTTGCAAATGCCCAGACAGGAAATATGGTATTTTTTGCCCTCAGGCTTATTGAAATGAAATGGATGAAGGCACTATTTTATTTCTTTCCAATTGCAGCCTTTGGACTTGGTATTTTAATTGCTGAATTCATAAAAGAAAAATTTAAATATAGCAAAATCCACTGGAGACAGATTATAATCCTTATGGAAATAGTGGTTCTTCTTGTTTCTTCCTTTGTTCCTAAAGGTGAACTTAATGTCTATGTAAATATTGCGATTTCTTTTGTCTGTTCCCTTCAGGTACAGGCCTTCAGAAAGATTCGGGGAAATATTTCTGCAACAACAATGTGCACTGGAAACCTCAGAAGCGGAACGGAAAACTTATACCACTATCTAACTACAAAAGATAGTGACTTCAAGCATAATGTTTTAATTTATTATGGCCTAATAGTCTTTTTTATGATAGGTGCAATCGCAGGTTCATTTTTTTCTGAACTTCTTGCAGAAAAAGCCCTTCTAGTATGCTGTGGAATATTATTTATAGTCTTTACTGTAATGTTTAAAGATAATATATGATTTTTACCTGAAAAATAAAAAATAATAAAACTAATAAATGGAGTGATTTAAATGAGAAAAATATTAACTATTATTATGTTAACATTATTGTTAACTGTTAGCTGCGGTAAACCGGAAGCACAGAAAATTCTTGAAAAGGATTTAAATGCTTTACAATCTGGAGAAATAACTAATATAACAGGAATTAGTCCAAATTCCAAGGAGTTTTCAAATACCAACAGTGAAATGTCTGCAGCTTTTGCAAATGCCTATAAAAAATTAACTTATAAAGTTACAAAAACAAAAGTTGAAGGGGATACTGCAACTATGAATGTCGACTTAAAAATACCTGAATTGGCAAGTTATTTCCCTGAATATTTCCAGAAGGCAATGGAATTACGTTTTTCTACATTAAATGGAAAAGAGGAAGATATAGAAGCAAAAATTAAAAACCTTGCAAAAGAATTCTTTGAAGAAAAATTAAATTCAAAAGATTTAAAATATTTTGAAAAAAATGTGGAAGTCGTATTTAAAAAAGAGGGAAATGAATGGAAATTCGATGAAGGAAATTCTAAAAACAAAGATTTTCTAGATGGTCTAACTTTAGGATTTGCTTCTATACTGGAAAAAATAAATAAAGACAATAAAAACGACGGTAAGTAGAAGGATAAATACACAAAATTACCTTTCTTTACTTCATTTTTAAATTATACAAAATTTGAAATTTTCTCGTAAAAAAAAGGCAGTGAAACCTAAGTTTCACTGTCTTTTTTCTTATCTTTACTAGTAAATAGCCCTAAATCCTATTCCACCTCTTACATTGTGGCCTTTTGTATCATATCCTGCATTAAATGTTACTCCTACTCTCTGATTTTCTATTCCAAGGTTCAAGTCTGCCTTAAAGTTTCCTTTTCTGTCATCCTTTTCTCCTCTTATACCAAACCAGTCAGCCGTTGTAAATCTTACTCTTCCTTTGTTGTTTACATCTCCTACTTTTCCAAGCTCATTTTCATAAGCCAGTCCTAACGTAGTTACAAATGTTGTTTTTACTGCCATAGGTTGTTTATACTTAAATTCTATTCCTAATTCAGGTTTGATTGAATGATAGTCATTACTTTGAATTTCAAGTCTGATTTCTCCTGTTTTTTCCTTTATTCCATTAAATCTTCCATATTCAAGTTTCAAGCTTCCGTATGGTTTAATACTTGTTCTTTCACTTGTTCTGAATTCTTTGGAAAGTTCATTTTTCAATGCCACTCCATAAGTATAGTATGTAGATTTTGCACTAAATATATCATCTACAACAAGATATCTTCTATGCATATCACTTATAGAAGCATATCCTTCTCCTGATATTGTCCACTGTAGGCTTCCATTGTGGTCTGATGAAGGCGACATTGTTTTGAATACTCCAAGTTTCAGCATTGTTGTATTTTCTTTTGATTTTCCTATATCTTTTAGCTTAAATCTGTTATGTACTGCTCCTGCATACCATCCTGAACTATTTCCAAGTTTTATTGTTTCATCTTCGTGAACATAAGCCACTCCATAAGCATCATTTGTGTAATCGATTATTCCTGCTGTATCAGTTTTATATTCTCCTCTTGATCCGAATGTTTTTATTTTATTAGATTGTTTTGATTTATTATCCCATTCGTTTTTCAAGTGAGTAAATTCCTTGTCAAGAATACTTCCTGTAGCCTGCATTCTCTGTTGTGTATTTCCATACTGATGTCCCATCATTTCATCAAATGCTTGTGACAGAAGTATATGTTCATTATTTCCTATTGAATTCAGTTTTTCAAACAGTTTTCTTTCTCTTGTTCCAAGTGCTTCCACACCATATCTCTGATCAAGTCCTTCTGCAAAGTTAAATGTATCAGTTGAATTTATTGGTGTAGATTGTTGTCCTACCCATACAGTATAAGGAACTTTAACTAGATATAGATTTTCTATTACTTGTGTATTCTTATTTTGTACTGCTTTAGCCATCCATGTCAATGAACTTGAATATATCTGCCATCTTCTTAATCCTTGTCTTTGAGCCTCTAATATCATGTCATTGTAAGGTGCTATAAGATCTTTACTTAATTTCAAGTATTTTTCATTTGTCTGTTCTGCAGCTTCAGTTCCTATAATTAAATCTGCATATTTTATACCGGTTGCAGACAGTAATCCTAAATTATTTACAGGTCTTGTTGCATTTACTCCTGTTGTATCCACATATATTCCTATAGGTGCTGTAGGAATTGTAGTTTTTCCACGTGCAAGTTCAGGTATTACATCAACTGTCTGAACATTAGGAACTTCAACTCCATTATAAGTAACAACTGCATCATATGTTCCTTCTTTAGGTACTATTCCTACCTGATTTACAGGAAGTACTCCCATTATTTTTGAATCATCAGATATTGTTGCAATTGCCACAGCTCCTTCTCCTGAAGCAGTTACATTTCCTGTTCCGTTATGCATTGTAGCAGTTTTCTTGTTACCGGATATTGTAAATTCTCCTCTGTTTACAAGTGTCAGTTTACCTCCGATTGCTATTCCTATTCCATCTTCTGCATCAATATTTACTGTTCCATAGTTATGGAATTTAGCTTCTCTCAGAACTGCAACTCCAACTTGCTCAACATTTCCAGTTCCTACTGTTGTTATAGTTCCATAGTTATATCCTTCAGCTCCGTCTTCAAGGAACATACCCACATTAAGATCTGTTCCACTTAATTCTATTCTTCCGTAGTTCTTAGCTATTGAACCTTTTCCTCCTGCATACATTCCTATACTGTTAGGTGTTGTTACTGATATTACTCCACGGTTTTCAATATTTCCAAGTCCTATTACATCTCTATATATTTTTGTTTCTGTTTTAGGAGCTCCTGTAAGTGGATCTATTACAACATTTCCACTGGCATCAAGTACATTTTCAACCTGAGTTCTCTGTTTTACATATCCTGCAGCCATTCCAATTCCATTTTTCTGGTCAGTAGCCACTGTCAGGTCTGAAGCTGAAACATCTATTCTTCCATGATTTACAAATACATTAGGAGTTACTGTAGCAGGAATCGCTCCGGTAGGATGTGGTAAGTAGCTGTATATTCCTACATGTCCTTTTCCTTGAGTCATATCCATATTACCATAGTTTTCTCCTCCACCATTAGTGTAGATTCCATAAGCAAGTTCTCCACCTGTAGTTCTAAGGTTAGTATAATTTTTTACAGTTGAGGCAGTTCCTGTAGTATCAGCTGAGTATAAGTATACTGAATTATCAGGCAAGTCTACAGTTCCTGTACTGTTACTGAAGAATTTATTATTTGTTCCACCTTTTATTACAAATCCAAACGATTTATCTCCTATTGTAATTTTATCAGTATTATTTGTAATTGTTCCATTGCTTCCTGAGTAATATACTCCTACTCCATTGTTTGCTCCTGTTTCAAGTTTCGCTCCATTTGCAATAGTAATATCTCCACCTGTTGAGAATACAGCAACTCCATTATCTCCAACCTTTGTTTCAGAAGAAGCACCAAGAGTTATGTTTCCACCGGCTTTTCCGTAAATTCCTAAAGTATTCTTTCCTGCTTCTATTTTTCCGTTGTTTACTATTACATCACTTGAGTGTTCTGAATATATACCAATATTAGGTTTATCCTCGTCATTTGCATCCACAAGAGTTATTGTTCCGGTATTTGTTACTGCATGCCCTGCTGTTCCTTTATTATCAGTATGAAGTCCTATTGATTCCTGTCCTGAAAGTTCTATAATACTACTGTTTGTCACGGCATTTGAACCATCGCTTGCTGACATTCCTACTGCCCTCAATTTTGAGCTTTCTATTTTACCTTTGTTTTCAATATTTCCAGTAGCATTTTCAGAACGCATTCCTATTCCATAATCTCCATTAAGGGTTATTACTCCATTTGCACCATTTTCTCCTGTAGTTGCTCCTTTATTGTAAATTCCAACACCATTTTTTCCTACTTTTATAATGTTGTTATTTACAAGGGCTCCTCCAGCTTCTCCGTACAATGCAACCGCTTTGTCCCCTGAAAGGTCGATGGAACCTTCATTTGTTAAAGTTCCTGAATCTTTCAGATATGCAGCTACAACTTTATCTTTTGCACTTGTTAAAGTAAATGCTGTATCAAGTTTTATATCAGAATCTTTACCAAATATGAATACTGAACCATCTGTATCTATAGTTTTTCCTGCTTGATTGTAAACAAGTTTACTTTTGTCTGTTGCACTGTTTCCTTTTATATAGATATAAGTATATTTATTGTTTCCTGGATTGAATGCAAGGTTATCTTTAAAGTTTGTAGTTGTATTTGCATCTGCATTTACAAGATAATATCCTACTGAATTTTGTCCATTTATTTTCAGTGTTCCCGCAGCTTGTCCATCAAAAGTAGTTGTTGATGTTTTTCCAATACCTTCTAAAATAAATCCTATAGATTTTGTACCTACTTCAACATTTCCTCCTGAAACTACTGTTGTAGAGTTAACTGCATTTACTCCTGCACTTTCATCTCCGACTTTTATATTTCCTTTAGTTTCCAAGTTTGATTTTCCTGCATATATTCCTAAACTTCCTTTTGTAGCAGTTAAATCAATAATTCCATTTGTATCATTTTTTATTTTTGATACTGCTGTTGCATGAGTATTATTTGCATATATACCTATTACTTTTTCTCCTGCAGTTCCTGTTATTTTACCATCATTCAATATAGTAATATTTTGGTTAGCTGCTCCTGTTTTTTCAAGTGAATTAGCTCCTACAATTCCTGTTCCTTTTGTAGCAATTTCTATTTCTCCCTTGTTTGTGATATCAGAATCTGTTGCTCCATATATTGCTACTGCTTTTTCTCCAGTCATTTGAATTTTACTTCCAGTATCATTTAAAACTTTTCCTGTTTCAACTGCTATAGCTGTAGAACTGATATTTCCCCTAGGTCCATTTTGCATTGTAATAATCCCTTTATTTGTAACTACCATTGAAGCATTGTTTGTTCCATCATTTTTTTGCCCAATTGCAGTTCTTCCTAAAACATTTGAACCTGTTATAGTTTTTCCTGCATCAACTGTTACACTTGAAGATACGAATTCAACTCTGTCATATGCACTTCCGCTATCAAGTGTCACATTTTGGTCAACTTGAAGATGTCCGTTTTTCATACTCATTATTTTGAATGTACCATTTGTTATATTTAAAGGAGAAGTTCCTGTAGTTCCTGAACTCAGTCCTACCATTTCACTGAGTTTTATTGCTGCGGCCGGTGCAGTTGGGTTGCTGTTCTGCACTGAGAACAATGCCCCTCCGTTATCTATAGTTAAGTTAACTTTATTAGTAAACGAGGATCCTCCACCAAACATATTCTTAATGGCTGTTGATAAATCTGCAGCACTTTGAACTTCTTTAAATCCAAATGCTACACCGCCTGATTCTACTTTTGCAGTAATATTATTAACAAGATTAAACTCTCCTTTTCTAGTTCCATCTTTGTCATTATCATCATTATGATAGAATAAAACAGATCCAGCACCTGCTGTTAAGGTAACATCTGTGGCATTTCCTCCTGTTTTACCTAAGTTTATTTTTGTCCCGTTATTTGCTGCATATAAAGTTGCTCCACCGCCTGTAGATTTTATAGTTCCTTTTTCAATAGTTGTATTTGTTCCACCATTTGAGAAAACTCCTGTAGTATTTCCACCACTTGTTGTAATACTTCCATCTGTCATGGTAAATTTACCACCACCGTTATTATACACTCCTGTAGAACCTGCACCTGCTAAACTTATTGTTCCCGAGTGGTTTCCTTCAGAATTATTATCATAAATCTGCATTCCTATTAAAGTTGTACCTCCACCTGTTATTGATGAAGCATTGTTTATTTTTCCACCATTTTGAGCATGCATTCCTACATTTTTATTACCTGCTAAAGTTATTTTTGCTCCGGATTTATTATTAGCTGTTGCTGTTCCTGCTGTTCCATTACCTAATGCAACCATTCCCATGCTTCCTTCACCTGCTGTTACCTTTATATCTTTATTATTATCAGCTATAGGATTACCATTTGAAGCAAGAGCTCCTCTATCTACTCTCATTCCCACACTTGAACCAGCATTTACATTTATAATACCGTCATTTATTATCTTATCTGCTTCTCCTAATTTCAGATACATTCCTATACTGTTACCGGCACCTACATTTATAGTTCCTGTACCAGTATTTTTAACGTTATTGGTATATGCTCTTATAGCACTTCCACCTTCTTCAAGAACTGCTATACCTGCACTGTTTCCTCCGCCCAATGATATTGTTCCTCTATTTTCAACTGTACTTGTATTAGCTACTAAAGAAGACAGTTTCATTCCAATACTGCTTCCTCCATGTAATGTTATATTTTTACCAGTATTGTTTACCGCATTAACTACAGCATTTGGTGAATTATCAGCATCTACCTGTATTCCTATCGAATGATGTCCATGAAATTCTATAGTTCCATCATTTGTTAAATTATTAGTTCCTGTTCCTACTTTATCAGCAGTGAATATAAGACCTATTTTATATCCTGTATACCCTCCTGAATAGTTAGTTATTTTTATACCTGTTATATTTCCATTAGCATCTCTTACAAACTCTCCCACATCAGAAGTTCTTGTTATTTCCACGTTTGCTATTTCAGAGTTAGTTGTAAAAGGTATAGTAGCTGTCATATCTGCAGAATCATACTCCTGAATTGTTCCAGGTTTATAAAGTCTTCCACCTACGTTTATAGGAACCATAAGTCCACCTAATCCGTATGCTCCTCTATATGAAGTATTTTCAACAGTATCTGATATAGTTCCTGAGTTTTTTACTTCCCTCGTTCCAGTTCCTGCAAAACTTTGTATTTCAAGTCCTGCAACTAATGGTCCAGCCAAACTTACATGGTTATTATTCGTTATTATTCCAGCATCTGTATTCAATGACCCTATTCTTGAACCACCTTCTAAAAAGGCTCTTTGAGTTGGTGCTGCTTTTCCTGCAACTGCCGCTGCAGTTGAAGTATGTGCACCTGCAATTACATTTCCAGTTCCTTCATCTATTCTATATCCTGATGAATCTACCACTAAATTTTGATCTATAGTCACATTACCATCACTATTTACATCAAAGTATATCTTGAAAGGTTTTCCTCCACCCGCTGCCTGTCCTGTCATTACAGCTACTCTTCCTGTACTTCTCACAAAATTAGGATTAGCAGGTGTTGCAACTCCTGAAGCTACATTATTTATAAATGATACTGCAGTAGTATTTATCTGATCGCTTGTAGCTTCTCCAGCCGTTAACGTCACTTTCTGACCTTCCACCCAATCAGGAGAAGTAGAATTACTTATACCATTAAAAAACTTCTCTATTTTCATATTAAATCCTGTATAAGCCGGCATTGCTTGTGAAACAGGGCTTGGCTCACTAAATCCAATATTTTTTATTACAGGTTTTCCTGGAGCCACTTCAGGAGGATTAATACTGAAACTTATTTCCTCAGGCCCTTCTATTGTTCCAAGATTTACCACTGGTGCCTGTTTTTTTATTTCCTTAGGTCTTACTGTTGCAAGCAGGTTTAATGTAGTCACAGGTTCCTGATCAAATTCAGATGATTCTATTCCCCATGATGCATTTGATAATCCTATTGTTGATGTAGTTGCTGAATGCAGCGGATCATCATATACTCTTGTAACATATCTGCTGTAGTTTCTACTGTTAGGAGATATTGATCTCAGGAATAAATCATTACTTCTTCTATATAATCCTTCATAAGGATATTTTTCCTTTTTATCACCTTTTCCTTTATATGTTCCTCTCCAGTTACTATAAAAATAGTTCATTCCATATTGCCATGAACTCCATGGAGATTTCACTACATGATCTCCCTGTTCCATAAGTTGTATTAATTCAAGGTTGGATGTTTTCATTAATTTGTTATTTTCCCTTTTGGCATCCTTGAAAAGTTCCTTCATATCTTTTATTGAAGTTTCAATATCTTTTTTAGCACTTTCTACGCTGTCATTCTTTGCTGTAAATGTTTTCAGCCCTGTCAGCAGAAAAGCAAAAAGCATTGCACGGGTATATTTTATTTCTTTACACCTTTTGGCAAAACTACGAAGTTCCTTCTCAATCCTCTTTAAGTTGCTATTCATGTCATCTCCTTTTATGTTCATTTTATTTTTTATATAATTTCATTAGTTTTTTCTTTTTATTCTATAGTATATCATATTTTCCCAATTAATGTAATACATTTCATAAAATTTGTATATAGTCATTTTTAATAGAAAAATGCAACGGTTAAGAACCTTCTATACTGAAATTTTTCAAGTTAATCGTTAAATTTCATAACAGATTCTTAATATTTCCGTTGCATTTCTTCTTTTATTTTTGAAAAATAATTTCTATTTCACAATACTAAAATTATTTAACTTTATGAATAGTCTTTAGTAATTTCATGTGAATTTTACATTTTTCTAGTAAATTGCCCTAAATCCTATTCCCCCTCTTATATTGTGTCCTTTTGT
>ERZ772956.2993-NODE-2993-length-10384-cov-3.156550_pt1 | contig 10384 bp, 10 predicted proteins | sample MGYA00580683_ERZ772956 | MGnify/ENA primary metagenome ERZ772956 (study PRJEB29015, sample SAMEA2738077) | human oral metagenome | biome: human oral; feature: human-associated habitat; material: saliva | place: China | collected 2212 ...
CGTTGACGTACGCCTTGGTGTAGTCGGCACCTGCCGGCGCTCGCACGCCGTCGACAAGCAGGGCGGTGTTGGGCACGGAGCTGGGGGCGCGTGTCGACGTCTCAGTGGCGCGGGTTCGTGCCGATTGTCCGGTCCCATTGGTTCCCGGTTGCGGCGGAGTGCTGGGGGCAGGGCGGGTGGATAGGACCGCTGTGGAAGCGGCGATTCCTGGGCTAGTGCTGTGCGACGCTGAGATGCGGAGGGCGATGGTGACCACGCTGATGAGGACGATGACGACGAGTGCTCCTGCGGCCAACCCCAGCAAGCCTAGTCTTGAGTGCACAGCCATCTCCTCCCGCTCGGCAACTCAGGAAAAAACTCGGAAAAATGATTATACCTATTGCCGGCGAGAGGTAACTAACACTGCCCTACCTCCCGGTAAGCCCCTGAGCACGGCGCTGCTGCGTCTGCGGTGGGTCATCAGAGGTAATAACCAATCCGGCGAGTACTCCCCCAATTCCACCGAACAGGTGGCCCTGCCAGCTCACGCCAGTGTCCGTGGGCAGAACGCCCCAAATCAAACCTGAGTAGGAAAACGCCAGGAACAGCCCCATAACAATCTGCCACACGCTGCGGTTAGCAAAACCCCGGATAACAAGGTAGCCCAACCAGCCGTAGATCAGCCCAGAGGCACCAATGTGGTTGGTGCCCACACCGCCGAACAGCCACGTGCCTGCGCCGCCTACAGCCAGCGAGAACAGCGTCACCTCCCAAAACGTCCGCTTTCCGGACAACCCGATCAGGAACACGAAAATCGCGCCGGGCACGGTGTTGGACATGATGTGTTGCAGGTTCAGGTGCAACAGCGGCGCGGTGACCACGTGCCACACTGAGGATAGGTCAAGGGGGTGGATGCCGTAGTAGCTGAGGCTGTTGCCCAGGCCGGTGTTGATAAAGAACACGAGCCAGATGGACACGACGTAACCGATGGCCAAGGTCACACCAGTAAAAAGCCTGGTGTGGCCGTTCTCCTGGACTTGCCGCCATCGTTGCGTTGGTTGCGCGCCAGGGGTGCCTGGAACACCCGGGTTGCCGCCGAGACCGCCGAATCCACTGGCACTGTTCACGCCAGCGCCGCCGAAGGGACTGTAACCATCCCCAGGCTGGCTCGCGTAGGGCTGTTGGTATTGGTAGTTCACCCGGAATACTTCTCCTGTGTTAGTGCTTCCAATAAGGACTCCTGGTTATAAGCGAGCCATTGTACGAGCATTTCCTGATCCTCGCGCGCCGCTACCCCACCATCGATGCCGCTGTGGATCTCTCCCGAGGCGATATACAGGCGAATATCGTTGATGGCGGCGAGCCAGGCGTGCACTTGCGTTTCATCCAATACCACCTGCACGTTGCCGTCCGGCCCGAGCGCTTCGGTGATTACTTGCAGGTTTTCTAGCTTGTTGCGGCAAATGTCGTTTTCGTGGATGGAGCGCAGGAGGGAGTTGTCGCCCTCGTATTCTTCGTCCCCGGCGCGCTCGAAGTCTGGGAGAAGCCGCGCGAGGGAGGGGTCCATGGGGGCCTCTTTGTGGCCGCTGCGAATGCCAGTGAGTTCTTCGAGTTCATCCTTGGGTACGGATTGGCAGCGGTGGATCAGGGCTTCGGCGACGGTGGCGGCAAGTTCCCCCAGGACTTCACGCTCCATGGGCTCGAAGGTGGTGGTGTATTTGGGTGCCCGCATGAGGGCTTTCTTGCGTTTCCAGGCTTGCACTGTTGTACCTTACTACATTGACTACCCTGCTTGTTGCATGGTTGCCCAGAGGCCGGCGGTGTGGAGTTTTTTCACATCGCCTTCAACTTTGTCTTTTTCGCCGGTGCTGACCACAGCTTTTCCTTCAGTGTGTACTTGCATCATGAGCTCGTGGGCGCGTTTTTTGTCGTAGCCGAGGATGGTGTGGAAGACGTAGGTGACGTAGCTCATCAGGTTGACTGGGTCGTCCCAGACGATACACATCCAGGGGAGGTTTTCGCTCGTGACTACCTCGACCTGTTGTGATTCAACGGGTACAGCTGCGGGTGAACTCATAGCCCCAACAGTAGTGGTTTGTTGGGTTCTGGGGTACCTGGTTGCCTCCCTCTGAGGGGAAATCTCGCTAGACTTTGTGTTTGTGAACACCGAGAATTCCACGACGCACCCCCCGAAGGGCGTTTCGAAAAAAACCACTGATACCACATTTGACGCTTCGCTTATCGACGCCTCGACTGCCGAAAGTCCGCACGTGCCGCACCGGTCAAGTGCGTTGTTGACGGATAAGTACGAGTTGACCATGTTGCAGGCGTCGTTGGCGGATGGGACGGCGCATCGCCCGTGTACGTTTGAGGTTTTTGCCCGCCGGTTGCCTAACGAGCGTCGATACGGCGTGGTGGCGGGCACGGCGCGTGTGTTGCGCGCGGTGCAGGACTTCGTGTTTACAGAAGAACAACTGGCCAACTTGTCGTTCCTGGATGACACGACGCTGGATTACCTGCGGAATTACCATTTTTCGGGCCATATTGATGGTTACCGCGAGGGGGATTTATATTTTCCTCATTCGCCGATCCTGACGGTGCGCGGCACGTTTGCCGAGTGCGTGATCCTGGAGACAGTGATTTTGTCCATCATGAATTCGGATTCGGCGATAGCCTCGGCGGCTGCCCGTATGGTGACGGCTGCCGATGGCCGCACGTTGATTGAGATGGGGTCGCGTCGCACGCATGAGTATGCGGCGGTGTCGGCGTCGCGGGCGGCGTACCTGGCTGGTTTTGACGCGACGTCGAACCTGGAGGCGGCGCACCGCTACGGCATTCCTGCGGCGGGCACGGCCGCGCATGCATGGACGTTGGTGCACGTCAACGAGGACGGCACCCCGAACGAGGAGACGGCGTTCCGCGCGCAGGTAGAGTCCCTAGGGGTTTCTACGACACTGCTAGTGGATACGTATGACATCACTAAGGGCGTGGAGACGGCCATTAAGGTTGCAGGACCCGAGCTTGGGGGCGTGCGCATCGACTCGGGCGATTTGGGCGTGCTGACCAGGCAGGTTCGCAAACAGCTTGATGATTTGGGCGCGCACAACACCAAGATTGTGGTGTCGTCTGATCTGGATGAATTTGCCATCGCCGGTTTGCGTGGCGACCCGGTCGATGTGTTCGGTGTGGGCACGTCACTGGTCACCGGTTCTGGCGCGCCGACGGCGGGCATGGTGTATAAGCTGGTGGAGGTGGAAGGCCGCCCAGTGGCTAAGCGCTCCCGCAACAAGGCCAGCTACGGCGGCGCAAAGCGCGCTGTGCGTACCAGCCGCAACACTGGCACCGCCGTGGAAGAAGTCGTATACCCCTTTGCCAACGATATCCCCACCATCGGCACGTTGACAGCCACCGAATTGACGGTGCCGCTCATGCGCAATGGCTCCGTACTGGAGGGCCTGCCCAGCCTGCAGGAATCCCGCGAGTATCTAGCCTCGCAGCTGGTCACCCTGCCCTGGGAAGGACTGGCACTCTCCCGTGACGAGCCTGCACTGGCCACGCGTTTTATTGGGTTTTAGGCGGTTATCGCAGCGTTGAGCTCATCCCAATCTAGCCGCCCACTCAGTGCACTTCCCACCACCGCCGAGCTTCTGGAAGCCGCCGTCGCAGCCCTCGGCGGCAGCCCCCGCACGGGCCAGCAGCGTATGGCGGAGGCAGTGACCCACGCCCTGGATGTTCAGCGGCACCTGGCCGTGCAGGCCGGAACTGGCACCGGCAAGTCCCTGGCGTACCTGGTCCCCGCTATTCGGCACGCTCAGGCCACCGGCACCACGGTTGTGGTGTCCACCGCTACCATCGCCTTGCAAACCCAGCTGGTGGAACGCGACCTCCCACGGCTTGCCGAGGCCCTGGAACCCCTGCTGGAGCGCGCCCCCACCTTTGCCATTCTCAAAGGCCGGTCCAACTATCTGTGCCTCAACAAACTCGCCCGCGACGAGGACCCCGACGCCCTCATCGAAGAGGAAGACCTCTCCTGGGTGGGCAAACAGGTCGCGCGCCTAGCCGACTGGGCGAATGACACCGACACTGGCGACCGCGACACCCTCAACCCGGGCGTGCCGGATCTCGCGTGGCGGCAGGTCAGCGTCACCTCTCGGGAATGCCTGGGGTCTTCCCGCTGCCCGCAGGGTGAGGATTGCTTCGCTGAACAGGCCCGCCGCAAAGCCCAAAAGGTGGATGTGGTGGTCACCAACCATGCCATGCTTGCCATTGACGCCCTTTCCGAGGTGAGTATCCTCCCGGAGCATGACGTGGTGATCATCGACGAGGCCCACGAACTCGACGGCCGCATCACCGCCGTCGCCACCGCCGACCTGTCCGTCACCGCCCTCACCCTGGCCGCCAAGCGCGCCGGGAAGCTGGGCGGCACCAAGGACCACGACGTGAAGGTGACCGACCTTGCCAAGGAACTCGACGACGCCCTGGGTACCTGCGACGACGGCCGCTGGACAACCCTCCCCGAACAGGTGCAACCCCCGCTGCGCGCGCTTACCGACGCCCTGACGTCCCTGCGGTTTGCCATTGCCACCGCCCCGGATGGCGAGGCAACCAATGATCCCGAGAAGAACGCGGAACGCACTTCCCTCTCGGCACACCTGCAGGAACTGCACGATTCGATTATTCGCATGCTGGAAGTATTCGCGGAGGATGATCCCGCCAAGCAGCGGGACGTCGTGTGGCTGACCCGTGATGACCGTCGCGGGGACTCCCTCAAGGTGGCGCCACTGTCGGTGGCTGGGCTGCTGCACAGCCAACTGTTTCTGGACAACACAGTGGTGTTGGCCAGCGCGACCCTTACCATCGGCGGCAATTTCAACGCCATGGCCGCCAGCTGGGGCTTGCCAAAAGGCAGTTGGGACAGCCTGGATGCGGGCACCCCGTTTGACCCGGCGAAGTCGGGAATTTTGTATTCCACCCGCCACCTTCCCCAGCCGGGGCGTGATGGTCTGTCGGAGGAGTTCTTGGACGAGCTGGTCAGCTTGATCACTGCCGCCGGTGGACGCACGCTGGGATTGTTTTCCTCCCGGCGCGCGGCGGTGCAGGCCACGGAGGCGATGCGGGCGCGGTTGCCTTTTGATATTTTCTGCCAGGGCGATGATTCGACTGGGGTGTTGGTGGACAAGTTTGCCAAGGATGAGAATTCCTGTTTGTTTGGCACGTTGTCACTGTGGCAGGGCGTGGATGTGCCGGGGAGTTCGTGTTCCCTTGTGGTGATTGACCGGATTCCTTTTCCGCGTCCTGATGATCCGTTGCTGCAGGCCCGGAAGGAGGCTGCCGACGCGGAGGGCCGGAATGGTTTCATGGAGGTTGCCGCCACGCATGCGGCGTTGTTGATGGCGCAGGGCGCGGGGCGTTTACTGCGGCATGTGACGGATCGTGGTGTGGTGGCTGTGTTGGATAGTCGTTTTGCCACGAAACGTTATGGTGGGTTTTTGCGCAGTTCTATGCCAGCATTGTGGCCAACAAGCGATATCGCTGTTGTGACAGCGGCGTTACGCAGACTAGTTGCTAGCTAAATTGATACCGACCAATATTCTAGCCGCAAGTGAGAAGCCTATGCCCCCTTTTGGGGGTGCTGAAAATGTGGTATAAAACCTTTTTATGCACTAATTTCCCGGTCATTCCCTGGTGATTTATTTATCCCCACCAAGGTCTGTTTTTGCCCGGTTTTCTGTTGTACGGTGAGCCAATGAGTGATTTTTCCTGGCCAATACCGTTCACGCCACTATCCAACGAGAGAGTTGCGCTCCGCGCCTTGCGTATAGAGGACGCGGATGCTGTTTATGAGGCAGCAATAGATCCGCAAATGCAGCGTTTTACTCCCATCCCCCTTGAATACAGCCGTTCCATGGCAATGGAGTTCATTAACAAGCACAGCAGGCCACAATCAAGCCTGGTCTGGGCGATTGAACTTGCCGACAACCCAGGCCGTTACGCTGGGAATATTATGCTGAAGCTGCAATCGGAAAAGAACCGCAACGTGCTTGCCGATTACAGCACAGCCCCCTGGGCGCGGCGGCGCGGCACCATGACACAAGCGTTGCAACTTGTGCTGGATCACGCATTTAACAACTATATTCACCGGGTTGAACTTCGCGCCACCCTGGATAACACGCCATCGCGCACTGTTGCGGAAAGAAATGGCTTCGTATTTGAAGGCGTGGCCCGTGATAGCGAATATATTCGTGGCGATTTTCACGATGTCGTGGTGTACGCCAAGATCGCCAGTGACCACCAGTTAATGCCACCGAAGGCTTACAATTCCCCGCAATTGCAATCTGCTTTCACTCAGGGCTCCCCGGTGCCTGTACGGAATTTCCGTTTTTAATTGTTCAGCAATGCCACAATGACGACGGCAAGTGTTGACGCGCCTTCCCACAGGCCCACAACCTTAGGTGTCCATTTTTTGCCGCGATGCGCCACCGACCACGGCATCCACCATGCCCTGGCAGCGAGCATCGCGAAGACCACAACGCTCCACCACGACGCGTACCCAACAGCCGATAGGGCTGCAGCAACCGCCGTAACGACGCAGTGGTAGACCACCGAGCCGACAAACCACACATGGTCACCGCGCTCACGAATCAGCGTTTTCACGTAGGGAATCGTCCCCACAAAATACAACGCCACCAACGCCGTGATCGTCCATAGGCGCGCATCTAGGGCCTCCCCCACCACGCTGGACGCCAGCGGAACCATCACACAACTCGCCAGCACCGTCGCCTCCCCGGACAGCAGCGACCGTGGCCTGCGCCGATACATCTCCCACACAGCAACCCCCACCAGCGGAGCAAACACCACGCCCCACAGCACCACAACCGGGTGCATCGCCACGACGATTATCGACGCCGCGGCAGACACACCGCCGTAAGTGGCAAGGGGACGTCGAAAAGCGGCCTTACGCGGACCCCTAGCCTTCACCCACAACCCCAGGGCGAAGAACGCAAAATAGCCGGTCATCCACGCAACGGCCAGCGGAAGATGAATCCACGACGGTCCAGCCAGCCCCACGCCCAGCAGCAGCGGAACCGTCACCATTACCCACGCACCATGCTGGTCGGGAACCCAACCAGTGTTTTTGCGCTTCCTCCGAGGCTTCTTCTGAGTCTTGGGCGCTTCCGTCGTCATTGTCGCTCCTCACATCACATGAAAAACCGGCCAGAGTAGCGTGTTACCCGTAGCCGGTTTCAGTGTAGTCGCAGTAGCGTTAGGGCTGCCTTAGGTCCCCGCCGGAATCACACCCAACGCGATGGGGCGTCGCGCACACATCAGATACGCCACCATCATGATGAGCTGGACGACAGGACAGACCAGCAACAAGCCAAAATAGGTTAAATAAGCGACAAAATACACGACAGCGACGAGCAGCCACAGGCCAATGGACTTCCCAAGATTATCCACGAACGCCTGCCAACCGCGGATAAACGCTTCCGCTATCGTGTTGCCAGGTTCAACCGCTGCGAACGGGACGTACATGAGCAGCACCATGGCGATCAGGCCAGGGATTGTGCACATCATTAACCCCACCTGAACAATCAGGAACACAGATAGCAGCGTGAAGAACGGGATGAGCAGGCCGCGCAGCGTGAAAAACGACCCAAATGTGATTGTCTCCCCCCGGCACTGTCGGTAAGCATTACGCATGGAATTCAGCCAGAAAACCAGCACCACCACCGCGCACGCGCAAACTAGAAGCAAAATCAGCCAAGGAAGAACTTGGTCAAATATCATACCGACTCTGGTGGGGACATCGAAAAAGTCTTGCACAGCTAAAGCATCGAACACCGGGATGATGGGGATGATAAAAGTTATAGGTATCAATAGCACCACTCCCATGGATGTCGCCCATGGGATCCATTGCTGACCAAAATGCCTCACCCCGATGCTGATGGCATCAGCGACATTCAGTGTCGACGTTCCCGCTACTGCTGATTCCATGGTTGCCAACCGGTCCCAGGTTGACCTCCACCTTGATCGTTGCCGCCCTGTTGGTTGCCGCCCTGCTGACCACCGTAACCATAGCCCTGGTTCGGGTGTTGCTGGCCGCCTTGCTGCGCGTTTCCACCAGGCTGGTAGTAGCCGGGGTTAGCAGAGCCAGGCTGCGGATAACCGGTCTGACCATAGCCTGTTTGGTCATAGCTTGGCTGACCATACCCAGGCTGGCTGTATCCACCCTGGCTACCACCAGTTGGGTCGTACCAAGGCTGTGTGCCAGGAGCTTGCGAACCAGGCGCACCCGGGCCATATCCACCTGCGTGTGTGTCCTGACTTGTTGTCACACCCTGTGGCAAGACGATGGGCATTTGCTTGCACATACAGTAAGCGACAGCAAGGGTGATGTACTGAAGAGGCACAGTCACTAACATAGCTAGGCCCGTCCAGCTGATAACAGCGTTAATGAGAACGAGCACAAGAAGCAGCAGAATTGACTGCGCCATATTGTTCTTAAACGCCCTGAAACCGTCACCAAAAATCTCGCCGATACTGGCGTCGGGATTCGCAAAGGCAGCAACCGTCACGTACATCCACATGACAGCCAAGACAATGGCCCCTAATCCGAACGTAAGCAGTCCCACTGGCAGAATAGCAATACCCATCACAATCTGCACAAGGAAGGGTTTGCCCAGACCTGAGATCCTAAAGAAATCTGTGGTTTTAATTACTTCGCCTTGAGTCATGCGGAGGGCATTTCGATAGCAGTTCAGTGTGAAGATCACGCTTAACACGATGCCCACGACGATGATGAGCATGAAAGCTATAGAAATCCCACCCAGTGCGAATGGGTTGAAGGCAGGCTCGGTGGTGGTGCTGTTGTAGCTGTTATAACTGTCGTAGCTGTCATAACTTGAGTATGAAGAGCTGGTTGCGGATTCCTCCATTGAGATGATCCACCCCACCAGTGCGAGGTACATGATGACAAAAGGAACACCAAAGGCAATAGCAACGATCACCGAGGACAGCACCCACGGCACCCACTGCCTAGTGAAGTGATTCCATGCGATGCTCAGTGCATCCGACATGTTCAACGTTTCGATGCCCATCTGACCAGTCTGCTGCTGACCAAACGGCTGTTGCCCATAGGGCTGAGGATAAGATTGCGGATTATTCACAGTTATATAACCTTATATGCTAGTCCGGCACGACGAGGTTACGCCCCGTCGCCACGAGAAAGCCAACAACTAGGATGTTCGCCACGAGGGGCACAGTAACCAGGGTGCCCATGCCCGACATAAAAAAGCTACCAACGAGGACGATCGTGATGTCCGTCTCGGGGGACACAGCAGCCAGGGTGCCCATGCCCAACGTTAGAAAGCCTGCAAGATCGATCACGCAGCTGAGAATGATAAAAAGAATAGCCTGCCCAATGTTGTTTTTGAATGCCGCGAGCCCCTCAGAAAACGCATTACCGACAGTAGCGTTTGGGTTGATGGCAGCTGCGACAGGAACATACATCAATATAAACATGGCAAAGAAACCGGGAATGATGCAGAGCGATGTACCTATAGAGGTAATAATTCCACAGAGGATCTTTACAACAAGCGGATTCGACAAGCCTGAGAGCTTAAAGAAATCCCCCACCGCGATGGTCTCGCCTTGAGTCATGCGGAAGGCATTTCGATAGCAATTAAGAGTGTAGAAAGTCACAGAAAGCGATCCGAAAATATACGCAAAAATAAATGCCAGAATACCGACACCACTAGGTTCTGACGTTTGCGTTGCATCATATATACTGGTGGACGTCCTTGTCGTGGCCGTTTCAGAAATAATCACCCACACTGAAACGTAGAGCATCGACATCACCCACGGCACCCACTGCCGTGAGAAGTGCCGCCACGCAATACTTATCGCGTCCCCCGTGTTCAGCGTTTTGGTGCCCATCTGACCCATCTGCTGCTGACCAGATGGCTGGTGCCCATAGGGCTGAGGATAAGGTTGAGGATTATTCACAGTCATACAACCTTAGATGCTAATTCGCTACGACAAGGTTACGCCCTGTCACCATGAGGTAGCCAACAACCAATGCGATGTTTGTTAGGGGAATGGTCACCAGGCCACCTAAGCCCAATACCAGAGAACCTGCAAGGCCAATCAGACCAAGGAGCACAGCAAGGAGAATTGATTGCCCAATGTTGTTTTTGAACGCCGCAAAGCCCTCAGAAAACGCCCTACCCACGGTAGAGTTATTGATGACAGCCGCTAAAGGAACATACATCAGCGCAAACATGGCGATGATACCAGGGATGACGAATAGCAACATACCTATATAGGTAATGATTCCACAGAGAATACTCACAATAAGCGGAGTCGCCAGACCTGAGAACTTGAAGAAATCCCCCACCGCAATGGT
>ERZ772956.2994-NODE-2994-length-10381-cov-21.710633_pt1 | contig 10381 bp, 8 predicted proteins | sample MGYA00580683_ERZ772956 | MGnify/ENA primary metagenome ERZ772956 (study PRJEB29015, sample SAMEA2738077) | human oral metagenome | biome: human oral; feature: human-associated habitat; material: saliva | place: China | collected 2212 ...
AACGCATACACAGAATATCTTGGAGGCTATGGCATACAATCTGAAGCGTATGCCTGGGCTTCTTGTGCTCCAGAGCGCCAAATAGCCCAGAAAAGCCCCCTCTCGGAAGGATGATCCTCCCGAAAGGGGATCAAGGGGGAGAGACAGGCATCTCACTTCTCAGCCTAAAGTCTCCGAAGTTAGAAGGAGGAAAGTGCAAGCTGTGAAGAGATGGGCTTGCGCAATAGTCTCATAGTGGTATAAGACTAATAGGACTTATGAGCTAGGTATGACTTGATAAGTCTACTCCAGTCGCCAAATTGTAACTCACTATAGTGCGCACTAAACTGGGTTATGCAATCTCCCACAATCTTGAGAGAGGAAGTTCCTATGGGGTAAATATCGATAAATCGCTGTACGGCTTCATCATCCTCAATACGGTCAAGCCATCCCGGAGACGTTTTCTCAGGTGATTCGCGTCCTTCCCCTAACTTTAATTCAGGGAAATAAAAGTCAAGCCTTCGAAGGAAGGATATCGCATCTGCTCGCTTAAACAAGATAAACTTGTCTCCATTTGTTAAGGTTGCCACCTCAATCTTCCCCGGAACGACTTTTTTCTGAGCAGATAGACGACTATAAAATGAAACATATGATCTGTTATTTAAGCGAGGTTTTACTTTGTGTGGCTCCCAGCAAACAAAGACATCGTTAACCTTATCATACCCTAAGAAGAGGAATGGGAAAGCAGACTCTTTGGCCTCGCAAAAGCGAGAATGACGAGGTAGCTGTGCACGCTGATGCTCCAATGGGTGTGGTCTACCTTCATGCGAGACGAACTTAAAGTAAGCATAATAGCTGTTACTATCGAAGGTGAATAGGCAAATAGGATCTTGCTTGACGAGCTTGAAGCCTTCACAATCAGCTATAGCCTCTATAAATATCGCCATTAGGGCATTAATCTTTGGATATACTCTAGATTTCATAGTTTACAGAGCTCGATGTAGCTGACTGGGGGTCGATGATAGGTCTGCTGCTAGAGTATCTCGTAAGCATGATTTGAAATGGATATCAGATACTCCACTAGGAATTGCTGATAAAGGTATTGTTGGTATATCAGAATAATAAACCAACTTGTAGGTACTTATCGCCATATTCATATCAAATCTAACTCTCTTAGAGGCGTCAATATTGGGGCCTATGGTTAGATAGACCTGCTCTTTCAGTTTGAGGAGTGCATCAATATTCGTCACATTCATGGAGATTAGGTCTATCAAATCGAAGATATTAGTTCCTTGACCAGATGGAGTAGTTATTATAGAGGCTATAATAAGTCGAGAGTCTGCGTTGGGATTCAGTTGTTCTATGGAGAATGTATGGGTACGGTCAGAATTCCTAGTAGCCTTGACCTCTACCTTGTCTATACCATCATTAAAGTCATATTTGTCTTCTTTAGAGATATGCCAGGAGTTTATGAGATAGATAGGATCATGACTACGAGCAATAACAAAAAGCTCTGCCCACAGCCCTTTAATAGCTTCCTGTGAGAATGCTGGGGGAGTAGCAAATAGGGATATTACTTTGAATAATTCACTTTTTAGAGAAGTTATGGTTGGCCTCAGAGGTAATTTCTCCAGCAGGAGGCAGATTAATTCCAGAAAATACTTCTGAAGATCTTTCTCCTGTGATTTGAGTAATATTATCGTGAACTTTTGGGTTATAGTATGACCATCGGATGCTCGAAGGTTACAGACCTGATTGAAGTTTACGTAAACCTGCTTGAGGCTAATATTTGCACTAGGGGTTTCATCAATGCACTCTACAAAAAACAGTGGATAGAGCTCTTGCGAGCAGCCCAACCTATGGGGGAGGGTAGATGAAACCTCCTCAGTAGCGAAATGTTTATTATCTCCTGTTCCTTGAAGTTTATTAAAGGTAGCATATAGGTCTTCCATAGTGTCACTCTTGCTCTATATCATCTTCATCTTCGTCTTCCTCCACACCAACAAATGAAGCCGTAAAGGAGTCAGGATAATAAACGCAGAAATTATATACATCCTTCCCATCCAATGGACCCAGAGGTTGTTTAATTCTAAAATGGTGTAACTGGAAACATATTGTCTCCTCTACCTTAAAGGACTTATCTCCTGGATAGCTATCGTTGCTTGCATATCCAGACTGGATATTGGTAGCATCCACTTTATGACTTCGCAGGTCTTCTATACTCGTAGCTGAGTATGCCATCTCATACAATCGTACGTGGAATATCTTTTGATTATCATACAAATAGAGTAGGTACTGGATTGTGACATTTCGCCTTACAATATTAGGGACATCTGCATAAGCAATGTCCCGGAAGAAACGTACAAACTCATCGATTGGGATAAGCACAGACCTGTGATTACGCATAATATTCCCACCATAATCAACCTCATTCTCAAATTGCCCCGCATAGACTTTACAAAATCTGAGAATGTGTTGCTTGTTCTCCTCGATATAATCCATCGAAATCATTTGTCTCCAACCCGACAACTTGTTCCTGATCAAACGAGATGAAAGGATATTTGTCCTCGTCGGATTTAGTTTTTCTGTTAAGAGCAAGAGTCTTGTCCGAGAATCAGCAGAGAGTTTTGATAGAGACTCACATTCACGGAGGCTAGTGCGAAGCGCTTCCTCATGATCTACATAGGCCTGATATTCATCGAGACTCTTTTGGGATAAGAAGACTCGACATACATCTATGTAGTTCATTTTATATCCGAAGAAGCGGCACCTTTGCTCTATCGTATCTGCGTTCGACTTACCACTTGTTGTCCGAGGCATGTATGACATAGACAAACGTTCGATGGTAAACCCTCGGTTCAACATATCAGCCCCGACTAGAATATGTCCCGGCGCAGACTTCCATGAGATTCTCTGATCCACAGTTGTTCCTCCTCCTGATTGTACTAGATGTAGCTTCGTCTTTAGCATAGCTATATGTAACTCCTTAATAACCTTATCAAACGGGGGGACGCTCTTCATGTATTTCGTTATCGAGTCATAGGTCGGCTTAAAGGAGTTCCGAACGACCTGTGTTCCAGGATCATTGTCTGCATTACCAAGAGCATCTATCCATTTTTGTCTAGTATTACTTACCCATTCGAAAAATCTGCTATTGGTGTCACGTCTCCCATCCACATGTATCATCATAGACAAGAAGGGCTCCCGCTTTTGTATCAGAGCTACAATCACAACGCTCAAAAAAAACTCCTGAAGAGCCCTTTCTAGGGTGTCAGGAATTTTCTCAAGCGGATTACTTCTGTGATGATAAACCTCACAATCTGGGATAATAGAGAGTAGATCCATACCCCTATCTTTGAAAAAGTATTTTCCCCCTGTATAACCTCCTCCAGGAGTAAGAACTGTATGATATTGGGGTGAAAGGCTATCTTTACTATCTATCAAAAATGCAGCTTGAGGGGTTGCCGTATATTGGATATAAGAATGACTAGGCAAAGATTTCTTGAGGTTTAGAATACTTGTATAAGTTTTACTGAAGTCCTCCTCTCCCCATTCTTCTTTTTCTGCATTCTTCTTTGCATAGGTATTGAAGCTAGACTGGTCTGCTTCATCATCGATAATAAGGGCGCCATATTGCTCCAGTATTGGTTCCACCTCTGGCGCCTGAAGAGCCTTCGAGAGTGTATTGATATGCAGATGATGTTTCAATATGGGGATAAGAAGCACCGCTTCAGTGTATTTAAGAGTGTTCCTAATTGTGCTTGTGATCTCGCTATCATCCATTAAGTCGACGAGTTCATAATCATTATTCTCACAAACACCTAGATCATGCTCTAGTCGTTCTTTTGTTTGGCTTTGAAGGTTATTCTTGGTTCCCGTTAGGTATATAATGATACGATAACCACTATCCGCAGCCAATGCCGTGAGTGTGGTGAATGATAGAGTTTTCCCACTTTGTACATACCCCACAGCGATATTAGTAACATTGCCCCTGATACCTGGAGGGATACAATGGCCAAGAATCTTGGCAGCCTCATCTATAATGAGGCCTTTCTCACTATCACCTAGTTTGGTCTGGGACTGCATAAAGCCACAAGTCCGATCTCCAATCGTTACCGAATTAAGAGTATCCTGGCTCGTGTCACCGGCCAGTTCTATAATACGCTCCATTATATTGCTCCAAATAAATCGTTGAACTTATTCCTGAAGTATACTCCACTTTGAGCCCCAGCTCCAGAATATAGACTTATCTCCGTAGCGACCATGACTTTGATTACATAAGCCAGTTGCTCTTGTCCCTCCTCCGTAGCCAAAGACTTTGCAAACCGATCAAAAATAGAATTCCTCATATTGATAGTCGCTGTATAGTTAGCCTCAGAGGTCTGTTCTAGTTTATATAGACCCGATATTGTGGAGCCTTTCTCTCCTTGAATCGTCAACAAGATTTTTCTTCCGTCACTTAATGTTACCTCAATTGTAACTGGGGAGATGTTGAGCTCATCTGCGTCGCCACCAGAACTATTGGAAAGATCTGTATGTACCTCCCCTGAAGCCGAAAACTGCAAACCTCTTTCATCTCGGGAATCTTGCTTGGAAGTTGTGTCGATAGGTCTAGACAAGCCCTTTGCAACCTGTTGAATAAGGCTTGTTCCAAGGTCTTTTATCTCTTTCTTTGTCTTGGGCTTAGTATAGTTCTGTGCTTGTCCAAAAAGATCTAAGGATTTGTCTCTGGTAAGATCATCTTTCAGCAGTTCGATGAACTGGGAGAAATCGTCATCCTCCTGAAATGAGTTCTTTGTAAAACTCACATCAAACCCCTCCAGATGAAGTTCTCCAAAGATACGCTTATACTGGGGGGAGCCTTCTTGACCACAAAGGGCTTTTGGACGATATCGATCATCATAGCTAGAGCCAATAACTCGCCCTCGCCGAAATAGGAGGAAACCATTATTCTCAGACGTACTCATGGTCTCTAATATTCCAATGAAACCCTTGACAGCATATTTCTTTGAACCTAGATACCCTTCAAAAGCAATATCTTTTCGCCAGACAATAGGGGTATTATCTGGTTTAGAATAGAGGGGGGCCTTAAGAACCCTTAGATCAGTATATCCAAGGGGTTCATCGTTTATTACAATCTCGATGCTATCTTCACGCAGATACTTCGTGTAGATACTTGCGAGATGCTTCTTGATATATGGGAGTTGCCTACGTGTTGGCTTATTCATCGACAGATTTGTCAATGAGATCTTTGTATAGTGCTCACTGACATCGCATTGAATCTCCTCAACAGGAAGTTCTAACTCTTCCTTTGCAACGACTTCCTCTAGATCAAAGGTCATCGTCTTCCGAATAGGCTCCCCAAATGCCGAAGTCTCGACAGTCCACGTATTACAAAGCCAGATGGAGGACACTTTCATCCCCATTCCAAACTCATGTAAGCCCTCACGATCTAAAGGTAGGTTAGCGAGCTCAAACGCCCTTTGATAGTTCTCCTTTGTAATACCATATGCATTATCCTGTATAGATATCGTATCATTATCAAAGTCTATATCTATCCGCACATGTAGTTTGCCATCACGATTCAGATTTTGAAGTTCAGCCTTATGATCTTCAAAGCTTTGAATTGAATTATCAATGTACTCAGCTAGTGCATACCAAACCTTGTTGTTGATATACCTGAAAGTTGAGTAGACTAGCGGCCGTGTAGCGATAGAAACATTACTCATCATGGGTCAATAGTTTTTGAGCGATTCTTCTTACAACCTCGACATTGACGGCATTTCCTAATGCTTCATAACATCGAGCGGATGATAGTGCGAAGGAGTTATTGTTGAATTTGATTTCCTCCATCCCTTGAAGCCTTGCAGCCTCTCTGAGGGTCATATATCGGCCCTTCTCTCTCGATCCGTCTGGAAGCTCTATCCAAGGGAAAATAGGGACTTGAGTGCCAACTAGATTGAGCGCTGGAGAGTACGTCGGAAGCTTAACTCTAATCCCTGAAGCTCGAAACTGGACAATCTTATCCTCGATTATCGGCTTAACCCTATTTCCACAGTTCCACTCGAACTTCAGGTGACTATTATCAAACCCCTTCACTTTCTGTAACCACTGGTCAAGCCACATCCTATGACGTTGGTAAAAGGCTCGATTCTGCTGAATATATCGAATCTTCCAAGTCGGGAAAATCCTCGCCTTATCTGCCTGGGCATAGTTTGGCAATTGTTGCAAACAGTCCTCAAGAGTCTCCCCTATAATTTCATCCCCAAGTCGTCCCATTTTTCCTCTAAGTTCGGATACAGACTGAAAGGCCGGGCAGGTGTCCTCGAAGTCGTAGGTTGCACCAAATTCCATAGCCCAAACTGGGAAACTAGGGAGTTTATCTCCATGAGCTATCGTTTCATCAATGAATTCTTGCCATACAGCTAGATGGAATCTGGTCTCTGCCTTAATTCGGGCAGTAGCTATATCCTCATCTTCCTCATCGATGATACTCTTAACATGCGTCTCTACTTTCGTATCTCCCTCTGGGAAGATAAACTGCTCAAGTGAACCCAAGTCTGCCCTCTTACAAACGATATATATACGCCTCCGATGTTGAGGTATACCAAATTCATGAGGAGAGATGATTTTTTTCTGGGGGGGGTAGCCGAGATCCGTTAATTTTTGCTCTATGACCTTCCAGGTATCTCCGTTATCGTGTCCTAGGAGATTGGATACATTCTCCAACAAGATATATTTAGGACGATGTTGATCGATGATTGTACATATGTCATAGAAGAGATTTCCTCTATCAGGATCATTAAACCCTTCGCGCTTTCCGGCCTGACTAAATGGTTGACAAGGGAACCCTGCACAGAGAACATCATGTTTGGGCACATCCAATATATGTCTTCTTATATCCCCATAGATAGGTGTATCTGGGTAGTTGATTCTATATAATGATTGGAGATCGGATTTAAGTTCAGAGGCAAAAACACACTTCCCCCCTAGTTTTTGCAGAGCGAGATGAAATCCCCCTAATCCCGCGAATAGATCGATAAACGTAAACTCGTGCATATCTCTCGTTACACCATCGAACTACATTGAATCATGGTAAATCTACAATGCTGGGCTATAAGAACCCAAGATTGGACAACATCTATCATCCGATTTCCTATACGGGAAGACTGAGTTAGGTATATAGTCAATTCCATTATCTTATTACTTATCGCCACAAAGATACAACATCAGAGGGAGATAACACCTTGCCACTTGGATCGACGTACGAGGGACTTAGAGGTCGTGCTCCAAGCATCCTAAGCAATTCATAGGCTAACGCTGTATATCAGTAGCATCCAACAAGAGAACAAGTGACTATAACGTCATTATATAGAGCTATGTTGTAACCACTTCGATGGTCATCGATGAGGGGAAGGGAGAGGATGAGGTTGGGTAGTGTCATAATGATGTGAGGTAAAATGATGACCCAAAGATGAGACCATTGCACGGTATTTCCAAGGTATACAGGTTTGTGGTTACGTGGATAGCCCGAACGCTCCCGATGGAAGTATCCTCATCGAAGTGGCAGACGACTGCGAGGACTTGCGCACCCAACGAGCTTCCGTATCGACCCCTGGTTTGCGACTTTTCAACTCATACAGATAAGCCTGCTCTTGGGCTTGCTCTTCTTCGGTGCGCAAGTCCTCTCGATCGTCTGCCACTTCGATGAGGATACTTCCATCGGGAGTGTGCGGGCTATCCACAATGCTCACATCCACGATAGCCCCTTGGTCAATATGGCTAATCCCGTGCTTCTTAAATTGCTTATTCAGCTCCCTAAGGAGCTTGTCCATAATCCCCAAGCAGGTCAGTTCAGCGCGAAAGCGACAGATGGTGCTGTGGTCTGGAGCTGGAAGGCCCATATCCAAGAGGAGGAATTCGCTGAAGAGGAGGGAGTCGTTGATCCGTTCTTCGACTTCGTAATCACTCAGGCCGTACCAGGTCTGAAGCAGTAGGATCTTGAACATCATCAAGGCATCATAAGCTGGATTGCCTGTGGCGTTCTGGGTCTTTGTATACTTCTTGTTGAGTAGTGTGCGAATACCTCGCCAGTCAACGCAAGCGCTGATCTGTCGAAGGAACGAGTGCTTCATGCGGTCGCGACGCACCTGCGTATAAACTTGCAGGGAGCTCGGAGCGGATTCGGTTTGTTTGGTAGGTATAGCTATACGACTACTTTGGTTATGAAGGTGTTAAATATCAGTGATATACAAAGTGACCAAAACCCTGTATACCTTTGAAATACCGTACAATGCTCTCTACAGGAGCCCTCCCTTACAAGAGGGAAAGGTATCTTGGGGGGGGATAGGCTTCTCTTTGTCTTTCTAGAAGGCAAAGAGGGAGGTCTGTAGTGGAGCTATTTGCGCTGCTCGGAGAGGCTGCTGCTCATTGGACTTAGCAACCTCGTATTCGAGCTGAACCAAGCGGTGAAGCATCGAGTAGCGTTGAGGAACAATCATTTGTAAGATGCCCTAATCAGTGAGGACTTTGTTACTCCTTTTGTAGATGCACCCTTGCTCTTCTCCATCTTGAATGGTGCTTCTGGTGCTATTGAGTGGAGCTAGCATCTGTTGTATGCTCGAACGGATGTGATTGTATCAGAGTAGTGGCGGATTTGGCAGCTAAGCATGAAGGGGGAGCTACAAAAGTATTATAGTTCGAATTTTTTTCAGGCAGTTGTATGGTCCTATTTGGTGCTTTGAGCACTGGCAGGAGAAGTTGCGTAAATGAAAAGAATACTTTGGAGTCAATGGAGCCAACATTGTTGCTGTAATAACCAAAGCTCCAACTAAAGAGTCAAATAGTAAATCTGATACCTCGAATTAGTGTGGCTTGTGCCCTTTACTCCTTACTTAGATGACTGAGATGAGCATCGTACTTAATTCGCTCCATCTCGCTGGCTGCAAAGCCTAGGGCACTTGCTTCAAGTCCTTTATTGTTGGCTTCGATGGTCTCGGTGAGACTCGGAGTCATCTTTGTCAAGGGCCTCTCAATGAAGGGGATGGGGTAGTGAGCCCTGGCCTAGACGGCTACTTTGCCATATGGAAGCTTCATCATACACGGATGCTTAGCGTTTATCGCTTCTGATAATCAAGGTGAGTTCAATGGCCAGTTGCTCAAGGATGATGATTTGCTGAGAGAGCTGCTCTAACCGTTGAAGCATTACCTGTGCTGCCTTGACCGAGTGGTAGCTGTTGATAGCCTTTACGGTTTGATTGTAGAGAATACCGATCTTCTGAATCTGCGCTGTGATGTTAGAGAGTTTTCGGTAGTACTCCACTGCAGATTCATCCTCGATGATGACCTTAAAGCTCTCGTCTAGGAGTCGAGCTCGGAGGAAGTCTGATTTTGTCTTTGCCCCCGACCTTCGGTATAGCTCGATGAGCTTCTGCTGGTCTTTGGGGTTGGGTATTCTGATGTGCCATCTATCCCATCGGGGGCAGGTGGCACATCTGCTGCCAGGCTTGTTCTGTTTCATCTTTTATCTGGATTCATTATCACGACTTCGGAGTGATTGATCCCCCTTTTGGGGCAAGGGTCTTTGTGGTACAAATGGCAATTTGTGGGACAAAGACACACCTTGCCAGTATCAAGAAGGGATGCTTCATCGCCTCTACCGATCACTCTATTTCCTTAGCGCTCGAGTAAACTTAAACTTGAGACATCGAGATCTCAACATTGGCCTCGGATGATCGAGGTGCTGAGGAACGGGATTTGTTGATGAAGTCCCTACTTGCCAGGTCAATCTTTCTCATCATAAGACTTGTAGCGAATTGGCATTATTCCAAAAGCTATATAGTAATAGGGTAAAAGCTATATAGTAATCGAAGTAATCCTATATAGGAATCACTTGAAAGCTATATAGTAATGAGACGAAAGCTATATAGTAATCAACTCAATCCTATATAGGAATGCCCCGAAAGCTATATAGCTTTTGTTCCGCCGTTAATTAGGAAGATGTCTCGTAGCCCGATCCAGCAGCCTCGTCCTTATCAAGAAGGCTCTCAATCATAACGTAGGGACGAAGCGAGAGTATGAGTTTCGGAAGCTGGGAGAGCGAATGAAGAAGGACTCTATTTGCTTACTCCTCTAGGTGAAGTTCTAGTCAAGAGAGCAAGCTGATGTAGCTCTCGCTTTGCGAGATACAGCAAGAGCTTGGGGTGTTTCACTGCTCGTACGGCGATGAGCTCTATTGAGGGAGCTTGTGACCTTAGGGTAGTTGTTTCTCCAAAAGAAAAAGACGGTGTTAGCCAAGCTAAGTACGCTACGATGGAGATTTGCTTGATGTCGTGTAGATTCATACTGTTTTTCTTTGGCGGTTCTTCTTTGGTCGGTCGGACGTTTACTATAGGCACCCCTT
>ERZ772956.3000-NODE-3000-length-10370-cov-3.593311_pt1 | contig 10370 bp, 8 predicted proteins | sample MGYA00580683_ERZ772956 | MGnify/ENA primary metagenome ERZ772956 (study PRJEB29015, sample SAMEA2738077) | human oral metagenome | biome: human oral; feature: human-associated habitat; material: saliva | place: China | collected 2212 ...
ACATCGTCGGCTTCAAGTCCCAGGTGGGCACGCTGGTGAATTGGTTCTTCAGCTTCCTGTCCGGCGCTCGTTCCCAACGCACGACGACAAACCAGCAATTGGTTGCGCGTCTAGCGATGGAGCAGCTGGGTAGCGGAGTTTCCGGCAAGCTTGTCGCCGGAGAAGACGTCGTCGAAGAGATCGTTCAGGCAGCCCAAGAAGAATCTCACGAGGCCGAGGATCCGCAGCCAGATAACGCTGAGTAGACGCCGCGTAGGTCTGCAAAATGATTGGGGTCGGAAACTTATGCTTCCGGCCCCACACCTCATATAGCCGACAAGTGTTTAGAACGCAAGGACCAAGAGATATACACTACATCCATGGTGACGCGTTCTGACAAACTGGCTATGATCGGCCCTTCTCTCGCGGATTTGGTCTTGGAGATCTTTTGTTTCGCAGCCTCGCCATCGTTCCGCGGCGTCGCAACACTCGTGTCCAAAGCCCGGCAGGCGGTGAAGGATGCCGGTTCTTCGTCACCAGAGCTTGCCAAGGATCACAGTGACCTCGGCAAGCACATCACGGATGTCCTAACAATTAAGGTCAAGGCAGCGCGTCAGCAACGTCTTGACCTCGGAGTTGATGTCTCACTCCTGACACAGGCCGAAACAGCAGTCGCTGCACTCATTTCAACTGATGCTGAACAAGACCTCGTCGTACTATCTGCTGTGCGCGATCCAGCCGGCTTTGAGAATTATTTAAGGGCACGCGCAGCCAAACACCGCCAGCAAATCGAGGAGCAAGCCGAACCGTATTTTGACGCGCTCGTTAGGGCAGTTGCGGCTGCTTACGTTGAAATCGCGCCTTGGTCTGACAGCTTCGTCGTTATCGCACTGAAATCACTGCTCGGCGAATGCACTGACATCAAAGAACAGTTAAATGCTAGCCAAATCGAGAACCGTCAACTATTCAGTCAGATCCTTCAATTACTCCAGAGCCTAACAGAAGCAATTGAAAATCTAAGCAAGCCATCCCATACCGAGCGCGTCAACTTCGGTAGCCGACCAGACGTGGTAGCCGGAGACTGCTTTGTCCCACGAGCTGAGCAAGAACAGTTGAACGCGCTGATCGCTGATCCGACGCGACGACGCACGGTTCTGATGGGCATGCGCGGCTGCGGGAAGACTCAGCTTGCCGCCACTCTCGCCAAACAGTGCGAAGACGCAAACTGGAACCTCGTCGCATGGATAAACGCGGTATCACCCGATACTATCCAGAGCGACCTAGTCGAACTCGCCAAGCGGCTAAAGATTGACACGAGCGACCAACCCGCTCAGGACGTAATCATCCGTCGTTGCCTCGACCACCTGAAATCCGCCGCTCCCACCGACAGGCTCATCGTCTTCGACAACGTGGAAGACATCAATCACCTGACGGGACTCATTCCGAGCGGCGACGGCGTGCGCGTGGTCGCAACGACGACGAAGAAGGTGGGTTGGGAAGACCAGGGGTGGAACAGCATCAAGGTCGGAGTATTCGATCGCAGCGAGTCGATCAACTACCTCCTCACGGTCACGAGGTCCGACGATCACGACGCCGCAGATGCGCTGGCCAAGCGCCTCGGCGACTTGCCTCTCGCCATTGCCCAGGCCGCTGCAACCGCACGTCACAAAGACCTGTCATTGGCCCGGTATCTCAAGCGATTGAAATCCCGCGGCGAGGAACTTGTCATTCGCCCTATTCCTGGAGATGAGTATACGGTCGACGCGGTCAAGGCTTTGTTGATGGCCGTCAAAGACACTATCAAGGGTCTCGAAGGCAACACCAAGGAAACGGCTCGACGCCAGTTGGGTGCGCTCGCGCTGCTTGCAGAATCCGGTGTGCCCACGCGATGGCTTGACCCCACCGTTGAGCAGCTGGATGACGACGAGTCTCCTGACACTCAGCGGGACACGGACGAGGACGCACATGACGCGCTCACAGAACTCATTCACAGGTCCATCGTCCAGCAGTCAGCAGACGGAACGACGATCATGCTGCACCGACTCCAGGCACAGGTGCTGCGCGAAAACTGGGACGAGAAGGAAACTGCAGAAGCATACGAGTCGGCCACTATACTTCTAAGCACTGTCGACGTCGATAGATTTTCTCCTGACAACACAGATTTAATTGATCTCATCGAGCAGTTTGCCGCCATGAGCACACAACATCATTCCCAGCAACTGTTTTGTGACGACAAGATACGATCATGCTTCCTTCGAGCTTTACTCTTTGCAAATGCCCTTGATCTTCCGGTTGAGCCACAAGGGCTTGCCAATGTAGTTGTTAAACTTGAAAAGATACTCGGATCAGATCACGATGACGTAGTTACCGCACGTAATTGCCTCGCGGGTGCATATCTGTCAGCGGGTTACTTTCCCGAGTCCATCAACCATTATGAGCGGGTTCTCACCGACCGTATCCGCATTCTTGGCGAAAGCGACCGCAGTACCCTCGCGACGCGCAGCGACCTCGCAAGCGCACTCGTCTTAGCGGGCCATCTTGCCGAGGCAATCTCCCAATATAAGCAGGTCCTCGATGAACAAATCCGCATCCTTGGCCCCGAACATGTTAACACCCTTGCTACGCAACACAACCTCGCAAATGTATGCTTCCTTTTACAGAAGTACACCCTAGCGATCCCACTATACGAGCAGGTCCTTTTCAAGCTAATCAGTTCCCAAGGACCCAACGATCTACACACCCTCGTCGCACAAAGCAACCTCGCATTCGCACTATCTTTCCACGGGAAACTTGCCCAAAGCAGACTTCCTATACAAACATGTTCTCCCCAAGCAAATCGAAAGGCACGGAGCCAGCCACCATCGCACTCTCACGACGCGCAAGAACATCGCGACCGTGTATCGGTTGGCAGGGTACCTAAATAAAGCTATCGATGAGTACGAGACGGTTCTCAAAGACTGCACGGAAGCGCTCGGTACTGAGCATCCGCTCACGGTGGACGTTCGCGAGAACCTCGAAGCAGCCCGGCGCGAGCTGGCACGGCAGAAAGGCGAATCAAGCATCGAGGCCGACTGACGCGCGTCGAGCACACCGCTCACAGCAAACACTGAGGGGTCGGAAGCTTAAGGCTTCCGACCCCAATTCTGTGGGCCCTACCGGGCTCGAACCGATGACCTTCTGGGTGTAAACCAGATGCTCTAGCCAACTGAGCTAAAGGCCCAAAGCACGTTCTGTAATGAACGCACCAGTACAGCATAGAGTACAAGCAGCAATTACTTGGAATCAGATGCTGTGAGATGCATTGCGCACGCTGTAAAACAGCGAGCACAACACCGTCACGCAAGACTAGATTGCGCGAAAAACTCAGTGCTTTCTCGAACGTGCGGTTAGACGAATACCAGCCCACTCGGGAGCCAGCGCACTTGCCGAAGTCGCGTGGAGTCCGGCAGTATGAGCGGCCTCTTCGACATCAGAAACCGGGACAGTTCCGGGACGTCCGGGCTTGGGAATCAAGACCCAGATCAGACCACCATCGTCAAGGTTTGACATGGCATCGACCAACAGATCCGCCAGATCTTCCTCTTCGGCGTCATCCGCACGCCACCATACGATCGCTCCATCGACGACGTCTTCGTAGTCGGGATCGACAAGCTGATTACCGCTCTCTTCTTCAGCAAGTTGGCGCAGCGCTTGATCCGCATCATCGTCAACGTAGAACTCTTGAATAATCTGGCCCTTCGTGAACCCTAGCTTGACACTCACCGGAGTTCCCCTTCGAGCCACGACACAGACAGTGTTACATCGCTTTTCACGGCTTCAATCGTAATGCACACAGCGCAATTATTTTTTGTTTCTCTCAATTCCTGTGATTTTCTCAGCAAAGCACCATCTTTGACCTTGACAAATGAGGCGCGAATCATGGGCCTGAAGTCCCATTTTCACTCGCATTTTCCACTCGCAGGTACCAAAATAGACCTGTAAGCACGAGGGCGTGCCCCACCAGGCGCTTCCGCTAAGTTAATCAGAGGAGTTCGAGATCCAGTGAGCGAGAACCACCCCGTCGTCAACGGGTTACTCAGCCAGGTACCCGACAATGACCCCGCAGAAACCTCAGAATGGGTCGAGTCACTGAGTGGCCTGATCGAAGAAAAGGGCGGCCCACGTGCACGCTACATCTTGCTGCACATGCTTGATGAGGCACGCCGTAAGGGAATCCAACTTCCTCAGGAATACACGACCCCCTACGTCAACACGATTCCTGTCGATCAAGAACCTTACTTCCCCGGCGACGAGGCCATGGAACGCCAGTACCGCCGTTGGATCCGCTGGAACGCAGCAGTCCAGGTAACCAGGGCTCAGCGCCCGGGCATCAAGGTCGGTGGACACATCTCCTCCTACGCCTCGGTTTCAACGCTTTACGAGGTTGGCCTCAACCACTTCTTCCGCGGTAAGGATCACCCGGGCGGCGGCGACCACGTCTTCTTCCAAGGTCACGCCTCTCCCGGACCCTACGCACGCGCTTTCATTGAAGGGCGTCTCTCTGAAGAAGAGATGGACGGATTCCGCCAGCAGGTTTCCACTCCTCACGGACTCCCCTCGTACCCCCACCCCCGTCAACTCCCCAACTTCTGGGAGTTCCCGACCGTCTCCCTTGGCCTCGGGCCAGCAGAGGCGATCTACCAGGCTTGGTTTGATAAGTACCTGCACCTGCGCGGCATTAAAGACACCTCATTGCAGCGCACATGGGCCTTCTTGGGCGATGGCGAAATGGACGAGCCTGAATCGCGTGGCATGCTTCAGCTTGCCGCGCAGCAAGGCCTGGACAACCTGACTTTCGTCGTGAACTGCAACCTGCAGCGCCTTGATGGCCCTGTTCGCGGCAATGGCAAGATCATCCAGGAACTCGAAGCCTTCTTCAAGGGTGCGGGTTGGAACGTTATTAAGGTCATCTGGGGTCGCGGTTGGGACCAGCTCTTAGCCTCGGACAAGGATGACGCGCTTGTTCACCTGATGAACGAAACTCTGGATGGCGACTACCAGACCTTCGGCGCAAATGATGGCGCATACATTCGTGAGCACTTCTTTGGTCGCGATCCTCGGACCAAGGCAATGGTTCAGAACTGGACCGACGATCAGATCTGGGCGTTGCAGCGCGGCGGCCACGACTACCGAAAGGTGTACGCCGCATACAAGGCTGCAACCGAACACACCGGTCAACCGACCGTTATCTTGGCTCACACTATTAAGGGCTATGCGCTGGGTAGCCACTTCGCTGGTCGTAACTCGACGCACCAGATGAAGAAGCTCACCGTGGAAGACGCGAAGCTTCTGCGCGATCGTCTGCAGCTTCCCATCACCGATGAAGAGCTCGAGCGCGATCCCTACATGCCTCCCTACTACATGCCGCCGGCAGATCACCCGGCTCTGCTGTACATGAAGGAACTGCGTGAGAAGCTGGGCGGTTGGGTTCCCGAGCGCCGCGATCACCAGCCGAAGCTTCCTGAGCTTCCCTCGAAGCCCTTCGAGGCCCTTTCCAAGGGATCCGGCAAGCTCGAAGTTGCCACCACCATGGCTTTGGTGCGCCTGATCAAGGACCTCATCAAGGACAAGAACGTCGGCAAGTACTTCGTTCCGATTATTCCCGATGAGGCGCGTACCTTCGGTCTGGATGCAATCTTCCCCTCGGCGAAGATCTTCAACACGACGGGTCAGGCCTACACTCCGGTTGATGCAGATATGATGCTCTCCTACCGCGAGTCTGAGCAAGGCCAGGTTCTGCACACCGGTATTACCGAGGCCGGTAGTGCGGCAGCGTTCCAGGCGGTCGGTACCGCTTATGCCACGCACAACCTGCCGATGGTTCCCTTCTACATCTTCTATTCGATGTTCGGGTTCCAGCGCACGGGCGATCAGTTCTGGGCTGCCGGCGATCAGCTTTCAAAGGGCTTCGTTATCGGCGCAACCGCTGGGCGTACAACCCTCACCGGTGAAGGCCTGCAGCACATGGATGGCAACTCCCCCGTTCTTGCATCCACTAACCATGCCTTCGTCACATACGATCCCGCTTATGCCTACGAATTGCGGTATATCATGGCCGACGGCCTTGAGCGCATGTACGGTAACGCAGGTGGACGCGACCCGAACGTCATGTACTACCTGACGGTGTACAACGAGCCCATTCACCAGCCCGCAGAGCCCGAAAACCTTGATGTCAACGGACTTATTAAGGGCATCTACAAGGTCGACGATCACGCGAACTTCGGAGGCCCGAAGGCTCAGCTGCTCGCATCAGGTGTCGGCGTGCCGTGGGCACGCGAGGCACGAGAGCTGCTTGCACGTGATTGGGGTGTCGATGCTGCGGTATGGTCGGTCACCTCGTGGACCGAGCTTCGTCGCGAGGCACTGGACGTGGAAGAGTTCAACTTCCTCCACCCGAACGAGCCTCAGCGCACTCCCTTCGTTTCCAGCCAGCTGCAGGGAACCGAAGGACCCTACGTGGCTTCTTCTGACTTTGACCGCCTTCTGCCCGACCAGATTCGTCAGTGGGTGCCCGGTGACTACTACGTCTTGGGTGCTGATGGCTTCGGCTTCTCTGATACTCGTCGCGCGGCTCGCCGTTGGTTCCACATCGATGCTGAGTCGATGACAGTTCGCGTTCTGAAAGCCCTGGCTGACCGTGGTCAGATTGATCCTTCGGTTGTCCAGCAGGCAATCGATCGCTACCAGCTCTTCAACTACGCGATTTCCGGAGCAGATCACGCTGGCGAAGAGTAAACACTCCTAAGCCTGCGTAACAACAAGCGTAAGCAAAGCTCAGTGGGTGGTGAGGTTCTTGAAACCTCACCACCCACTTTTCATTGTGCTATTAATGCAACACATATTTAAAAGCAGAAATCTAAAACTTGAAACTGCTTGTAGGCTTTCAGTCTTCAGCGTAATGTCTGTTGTACGAGCAGCAATGCACCGTGTCAGTGGCGATATGGAGGCAAGTAGAGTGTTACCTGAATCTGCAGTAATTACCCCCCCCTCAGCAACACTGTGTCGGAACTCCCCAATCAAGCTACAACGGGATTGAGACAATCTCATGGGATTTCACGACAAATGTTGATGCAATGTTCACTGCCGACAGCCTATTCCAAACTTTGATTGATAACCTTACCAACGCTGCGAAAGACGCTTATGCTGCCAGACGTATCATGGGCGGTCAGGCAGCAGCGTGCGTTCCACTGGCGCGAGGAGATTTAAGCCGTATCGAAAACTCGGCATTAGATATCGCAACACTCGCTAAGAGCTTGCGGAGCACACTATCTACCTACGCGTGGAGTATGAAAAAAATCCGCGACGACTTCCGATCAATAACCGCTGACGCACAAAAGGCATCTCTGGCCGTCAGTACATGTGGAGAAAGCGCGTTTATTCATCTAGAGGATTCCCAACGTGCATCTCTACAGTCATTGTTCGATTCTTTAGCTCAGCGATGCTCATGGGCAAAAACTGCAATGGAGCGAGCAAACTACGAATTTAGTGCTGACCTTGCCAAAATCGACACAAGCTTCGTTGAACAATTACTCTTGGATCTGGTTAAACGTTTCAAAGATAAGTTCATTCCCCCAATGGGACATAACGCAGCCTTCAATATGCCAAAGTATCTTCACGGGTTACTCTCCGAGGGCACGAAGACTGTGCATGGCATCTATTTGTATGCTGAACACGCTTCCTTCTCACCCGGTGAGCAGTTTGAAAACGCGCCAAAAATAGGACGCTTTCTTGCGCGCGGAGAATTTGAGAATTGGAAGCCGCAACGTGGTAGACACGCAAAAATCACCATCGAAACTCCACTTGAGCCCCTAGCCCGCTCAGGAGCTACAGGAACAGCAGAAGTAGCCGTGACGACTAGTACACTCCCAAAGTCTGTCACTCTTATCGAAAAAGGGGGCAAGATCGGAGGCGGTGCAATCGCGATCCTTGGCGGCGGAATTACTGCTTACGAGTCCTATCAATCCGATACCTACCACCATCCCGGAATGGGCGAAGGGACAAAAATCGCACGTGCCGGAATTAAAGGAAGTCTCAGCGCTGCGGGCGGATGGGGAGGCGCATTCTTCGGTGCAAAAATCGGAGCAGCGCTCGGCGCGAGTTTGGGGCCGCTCGGCATTGTTGCGGGAAGCATAATAGGCGGCATCATTGGCGGCTCCCTAGCTGGGAGCGCCAGTAGCGTACTTGCTTCCGGTATAAACGATTCGATCCTCAACTCATAGGAACGATAGCGGAGATTGATAATGTCACAAATATCGCCAGTAGTACTAATCCTTACTGCTCTCCTCTGCTGCACAGAACTTTATATGTGGCGGGCCGAGACATACACGGATTCAGCACTGGCGCAGTTTTCAAGAACATTTGGGGAAAAAATTGCTTCCCGACGTCTTAATTCCGTAACTGCACCGACTATAGCTATTGGCATATTGCTTGCATATCCAGTCGTTCTTCTGGATGGGAGTACTGACTTCAGAGTAGTAAAACTGATTTCTGCTGGACTGTCTATTTTCTTTTTTATTCTGGGTTTTGTATATTTACTACCTTTGCCTATCCCTCATTGTTTAGACGCGCAATGGCAGTGGCATAGACGCCACGGTTTCATCAACGAAAACGGCAAAATTATCACAGCAACACCACATCAGACCAACATGCAGACGTACCCCATTGGACAGCAAACCATGACTATCAAAACCAGTATGGAACTACCCGACACATGGAGAGCACTCGATCTCAATAACCCCAATTCCCCCCTCATCCCTCATCTCCCCCATACATCAACGACACTCAACAACCTTAAAAACTCACTCTTCATCGCTGTCAGCACCCCCGAAAGAAGCACAGGGTTCCGCCCTAACCTCATCATCACAATGGATCCAGCCAACCAAAAACCTATCCCGCTGGAAGAGGCAATCCCAGGATGGATAACAATCGAAGAAATTCCATTCCCCATCCACAGTCCAGATGCAACCATGTCAAGCGGAATCTACATAGATGACCACCAGTCCTACACCGCTATCCAATGGACATGGACACAAAGAATTGCAGAACATAATATCCGCGTCTATGCCACAGCGACCTCTACAACAACCCACCTCAACCACATCGCCAACGACCTACCAGACATGATCAGTAGCCTAGAAATCACACAATGAACACCAACACACCAAATCCCAATCGCCCCACGATCGTCATCCCCACAACCTTCGCTCGATCTTTCATCAGTGTGGCCATCAACCCCGGTAATGGTTTTGAAGAATGGCAACACGTGGAAACACGCGCCGGGCGCCACTTATCGGAAGTATCGACGGGTAGCTCCCTAACACCCACTGCGCAGGCGCTTCTCGCGCCAATTACCGCATGCACCGGACCAATTACCCTCTATTCGTGCTCCCCCGCATATACACCCGATACCACACGCAAGTTATGTGTATTCCAAGCAATCGACCACTCAACAGTCCTTCGTAGCGTTGGCGACACAACTCACATATATCTCATTGATACCGAGGAAGTTCCTCATGTGGTCCTAGCAAATAGCCCTTTACACACCCGAGAAGGGGACAATGACGCCCCGAACTATATTTTTGATGAAGCAATTCGCGCAATGAGCCACGCAAATTTCAAGCAAGCACAAAGGCTCCTTGCTGATTCTGCCACTCAAGATAAGTACCGCAATTTCGCGTCATATATACAAAACGGGCTGTGGGAATACACAGCGTGGACGCGATGGAGGCGAACAGCCACGACCTATTCGCCCACTTCAAGCGTAACTTCACTTTCCACGCCAGCATCAAGTTATCAGTTTGAAACACCGATAGTCCCTGAGAGCTATCTATCCGCAACAACCTCATTACCATCAAAGGCAAAGAACAGACCGTACGCTCCCCTAGAGCCATGCTACGAAACACTGCTCTGGTGCGAACTGGCGAGCTACTTCAACTTCACGCCACACACACTTAAACACTAGGAGCCGTTAAATGAATGACTTCATCGAATGGAACCCCGAACAGGTAGCCGAGTGCGCAAAAAGTGTGATGCCGCAGGTGAGATCTTCTCAAAAAGCAAGCTCACCTCAATTTCTACCGGTACTCAACACCAAGAAACCCTCGACGAACTTATTCAAGATATTAACGGGCTCATCGCGGGGCTCACACTTGCATGCGCTGGAGTCTCACAAGCAACAACAGCGGTCAATCAAGCCTTCCAGGAAACAGAAGAACAGAACCGCCATGCGTTAGAAACAGATAAGATTTACGGTCACAACAAAGGCAAATAATACCGAAATCTCGTCATATAGCATCACCCATCAACGCATTAATAGACGGGAGTTGGGGTAGTTTTCACTGCCCCAACACCCG
>ERZ772956.3003-NODE-3003-length-10363-cov-7.977784_pt1 | contig 10363 bp, 10 predicted proteins | sample MGYA00580683_ERZ772956 | MGnify/ENA primary metagenome ERZ772956 (study PRJEB29015, sample SAMEA2738077) | human oral metagenome | biome: human oral; feature: human-associated habitat; material: saliva | place: China | collected 2212 ...
CAATTCACCATGGCTTCTTGGTGTCAAAGTTGGTGATATTCATGCTATTCCAGTATCACATGGTGAAGGGAAATTTGTCGTGACGGAAGAGGAATTTGCAGAACTCCGTGACAACGGACAAATCTTCAGCCAATACGTGGATTTTGATGGCAAACCAAGCATGGATTCTAAATACAATCCAAACGGCTCTATTAATGCGATTGAAGGGATTACCAGCAAGAACGGTCAAATCATTGGTAAAATGGGACATTCAGAACGCTGGGAAGACGGTCTTTTCCAAAATATCCCAGGAAATAAAGACCAACACTTGTTCCGTAGCGCTGTGAAATACTTTACAGAGGAATAATCAAGCACAGCAGTTGATATGCTGTACTGAACACGGGCTAAGCAATGTATCAAAAAGAACTTAGAAAAACAGGATTTCTTCTATTTTGATTAGATGCTTAATGGCCTTTGTATCGAGGTAAAAATGACATACGAAGTGAAATCTCTTAATGAAGAATGTGGAGTTTTTGGGATTTGGGGACATCCTCAAGCTGCTCAAGTGACTTATTTTGGACTCCATAGTCTTCAACACCGCGGTCAAGAAGGTGCTGGTATCGTGACAAACGATAAGGGCAAACTTCTTCAGTACCGTAATACAGGTCTACTTTCAGAAGTATTTAAAAATCCTGCCGATTTGGAAAAATTGACCGGGCATGCTGCAATTGGACATGTTCGCTATGCGACAGCAGGCTCAGCTTCTATTAACAACATTCAGCCATTTCTTTACAATTTTACAGATGAACAGTTTGGCCTTTGTCATAATGGAAATCTGACAAATGCTTTGTCGCTGAAAAAAGAACTGGAGGACCAAGGAGCGATTTTTAATGCTTCGTCTGATACTGAAATTCTAATGCATTTGATTCGCCGTAGCCATAATCCTGAATTTATCGGTAAAGTCAAAGAAGCGTTGAACACTGTCAAAGGTGGCTTTGCTTACCTTTTGATGACAGAAGATAAGTTGATTGCTGCGCTTGACCCAAATGGTTTTCGTCCCTTGTCAATTGGGCAAATGGCAAATGGTGCTTGGGTAGTATCAAGTGAAACGTGTGCCTTTGAAGTGGTTGGTGCTAAATGGGTTCGTGATGTAAAACCAGGAGAACTTGTTATCATTGATGACAATGGCATTCAGTATGACACTTACACAAATGATACACAGCTTGCTATCTGTTCAATGGAATACATTTATTTTGCACGTCCTGACAGTGATATTTATGGTGTCAATGTTCACACGGCTCGTAAAAATATGGGGAAACGTTTGGCACAGGAATTTCAACATGAAGCTGATATTGTTGTTGGTGTACCGAATTCATCACTTTCAGCAGCGATGGGATTTGCTGAAGAATCAGGTCTCCCAAATGAAATGGGCTTGGTGAAAAATCAGTACACACAACGTACTTTCATTCAACCAACACAAGAGTTGCGTGAGCAAGGTGTTCGCATGAAGCTCTCAGCCGTATCTGGTGTTGTTAAAGGTAAGCGCGTGGTCATGGTTGATGATTCTATCGTGCGTGGAACTACATCGCGTCGTATCGTTCGTTTGCTTCGTGAAGCTGGTGCGACAGAAGTTCATGTGGCAATCGGTAGTCCAGAATTGAAATACCCATGTTTCTACGGTATCGATATTCAAAATCGTCGTGAATTGATTTCAGCTAACCACACTAAAGATGAAGTTTGTGAGATTATCGGTGCTGATAGCTTGACTTACTTGTCAATTGACGGTTTGATTGAATCAATCGGTATTGATACAGATGCGCCAAATGGTGGTTTGTGTGTAGCTTACTTTGACGGTAAGTATCCAACACCACTTTACGATTACGAAGAACCTTACCTCAAGAGCTTAGAAGAAAAAACAAGCTTCTATATTCATGAAGTTAATGAAAATAAATAGAAATGTTTAATAGCTCTGCTATTTCCCAAAAGGAGAAAAATATTATGACAAAAAATGCTTATGCTTCACGTCTTACCACTGACTAAAGGCTAAAGCATTTGTCAGTGGACGCTTTGTCCTATGGGACCAAAGCTAAAGACCCGACTAGTTTTTTCGGTCAAAATGATGGTTTGACTGAAAAAACGTCGCAATCTTCAAAATGGTTTTTTGACAAAAAAAGAGAAGGAAAAATATTATGACAAAAAATGCTTATGCTCAATCTGGTGTTGATGTTGAAGCGGGTTATGAAGTTGTTGCACGGATCAAAAAACACGTTGCGCGCACCGAACGTCTTGGCGTCATGGGCGCTCTTGGCGGTTTTGGTGGGATGTTTGACTTGTCTCAGCTGGACGTGAAAGAACCTGTTTTGATTTCAGGAACTGATGGTGTGGGAACAAAACTCATGCTTGCCATCAAATATGATAAACACGATACAATCGGTCAAGACTGTGTTGCCATGTGTGTCAATGACATCATTGCAGCTGGGGCAGAGCCGCTTTACTTCCTAGATTACATTGCTACGGGTAAAAATGAACCTGCAAAACTTGAACAAGTAGTTGCAGGTGTTGCGGAAGGCTGTGTTCAGTCCAGCGCAGCCCTTATCGGTGGTGAAACAGCTGAAATGCCTGGTATGTACGGCGAAGATGATTATGATTTGGCTGGTTTTGCAGTAGGTGTGGCTGAAAAATCTCAAATCATTGACGGTTCAAAAGTTTCTGATGGTGATGTTCTTCTTGGGCTTGCTTCCAGTGGGATTCACTCAAACGGTTACTCACTTGTGCGTCGCGTCTTTGCTGATTATACAGGTGAAGAAGTGCTTCCAGAACTTGAAGGCAAAAAATTAAAAGAAATTCTTCTTGAACCAACACGTATCTACGTTAAAGCGATGCTTCCACTTATCAAAGAAGAATTGGTTAACGGTATTGCTCACATCACTGGTGGTGGTTTCATTGAAAATGTCCCACGGATGTTTGCGGATGATTTAGCTGCTGAAATCGAAGAGGATAAAGTTCCGGTTCTTCCAATTTTCAAAGCTCTTGAAAAATATGGCAGCATCAAACACGAAGAAATGTTTGAAATCTTCAACATGGGTATTGGTCTTATGTTGGCAGTTAGTCCTGATAAGGTTGAGCGCGTGAAAGAATTGCTTGATGAGCCAGTTTACGAACTTGGTCGTATCGTCAAAAAAGCTGATGCAAGTGTGGTGATGAAATAATGAGCAAAAAAATTGCCGTTTTTGCGAGTGGTAACGGGTCCAATTTTCAAGTCATTGCGGAGCAATTTCCGGTTGAATTTGTCTTTTCAGATCATCGAGATGCCTACGTTTTAGAGCGTGCTGAAAAACTCGGTGTGACAGCTCATGCTTTTGAACTCAAAGAGTTTGATAATAAAGTAGCTTACGAAGAAGCTATTGTTACTTTGCTTGAAAAATATGATATTGATGTGGTTTGCCTAGCTGGTTATATGAAGATTGTTGGTCCGACTTTGCTAGCAGCTTACGAAGGTCGTATCATCAATATTCACCCAGCTTATCTGCCAGAATTTCCAGGGGCTCATGGTATTGATGATGCTTGGGAAGCAGGTGTTGACCAATCTGGTGTTACCATTCACTGGGTTGACAATGGTGTTGACACGGGAAAAGTGATTAAACAAGTTCGTGTGCCTCGTATGGCTGATGATACCATTGACAGTTTTGAAGCTCGTATTCATGAAGCAGAGTATAAACTCTATCCAGATGTTTTGGAGAGCTTAGGAGTTAAGAAAAAGTAGTCCGTGTATTTGATAGCGTAGTTAGCTATTAGTATGCTGCCTTATAAGGAGATTATGATGATAAAAAAGATTTTGGTGTTTGTATTAACTTTTATTGTCGTTGCCTTTATAGTAAATGTACTATTTGGTAATCTTGAAAATCCGTTACGCCTTTGCTTGGCTTATTCTATCGGGCTTATTGCCAGTATTGCTATTGAGTGGTTTATATTTTACAAAAAGAAGTAGAAAGTAGGACTGAAATGACAAAACGTGCACTAATCAGTGTTTCAGACAAAGCGGGCATTGTTGAATTTGCTCAAGAATTAAAAAAACTTGGTTGGGATATTATCTCAACTGGCGGAACAAAAGTTACGCTTGATAAAGCAGGCGTTGATACTATCGCCATTGATGATGTAACGGGCTTCCCAGAAATGATGGACGGTCGTGTGAAAACACTTCATCCAAATATTCACGGCGGCCTTTTGGCTCGTCGCGACCTTGACAGCCACCTTCAAGCTGCAAAAGATAATCACATTGAATTGATTGACCTTGTTGTGGTTAACCTTTACCCATTCAAAGAAACTATTCTGAAACCAGATGTGACTTATGCTGATGCGGTTGAAAACATTGATATCGGTGGTCCATCCATGCTTCGCTCTGCTGCTAAAAACCATGCTAGTGTTACAGTTGTTGTTGACCCAGCTGACTACGATGTTGTTTTAGATGAATTGACAGCTAATGGTGAAACAAACTTTGAAACGCGTCAGCGCTTGGCAGCCAAAGTTTTCCGTCACACAGCAGCTTACGACGCTTTAATTGCGGAATATTTCACAAAACAAGCCGGAGAAACAAAACCTGAAAAACTCACCATCACTTATGATTTGCAACAACCCATGCGTTATGGTGAAAACCCTCAACAAGACGCTGATTTCTACCAAAAAGCTTTGCCAACAGACTACTCAATTGCTTCTGCTAAACAATTGAATGGTAAAGAATTGTCATTTAACAACATCCGTGACGCTGACGCTGCAATCCGCATTATCCGTGATTTCAAAGACTGTCCCACTGTTGTTGCCCTTAAACACATGAATCCGTGTGGTATCGGACAAGCTGATGATATTGAAACAGCTTGGGACTACGCTTATGAATCAGACCCAGTTTCAATCTTTGGTGGTATTGTTGTGCTGAATCGTGAAGTTGACGCCGCAACAGCTAAGAAAATGCACGCTATCTTCCTTGAAATCATCATTGCACCAAGTTATTCAGAAGAAGCCCTTGAAATCTTGACAACTAAGAAGAAAAACTTGCGTATTCTTCAATTGCCATTTGAAGCTCAAGAGACTAGCCAAGTTGAAAAAGAATACACTGGTGTTGTCGGTGGGCTTTTGGTTCAAAACCAAGATGTTATCGAAGAAAATCCAGCTGATTGGAAAGTTGTGACAAAACGTCAACCAAACGACCAAGAAAAAACAGCACTTGAATTTGCTTGGAAAGCTATCAAATACGTGAAATCAAACGGTATCATCGTGACAAATGACCATATGACACTGGGTGTTGGTCCTGGTCAAACAAACCGTGTAGCTTCTGTTCGTATCGCTCTTGACCAAGCCAAAGACCGTCTTGACGGTGCTGTCCTTGCTAGTGATGCTTTCTTTCCATTTGCGGACAATGTTGAAGAAATTGCTGCCGCAGGTGTGAAAGCAATCATCCAACCTGGTGGCTCAGTTCGTGACCAAGAGTCTATCGATATGGCTGACAAATATGGCATTGCTATGGTGTTTACAGGTGTACGGCATTTTAGACATTGAAAATAGTATAAAAACCTTGGATTTGTTTTCCAAGGTTTTTAAAGTTGTTCAGAGGGACTTATTTTGGATAAATGTAACTAACTGCTCCTTGCCCAGCTGCATGGGGATTGAACCAGCCGCGGAAGTTGCCAATATACTGTTTTCCAGCGTAGTTGGCCTCTTGAATCTGAATGCGTGTGTTTGAGGCAACGTGAGTAACAACTCCAACGTGACCGTAACCACCGTCTGTCCAACAAATAATAGCCCCTACTTGTGGAGTTATACCGGTTTTAAAACCAGCTCGTCTGGCACTAGCAGCCCAGTCACCACCGTTGCCCCAGTAGTTACCAGCCCAAGGCGCAAGAGCTTTGGCGCCCCAAGTGCATTGCCCTTTTGGATAAGTCGTTGCTGCGGCATAATTTGGTTGGAAAGAGATAGCAGGCTTCTCTACTTGATAGCTCGTACCTGTTAGTCCAATCATTTGACCGTTGAGATTGCGGTAGACATGTGTATGGAAAAGCCCGCTGCCAGTGTGTTTTTGCGTATCAATTGTGAATTTGTAAATTCCATTTCCAGCTTTAGTAGCAGTGTACCACTGAATATCGTCTTGTCCATTGACTTCAGACCAAGTCGGTAGGCTGATCTTGCCATCGCCGTAAGCATCTGTCACCGTCACTTCATAAAGATAAGTTGAGCGTTTAGCGACAGATACTTTGGTTTTAATTTTTTCTGCGGACATAGCAACCGAATCCGTTGCGTAACTATGCTCGCTACCGTCTTTATATTTCACATAAATATGATTGGTGTATGTTCCGGACAAAACTTGATGATTTCGAATATCAAAGGTTGCCGTAAAGGTTCCGTCACCGTTATTAGTGGCTGTATACCACTTGATATTGCTTTGATTGCTTGTGCTCCAAATAGGGACTCGAACGGATTGAATCGGTTTGGACTTTGAAGTTTCACTAACTTTGACGGTATAAGTCCCTTGTTCTTGATTGATATTTTCAACAGAGAAGAATGGTTTTTGCTCTTCTTCAGAAGGCAATTTATCAGCATCAACTTGTGCTGTGATTCCTGCTAGACCAGTGAATTCAGGCTTGACATAGCTTTCCCCATATAAATGAATATGATAAGCACCAGTATCATAATTGTGTTTTTTGAGTTCAATTCTCACGCTATAGCTGCCATCAGGATTTTTAGTAGCGGTGTACCACTGAATATCGTCTTGTCCGTTGCGGTCAGACCAAGTCGGAACGGTCAGTTTGTAGATTGTCTCAGGAACATTTTTGATCTGAATATCCATGATTCCAGGCTCTGGGAAGCTAGTCTGAATAGTAGGATTTGGTTTTTCAAGGTTAAAAGTGGTGCCATTTAATCCAATCATCTTTCCGTTTTTACTTTCATAAGTATGAACATGGTAAACACCGTAGCCTTTATGATTGGATAAGTCAATTTCTGTCGTGTCTTGCCCTGCCGTGTACCACTTGATGTCATCTTGTCCTTTTTCGTCAGACCAAACAGCGTGTAAAATATTGGCATTTGTTTGATCTTTGTTCCGAGTAAAGGATATTTGAGCAGTCTTTCCTAAAACGGTTGTAGAAACCGTGCCGCTAGCTGGTTTTTCCACTTTGAAAGTCGTTCCATTTAATCCAATCATTTTTCCATTGATATTGATATAGGTGTGGACGTGAAAGGTTCCATAACCAGTGTGCTGACGCAAATCAATAGCTGTAGTTGGTGTCTGAGGCGCAGAATACCATTTGATATCGTCTTGCCCATTTTCATCAGACCAAACAGCGTGGTAAATGGTGTAAGGAACTTGCGTTTGTGAACGTGTATAGTTAATAGAAGCTGTATTTCCAGAAACATTTACAGTAATATCGCTAGCAAGAGTTGCCGGATTTGAGCTTTTTTGAGTACTATTTGCTTCCGAGGCTTGAGCTGTTAGTTGAGCTGAAAAAACGCTCAACACAGCGCTGGATAGTAAAAATAATTGATTGTATTTTTTCATAAGTCTCCTTTGAATAAATAATTTGGATAGTTCCATTTAGATTATTCGGGAAAAGATGAGAAAAATGGTAAGTTGGATTGAAAAATTAGAAAATGATAGCGAGATTTCATTGTTATCGAAATATTTCACGATAAACAAAGGCATAAACGAACATTTGTGGTATAATTGATATAAATAATTCGCAAAGAGGGTAATCATGAAACTTTTGGTTGTTGGCTCAGGTGGACGCGAGCATGCTATTGCCAAGAAATTGTTAGAATCTCCGCAGGTGGAGCAGGTCTTTGTGGCTCCCGGAAATGACGGGATGACGCTTGATGGGCTGGATTTGGTCAATATCGGAATTTCCGAACATTCCAAGCTAATTGACTTTGCCAAAGAAAATGGCATTGCTTGGACTTTCATTGGTCCTGATGATGCGCTAGCGGCTGGAATTGTTGATGATTTTAATCAGGCTGGACTCAAGGCTTTTGGTCCGACTCGGCTAGCTGCTGAGCTGGAATGGTCCAAGGATTTTGCCAAATCAATCATGAAAAAATACGGTGTGCCGACAGCACGCTACGAAACTTTCTCAGACTTTGAAAAAGCTAAATCCTATATCGAAAAACAGGGAGCACCTATCGTGGTCAAGGCGGACGGCCTAGCTCTAGGTAAGGGTGTGGTCGTAGCAGAAACCGTGGAGCAAGCGGTCGAGGCAGCTCATGAGATGCTATTGGACAATAAATTTGGCGACTCTGGTGCGCGCGTGGTTATTGAGGAATTTCTGGACGGTGAGGAGTTCTCCCTCTTTGCCTTTGTCAATGGCGACAAGTTCTACATCATGCCTACGGCTCAGGATCATAAACGTGCCTATGATGGCGACAAGGGTCCCAATACAGGCGGTATGGGAGCTTATGCACCAGTGCCTCACTTACCAGAGAGTGTGGTTGACACAGCGGTTGACACTATTGTCAAGCCAGTCCTTGAGGGCATGATTGCCGAGGGCCGTCCTTATCTTGGCGTGCTTTACGCAGGGCTCATCCTGACGGCTGATGGTTCCAAGGTCATCGAGTTTAACTCCCGCTTTGGCGATCCCGAGACCCAGATTATCCTGCCGCGCCTGACCTCTGATTTTGCGCAGAACATCACGGATATTTTGGAGGGCAAGGAGCCAGATATGACCTGGGCGGACAGCGGTGTGACATTGGGCGTTGTCGTGGCTTCTGAAGGTTATCCACTTGCCTACGAAAAAGGTGTGGTTCTGCCAGAAAAGACCGACGGTGATATCATCACCTACTATGCGGGCGCTAAGTTTGGTGAAAATGGCAAAGCACTGCTGTCCAATGGCGGACGGGTCTACATGCTGGTCACCACAGCCGACAGCGTTCAGGCTGCACAGGAAAAAATTTATGCCCAACTCGACAAACAAGACACGACTGGACTGTTCTACAGAACTGATATTGGGAGCAAGGCTCTTGAAAAATAAAAAATGTATACTAGTTAGTGCTTGTTTGCTTGGAGAAAATTGCAAGTACAATGGAGGCAATAATTACAATCAAGCTGTTATTGACTTTGTTGCAGACAAAGATGTTTTAGCAGTTTGCCCAGAAGTTGCGGGAGGCTTACCAGTTCCAAGAGAGCCAGTAGAGATTTTAGAGGGACGGGTCTGTGATGTCAATGGGAATTTTTATGATAAAGAATTTCAAGTAGGAATTGATTGCACATTGTCTAGCTTAGCTGAAAAAAACATTGACTTTGCTATTCTTCAGTCCCGAAGTCCCTCTTGCGGTGTCAATCAGATTTACGATGGTCGTTTTACTGGTCGAAAAATAGAGGGCAGTGGTCTTTTTGCGCAAGCATTAAAGAAACGAGGCTACAGAGTTATTGATGCTGAAGATATAATTACATAAAGTATAACGCTAGCTCAAGCGACCAAAGGTCGCTATGAAACTATGTCTGCTATTGCAGTGGTCTTTTAGGAAAATTTATAGCTCAAAGGTCTACAAACCTAGTCAAGAAGATTTTTTAGATGTGATACTAGCTTTTCCTTGTCTTTTAAGAAAAGATGAGAAGAAAAGCGTAACACCTCACGCAAGAAAGCTCACAACAATCCTACAGCCTAAGGCAGGCTTGAAAAAAAGGAGAAATTATGCAACCAATTATTTCTATTATCATGGGTTCTAAATCCGACTGGGAAACCATGAAAAAGGCAGCCCAAGTTCTGGAAGACTTCGGTGTTGCTTACGAAAAGAAAGTCGTCTCTGCCCACCGCACACCAGACCTTATGTTCAGACATGCCGAAGAAGCTCGTAGCCGCGGTATCAAGGTCATTATTGCAGGTGCTGGTGGCGCAGCCCATTTACCAGGTATGGTAGCAGCCAAAACAACCCTTCCAGTCATTGGTGTACCCGTCAAATCACGCGCGCTTAGTGGTGTGGATTCTCTTTACTCGATTGTCCAGATGCCAGGTGGCGTACCTGTTGCGACAATGGCTATCGGTGAAGCGGGAGCGACCAACGCTGCCTTGACTGCCCTTCGGATCTTGGCGATTGAAGATCAAGATCTAGCAGCAGCGCTAGCAGATTTCGCAGAAGAACAAGGAAAAATCGCTGAGGAGTCTAGTAATGAGCTCATCTAAAACAATCGGAATCATCGGTGGCGGTCAGCTTGGTCAGATGATGGCCATTTCTGCTATCTACATGGGGCACAAGGTCATTGCGCTGGATCCTGCGGCGGATTGTCCAGCTTCTCGCGTGGCGGAAATTATCGTCGCACCTTATAACGATGTGGACGCCCTGCGTCAATTGGCGGAGCGTTGCGATGTCCTCACCTATGAGTTTGAAAATGTCGATGCTGACGGTTTGG
>ERZ772956.3007-NODE-3007-length-10350-cov-4.132589_pt1 | contig 10350 bp, 10 predicted proteins | sample MGYA00580683_ERZ772956 | MGnify/ENA primary metagenome ERZ772956 (study PRJEB29015, sample SAMEA2738077) | human oral metagenome | biome: human oral; feature: human-associated habitat; material: saliva | place: China | collected 2212 ...
ATAAGGTTTTTATTATAACAAAATAGTATGTAATAAATTCTCTATTTTTATCTCGTCTTTCATCATTTGTTTAATTTCATATCCCAAAACCACTATAACTTTAATGCCCATACTTTCAAGTTTAGCATAGTTTTTCTTATCTCTTTCAACATTTCCTTCAAGCTTATTTTCCCAAAACTCATGATCGCTTTTAGGAATAGATGAATATTTACAGTTTTCGTGCATATGCCAAAAGCATCCGTTTACAAACATAGAAACATTATATTTGTCAATGTAAATATCGGGACTTCCTGGTAAATTTATAATTCACCCTATATCCGAACCCCCTATACCATAAAAGTTTCCTTAAAAAATTTTAGGTTTTGTTTTTTACTTTTAACTCTTGCCATATTTTCACTTCTGGTCATAGGTTCATTTTTCTTTATTATCTAAATCTCACCTGTAAATCCAGCTTTATATTATCATCATCCCTATTTTCATTGTATACTTCGCCAAAATTATACCTTGAAGTAGATGCTTTTTCATATTTAGTATTCTTCAGCAAATATTCTTCAAAATAATTTCTGTTATGTATATAATAAGCAAGAACATTACCTTCTTTTGTAACAATAATGCATCGTTTTGTAGCCTTGCCAACACCATCTCAAACAGCTGGTTTCATTCCCACTCAATCGTGCTCGGCGGTTTGGATGTGATATCGTAGACTACTCTGTTCACGCCTTTGACTTCATTGCAGATTCTTCTGCTCATTTCTTCAAGGACTTCCCAGGGGAAACGGAAATAGTCGGCGGTCATGCCGTCGGAACTTGTAACGGCTCTGATACCTACAGTGTAATCGTACGTTCTTTCATCACCCATGACGCCTACACTGCGGATTGCGGCGGGAAGTATGGCAAAGGACTGCCAGATTTCGTTATAGAGTCCTCTTTCTTTGATGACTTCTCTGACGATGGCATCCGCTTTGCGGAGAATTTCCAATCTTTCTGGGGTAATTTCACCGATGATACGGATTGCCAGTCCCGGACCAGGGAAAGGCTGGCGGTTGATAACGTCTTCGGGGAGTCCCAGTTCACGTCCCAGCTGGCGGACTTCGTCTTTGAAAAGTTCGCGGAGCGGTTCGATAAGTTCAAATTTCATATCTTTCGGAAGACCGCCTACATTATGGTGGGATTTGATGGTTGCTGCCGTAGCGGTGCCGCTTTCCACCACATCGGGATAAAGCGTGCCCTGGACAAGGAATTTCACATCTTCCAACTTGTTGGCTTCTTCCTGGAAGACATGAATAAACTCCGCACCGATGGTCTTGCGTTTCTTTTCAGGCTCTGTCACACCTTTCAGAAGAGAAAGGAAATGCTGAGACGCATCTTTATGAATCAGTTTGATCTTGAATTTGTTCGTAAATGTATCCACCACCTGTTCCGCTTCACCCTGCCGGAGGAATCCGTGATCTACAAATACACAGGTCAGTTTGTTCCCAACCGCTTTATGGACAAGGACAGCGGCAACAGAAGAGTCCACACCGCCGGAAAGAGCGCAGAGGACATTATGATCGCCTACCTGCTGCCGGATATTGGCGACAGCGATGTCGATATAATTTTCCATAGACCAGCCGCCTTCACATTCGCAGATGTGGAAAAGGAAATTCTTCAGCATCTGTGTGCCTTCGGCGGTATGGACCACTTCCGGATGGAACTGGACGGCATAGAAGCGCCTTGCTTCATCAGCCATCGCTGCGGTGGGCGTCAGTTCCGTATGTCCGATCAGTCCAAAACCAGCAGGCATATCGGTGACCGCATCGCCGTGGCTCATCCATACAGCAGTCTTTTCTGAAATGTTTTCAAAAAGCGGACAGCTTCCGTTCTTGTAAAATTCCGTATGGCCGTATTCATGTTTTTCCGGACTGGCAACCGTGCCGCCAAGGTCTTTTGACATAAGCTGCATACCGTAGCAGATTCCCAGAATCGGTACGCCTGCCTTGAATACGCCTTCATCCAGCTGCGGGGCATTTTCCATATTTACACTGGCAGGGCCTCCGGAAAAGATAATGCCTTTCGTGTTATGGGAAAGAATTTCTTCCGCCGGCTTATTGTACGGCAGAATTTCACAATATACGCCGCATTCGCGCACTCTTCTGGCAATCAGCTGCGCATACTGCCCGCCAAAGTCGATGATGATAACAGTCTCCTGGTGTTTCATTCCATTCCTCCTGTCGGAATTGATTCAAAATCTATGTGGCAAATTCCAAATTATTCGCCATATTATACCACAAAAAGCGCTCTCCTTTACAGTATTTCCTGTAAAAATAGCGGATGTCCCCGCCATCAAAAAAGCCGTCATACCCATTTCGTGTATACGGCTTTCGTTTTTATTCAGCCTCCAGAAGAGGCAGTTCTTCAAGAAATACGATATCGTCACGCTTCGCTGCATCGCCTTCGGCAAGAATGGCAGCCTGGCAGCAGACTTGGGCGCCTGCTTTTTCCGCCAGTTCTTTCAAGGCTTTCATAGATCCGCCGGTACTGATGACATCGTCCACAAGAAGGACTTTCTTCCCGCGGATCAGCGCCACATCAGAGGCAGACAGGTACAGCTTCTGTTTTCCCATCGTAGTAATAGACTCGTCTTCTACACAGATAGGATCATCCATATACGCCTTGACCGACTTTCTCGCCACCAGGTACGTCTTCTGCCCCAGATTTCTTGCCAGTTCAGCAGCAAGAGGAATCCCCTTTGTCTCCGCCGTCATGACGTATTCGCAATCTTTCGGCACTTTCGCCGCCAAATCGCGGGCCGTGTTTTCCACAATTTCCACATCGCCCAAAATGACAAATCCCGCAATCGCCAGCTTGTCTGAAATATTCAGTACGGGAAGATGTCTCGTGCAGCCTGATACATGAAGTTCGTAATATCTCTTAGCCATGGTACGCCTTTCGAAAAAAATACATCCTCCGCGCAGCCTTCAGATTTTGCGGGGAGGATTTATGCTTCCGGAAAATACTCCGTAGTGATTATACTATTTTCATTGGAAAAGAGCCAACTATTACAGGGATCTTATGTTACGTCGCTTTTCGAAATGATTTCCACCACCGGATGGGAGACGATGGAAATTTCGACCTGCTCGGTGATTTCCCCCTCTTCATTCTTCTGTGCATCTTCTTCCCTCTGTACGTTTCCTTTGACTTTCACTGCCGTCAGTTCTGTTTTTTTCTTTTCAGGAGAAACGGTCATCGGCAACTCGGCAGGCGTTTCTTCCTTTCTCGATTCGTTTTTCTTTGCATCTGCCTCCGTCTCTTCCATCTCTGCCTTTACCGGCATTTCTATCGATGCGTTCTTTTTTACAGGATTTACTTCAGGTATCATGTCAGGTGATTTTATTTCCACCACTTTATCAGGCTCGGCTCGTTCCAGTTCCGGCATTTCCATGTCCGGCAATTTCACACTTTTCACGGATTTATTATTTTCCTGATTCTTCTCTTTTATTTCCTTTTGCAGCTTTTCATATTCTTCCTGCCGCGCCGTTTCCGCCGCCTTTACTTTTCCGTCCCAAATCGCCGTAATTTGTCCCATGTATTTATCACGGCACTCTTCTTTTCCCATTTCTTCCCGAATCAGACGCACCGCTTCACTTTCCACCCGCGCAGCTCCTTCATTCACAGCATGCCAGCCGTCTTCCATGGCAATCCATGCGCCGCCGTCTTCCGTCATGCGGAAATGGGCGGTAGATACAGTCGACACTCCTTTCTCCAACTTGAAGAAATTCACTTTTACAGCCAGGCCGTTTTTAAATACATCTTCCACGCTGACAGAAGTGAGATCCATAAACACGCCTGTATTCCCATCATTATCTATACCGCCGGTATTCAAAATCATCGGAATATTCGTATCTCCATGCAGATAAATCTCTTCCGCCGCCATGCTGCCGGACCACATCAAAAGTGTCATTAGTCCCAAAACAGCTGTCCTTACTTTTCTTCTTTTCATAGCCGCTCTCCGAAAATACAAATCCATTGCATGTTTTTCGTCTTGTGTTTATTTTAACAAATCTACGAGAATGAAAACAACTTTTCTATTTTTTAGTCTTTGAATTATCAAGTCAATAAAAAAGAGTCCTCCTCAAAAGAAAGACTCTCCTCGCCCGTCATACGCCAAGTTCGTCAAGCAGCTCTTCCGTCGCTTCCAAAGCTTCCCTTATTTCTCCACGCAGATCCGCTTCATCAGTAAGAAAACGGACTTCGGAAAGCACGCTGATAAGGTGTGCCACCTGCGTTGTTCTGCCTATAATAATCTTCTGCGACTCCGAATAATTCTTCCAGTCATTCCCGCTCTCACTTCGGATATCGCGGATATCCTTGATTCCGTCTGTCAGATAATCTGACAAATCAAGAAGGGCATCCTGTGCCTGGCGGGCTTCTCTTCTTACATCCTGCATACGGCAGCACAGCTTCTTTACCTGCTGCTGGAATTTCTGCAGCCGCCCGCTCATTTCTTTCAATGCATCCACATCACCTTCACTTTCAGAAGGAAGCACATCCAGTTCCGGAACCACAGCATACTGGTCTATGACGCCCGCACCAAAACCGATGGCATCCATACCGCCGGACAGATTCATCAGTCCCATCGCTTTGGATGACAGCGCTTCCAGTTCCCTCCAGTTTCTCCGTTCCTTATTAAAATGCTCCAATCCGGTCAGTGTGTCGCAGTCATGAAAATCAATATTTTTAATTTCAGAAAATTCTTTGGTAAATTTTTTCATATCCCCTGCCATGAGAGTGATACGGACACGGTCCAGTTCTCCCAATTCATCTTCCGCACGTACTTTTGCACGATATATCCTTTTTGCCGCCCGCTTTTTCGCACGCTCAATCTCTTCATTAATGCTTTGCGGATGTCCGCCTTTACCGCTGATCGTATTGGAAATCATGCGCAGTATAAATGCAATAGACATATTGCCTCCCTGTTTATAAAAACAACTACATGCATAAAGTATAGCATACTTATAGAAAAGAATTTATGCAAAACTGTATTTCCCCATAATAAAACTGACCTCCTCAAATCAGTTTTTATCTAACTTTTGGTGGTCAGTTCGTCAGGCAATCTTAATTATCATGCATCACGTTTCAAGAGTTCATCCTGCGCTTTTTTTATCGCGCTGCGGCTCTGTTCATCCACATGTCCCGCGCCATCCATCAGATTCCGGAAAAGAAGCGTAATAAGCTGGGCTACCTGTATCGCTCTTCCGATCTGCATCTTCTGCGCCAAAGTATAAAGTTTCCAGTCACCGCCGGACTGCATCTGGATCCGCTCCAGGCTGTCTACGCCATCAGCAAAGTAATCAGCGAGATCATTCAGCGCGTCCCCTCTTTCACGGGCACACTCGGTAATATCCAGCAAGCGGGAACAAACTTCACGGACAGAATCCTGAAAGGCATGCAGCTTTTTAATCATCTGCAGGCAATATTCCTTATCACCCGCATTGAACTTCCTATTATCAATTTCAATGGGTGCCACATCCGTATATGTTTCCAACACGCCAAATCCGAGAGACATGGGCGTGTACGCCGTAGAGCTGACCGTCGACATATGCTCTATCTTCTTGGCCATTTCCATGACTTCATGAATCCGGTTTCCATCTTCCAGAAAATCTTCAATGCCAAGCAGCCCCCTGCAGTCCTCCAGGTTCAAATTGCGGATTTTACCGAGAGACTTGGTAAAACGCCTCATATTGTCATTGGCCGCCGCCACTTTTGCCTTATCCATCTCCCCAAGCTCATACTGCGCCCGTTCCCGAAGCCGGGCAACACGTCTCCTTGATCGGCGCACTGCTTTCTGCAATTCTCCGTTCATATCAGGAATTACGCCATACTTTTCCGCATCGCCTTTTGCCACAGCTTCCAGAATCTGAAATATATACGTGATGGTCATCTGACATCTCCCTCTGCCGTTCTCTGGCAACGATTATTTTTAATATTATACCATGTTTTAAAGGACAAAACCGTCCGCTTATCTATGATTTCGGGCAAAACCCATAATAAAATTTATATATAATATCTTACTTGAGAAGTTTATACACCTCTTTGGAATACCTTTTATTTCAGCACCATAAATAATTTGTTTCCTGCCTATATTCATCATGTAGTTGAGTTCCTGTTTTTTTGTCAAAAATTTCGGAGCGTATATTGGATGCGTTTGCTGTGTCGTAGCTGATTTCTTTATTTGCTTTTCCTTTTGTGGCAGTGATAATGCCGTCTGCTATGGCTGCGTTTAAACTGAAACCCAAAACACAAATACATTAATATATTTGTATATGAAATATACTTCCACTAATATCGTCATAATTGAAAGGAAAATTGTTTGTCGTTGAATTTTAATAACATCATTTTTATTGTCACTTGTAAACTCCGAAAATAATATATAAAGGTAATATTTTACAGCAATAAAAACCGTCCATAATATGAAAATTGCTACCCCTATTTTCCCTTTTGTATCATATATAGCAGTTTCACCCATAAGGCTCAAAATATTAGTTCCATAGGACAATACAAAAATTAAGCAAAAAAAAGCTAATAATAGCCACATACAAATAAATACTCCATATTTCCCTATATTCTGAGTGATTTTTTCCTTATGCCTATGTATATCCTCCCACACGAAACACACCATAGTAATAAAAGTTAGGATTACTACTACTATTCCGAAATAAAAGGAGATATCTACAACTTTCATTTTGCCCTCTCCTATTCTTTTATGCCAAGATCTGAATCAGTTCACTATCAAATTGTTCCTAATTACAAGTATATTTACTTTGATTCCTGTCCGCACAGCATATAGGGCTTTCAGTTATCTGTCTGCCACTTCTCCTACTCCCTTTATGGGAGCATCTGCGGTTGATGCTTATAAAAATGGTTTTGAATAAAATAGATTACCGTAGATATTCCCCAAATACATATTATATACGTTATAGATGCAGAAATAATCCCATCAATTTTGTATATCAACCTTACAGCATTATCCACAAAATCAAATAAGATAAATAGCAAATTGGTATATGACCTTTGTGTATTCACAGGAAAAACAATAATCAAAAGTCCTACATAAAATAAAAGAAAGATTTTAACATACCGTATAGCTCCTGATTTAGTGAACAATAACGGTCCTCTGTTACAAAAATAAATGATAAAAGAGTATAGAGTACTTATTACCCCAAACATAATTAATGCTGCTTTATATGAAAAAAACATAGCTTGCAGAAATACAAACGTTGACGGACAGAAAATAAAAGAGAAAAGCAATTCTGAAACATATAATATGGCAAGTTTATGAAAATGATCATGTAATCTCATTGCTTACGCGCCTCCACAATCAATTAATTATCTTTCTCCAGATTATTACCTTGTGCTTCAAGGTTATATCAGAAAAAGAAATTCCATCCCTTCTGCCATCATTTATCGATACCGCTCAGCGACAGTTTTCACATGGCCTTTCCGTCTAGCCGGCTCTCTTTACGGAAGCGGCTGTGTCTCTTGCCGTATTGACAGCCGTGCCGCCTAAGGATACGGTAAGGCCGCTCTTTTTGTATTCTATATTTTACAAGGAATCTAAAGCTTCTTTTATGTTATCAGGATTAAATCCATCTTTAATCCATCGCTTGGGATAAAACTGCCGAAAATATCGTCCTTCCTCCCCCTTTCCGGATATCTTTAATTGCCGGAAAATCTCCTGATCTTTTTCATCCATATCATATAAATGATACTTTATACTTAATTCATTTTTATCATATTGTTTTTGTAAATAATCAAGTGTATTTTCAAATCCACTGGTTCGCTCCTTTGGAACAGTATCATAATATGCACTATTTATAACTTTATCTATATGTCCCACAAAAGGAAGAACGTTAATTTTGCTATATCCTGATACTCCATAGATATATAAATAAGGTGAATAAAAAACATGAGAGAAACACCATGGTTCTACTGCTGTACCTGCCTTTTTATCTTGATAAGTAGACAAGTAAGCCTGATAACGAAAAAATCCATAAGACTCATATCCATCCATATATGTTACATCCGCAGATAACTTCCATCCTCCCCACAACATAAATAAAATAAATACTGCGATTATGACTTCCCCAGTATGATATTTTTTCATAGTTATCTCCCTGACAATAATTCCAACAACTCTATAGTCATATCATAAGTAGTCTTCCACAGTAAACTCTGGATATGAGCCTATTATAACGACGCTTTTATCATTCTCACATTTTTTATCTGATTACGATCATAATTACTTCTTGGTAAAATTTTATATGTATCATTCCAATTGCTAAGATAATGATAGGATACAACAATCAACGCATCCTCACCCAAAATATAAATTTTCTGGTCTTTTCCTTTATATCCTCTACATCTGTACTATATAATCTATTATTTCCTTCAAAAATTTTCATTGTGGTCTGGATAATCTGATATTGCTCTTTCGCAAAACTTTTTATAGTTTCTTTCCCGGTAACTCCATAAGATAAATACAGAGCATCACAATTAGACCTAATTCCACTCCAAAACTATTTTTTCACTTTTTATTCTCCTGCCATAATATATCTGTTTCTATTGGGAAAGTAGCTTTAAATCCATATGATCCCAATATTCTTTCTTCCCTAAATAAATGCATGACAATATTGATTATTGCTCAGTCCTTATTTTATGCCAAACACGATCCATCTCTTTTTCCTGTTCCTCTTCCTCTTCTTTCTCTTCCGGCACTCTTCTTAAAAAACTTTCCTTCCATAAACTATGCAAAATTTCTATCTCATCCGGTGTAAATTCATTAATATCTGCCAGTACAGAGTACCGATTTCCATATAATGCTTTCTTTTTATCTATCTCACAATATTTAGTTTTGAGTCTCTTTCCTAACGTTAATGCTTCATTATAATATTGTCGAATTTTTTCTCCATGCCCAGTAATCACAATAAAATTATCTCTTCCATATGCATAGAATACATCATCCTTAATATTCCAGTCACTAATAAACCCTATTTCTATTAAATTATTTACATCAATAACTTTATTGTTATAGGGTGACCAATAAAATGGTGAATAATAAACAGCTCTTCCTTTATGTGGATCCATAAACATGATTTGGAAACCAAGTTGTTCTTCTTTGGTAAAATCAGAATAACTCAAGACTCTTTCTTTATCTGCAAGCTTATAGGATTCTTCCGGTATATGCTGTATAGGTTGTATGACATCTGTATGCATATTATTATCTTTTATAAATACCTTTTCTCTTCCTGTTTCCATATCATACACGACATATTCACCCTCACCCAAAGCATAAATTTTATTATTAATTAGACATACCGCAACGGTTCGCTTGGTAATAATTCTCTCCTTTTTCGTATCCACTAATAAATAATTCCCTTTTAAAACACGAATTCGAGTTTCACAAAACCAATCTATTGTATTAAAGCTATCATTAAGTTCCTGATTCCCCTTAGTTAACCACGTGTCCATATATGTAATTCCCGCATAGCAGAGTAGAATTCCCAATGCGTAGAATGCTATCCTTTTTAAGTTTAATTCTTTTAGCCTTGACATATGTTACTCCTCATTACTTTCCCCAAAGCGAGAAAATGTTCTATGTACATAAAGTATCCACATAAATGGTTTTAGTTTCCCTGCTTGCATTGATAACGCTGCCGCATTATTTAACTCCATAATTTTTCCGAAACCATATGAATTTGGTAACTTATGTCTTTCAAAATTATAATTATCAATAAAACAACTTCGTTCATGTATAACTCCTTTCGAATCTATCATGACGCTTATATTTCCAGAATAAGTGCCGGCCAGTAAAAATGAAGAATTATCAAATATTTCATTTGTTTTTGAATCTGATCTAATATCTACTGTAAAATCAACATATTGATCTCGAATCCCACTTGCACGTACTCTACTAATTGCATCTCCCAGTGCATTAGTATAATTAATCGAATGCATAATAGTATCAGCAAAAGGAGATTTTTGATTAATTACATAAGTCCTACCTTCAATTAAAGTCATTTGATTTCCATACTTTTGTTGAATTTCATAATCACTCATTGCAGACATTTCCAAAGCAATTCCAGCACCTCCCGGATAAGCATTCGCTAAATTCATAAAATAATCTTTTTCTTTTATCACTCCTTTTTCTATTGCATCTTCTATTTCCTCTTTAGAATATGCTCCGTTTCCAGGGTACTGCTCACGCTCCTTCTCTTTTTGCTCCCATAATTCTTCTTCAGAGCGCTCTAATTGTGTAAGCAAATACTCATTCCACTTCGTTCCCATCTGGGAGATGTAGGCACCTGTGTGTCCG
>ERZ772956.3012-NODE-3012-length-10339-cov-14.435628_pt1 | contig 10339 bp, 6 predicted proteins | sample MGYA00580683_ERZ772956 | MGnify/ENA primary metagenome ERZ772956 (study PRJEB29015, sample SAMEA2738077) | human oral metagenome | biome: human oral; feature: human-associated habitat; material: saliva | place: China | collected 2212 ...
TTATCGTTGCTTCAAACATTTCTATCTTGAAAAAGTATGCAAGCAGCTTCGCCATCTGTTTCCAAAAGTTGTTTCTTATAACCGTATAGTAGAATTGGAAAGGGATGTAGCCCTACCCTTAACCTTGTTTATCAAGAAGGTCCTGTTGGGCAAATGCACGGGTATAAGTTTCGTTGACAGCACACCACTGCGTGTCTGCAAAAACCAAAGAATACATATTCATAAGGTTTTCAAAGGCATAGCTCAAAGAGGAAAATGCTCTATGGGTTGGTTCTTTGGCTTCAAGTTGCATTTGATTTGCAATGAGAAAGGAGAACTTCTCAACTTTATGATAACGCCAGGAGATATTGATGACCGTAAGCCTTTGGAGTACAAAGCATTCATAGATTTTATATATGGTAAGCTATTCGGTGACAAGGGCTACATCAGCAAGAACCTTTTTCAAAGGCTTTTCGTTGACGGAATACAGCTTATTACCAAATTGAAAAGTAACATGAAAGGAGCGTTAATGAGTGTTTCAGACAGACTTTTACTCAGAAAAAGAGCCATTATAGAGACGGTGAATGATGAACTAAAGAACATTGCGCAGGTGGAACACTCCAGACATAGATGCTTTGACAATTTCATCGCCAACTTATTAGGGACAATTGCTGCCTATTGCCTGTTTCCTAAGAAGCCGTGCATCAATGTATAAAGGACCATTGATACACAACTTGCTTTGTTCTGAATTCGTCGAACTCACATTAAACTATATGCATATCCCCACTAAATATCTACTGTCCCGAATTATACTTTAATTCTTGTGTTCGTTATAGTTTTGTCAAAAGCAGTAAACTTCATAATTAATCCCTCCTTTTGTAAGGTTCCTATTATTTTGCTTGTTGGAGAATTTATAGTTGATGATGTTAATGCTTTTATAATAGTAAAGGTCTTCTTATCTGATTCTTTATTTACTATGATCATTCCCCCTGGCAAAGTATTTGTTTTTACAAGAAACATGCGGTTTTTGCTACGTACATTGATTATATGGAAGCCATTTTCGGTTTCTTCTATCATGTATTTACCAGAACAGAAGGGCTTGCTCAATATAGAAAACTGATGCTTAGTAATGAGCTCATTCTCTTCTGATTGGAATAACTCTATTGAGTTACATGAATCTGTGGTTGATGAAGAGTTTATGGGTATGGGGATATCTTGAATAAGAATCATATCCTCATTCCCTTCACTCATATCTACTTCAACATTATCATGTATACTTTGTGTTTGCCTTAAAGTACTCCTTTGAACATTGATATTCTTTTCTTCTCCGTAAAAGTATGATTCCCAATCTCGGTCTTCATCAGGTAGTCCAAATTGAGAGTACATACCGACATTGTCCAATATGATACATTGTTTGTTTCCATTCTTACGCAAACCTCTTCCAACCTGTTGTATATACTTAACTAAAGACTTTGTTGGTCTTGCCAATTGTATGAACTCTATGTCTGGACAATCAAAACCTTCCGAAAATATGTCTACGTTAACAATGATATCAATGTCACCATTCTTAAAAGCTTGGATTATATTATAACGGTGTTGTGGTGGAGTTTTACTATCTATTTTTTCGATTTTTACACTATGGCTTCTGTATTGCTCACAAATATGTTCGCTATGTGAGCGGGAGATACTATAGATTATACCTTTTTTGCCAAATGCGATTTTTGAATAGCTATCATACAGTTGGGCACGAATCTTAGAAGTATCTATAACATCTATAAGTGCTTTTGTTTTATAGTCTCCATCAATATCAAACTCTCTAATAGTATTAATTGATTCAATAACTTTAGAATTTATAGGGATAGAGTAGTACTGATATGATGCAAGCCATCCTTTTTGTATAAAATCCTTGATAGGCATAGAAGGGATATATGCATCAAATAGACTTGAGAAACCGCAGTTGTTCATTCTCCATGGAGAAGCCGTTACACCGAGTTTCTTTGCGTTGGGACAGAAGTACCAAAGTTTCTTATATGAGTGTGCAATGGCGTGGTGTGCCTCATCAATGATTATAAAATTAAAGCTTAAATCATTAATAAGACTCCTGTTAGAAGCGTGTGTTATTGTTTGTATGGATGCAACCTGTATAGGTTTTGTCGGGTCACGCATCTCTTTCATAGTTCCGGCTAATACGCCATGGTCGATTCTGTATTTTGATAGACTATTAGAGCATTGTTCTATAAGTTCGCTTCTATGAGCTATTATGAGTATACGGAAAAAGATATTATGACGAAGTCCCCATACATTGATGTCTCGAATGATGGACGTAAATAAGCAAGTTTTACCTGTACCAGTAGGCATCTGGTACAAAATGTTGTTAGCAATATTCCATCGGCTAAAGATTTCTTCTTTAGCTTTTAACTGGTAATCACGTAATGTGATGTCTTGCTGATAAAACTCCTTATAATCCATGTTATACCTCGTATGCAGGGGCAAGTGATTGCAAAATAATATTCATCTCATTAACCTCAGCTCGGGTTAGAGCACGCCCTTTAGTTGTAGTCCAAGACTTACTAAAAGAAATAAGGTCGTTTAACCATTTTATCTTATCTGACTTTGTCCTAAAAGAGTCTGTTACTTTAATGGAGAACTCCTGTTCAAATGTCTTAAAACTCTCATTATTCTCTTTTGGGGTATGCCATTTATTATCTATGATTTCCTTGAGATCTTGCATGTTCAAATACTCAGTCCATTCTTGATCTTCGTCTTCACTATCATCCATTCGCATAAGACATCTTCCTTTTATGGATTTTATCTGATTTTCCCATGTACTTCCATATAAATCTTCCAATTTCAACAATACTTTATTTTTTATCTGTTTTTCTATAGCTTTGCCATATGATTTACCTTGCTCTTGAAGGTCTTTGTCCTGCGTTTCAATCCATTCTGTTAAACCTTCAGGATTATAAGAGGATATCTTTTGGCGAATTGCATTTTGATATTTTCTGAGCCAGAAAGTGTCTGCTCCTGCTCCCTTTATGAGTAGAATCTGGCTCTTGTCATCCGCTGGTATATTGCATATATAGTCTATTAAGGCATCAAAATAGGGAGCCATCTTCTCTTTTTGCTCCTTCGTGTCTGAATCTTGGGAAAGAGCATGTTGATGAATAAGGTGTTCATTAAATGAAGATATAAGGGATATAAACGCATACGTACCGCGGTTACATTCTATAAACTGCTCATACTCTTCAGAATACTCTTCATTCATTTTATAGTAGACATAGGCATAGCACTCCTTAATGAGGTTTGATATGCGTTTTTGAGAATCGTTCATAGCTTTATTATGCTCTATGCACTTTGTGTTATAGAGACAAACATCGGTATATTTGGTAAACTCTTTTGATGTTGCTTTGGGAAGTAGAGATGACTGTGATAAAGCAGTATCAAAGGGCTTGAAAGTAAGCTTAGCAGTATCCTCACCAATAGAAATTTTTCTTGTTAAAACACTATTATTTCCTGTAGCTAATTGTTTAATAATAGATGACCGTAAGGCTTTGAGTCTGGAGTCAAGACGTGGAGAGTTCCAGTTTAAGTCCTCATTTAAGTCAAGGCGTAAGCCTGGGCTTACAGCTTTCTGGTGCTCATTGATATCCATAAAAATTTTCAACTGCTCATCAGATGGTAAGCCATTAAAAGCGACTACGGGTATTGTATTTGTGTCCTTATACTTTGAGCTTGCATACCCATAAACGCGATGCTGTCCGTCTATAATATATGCAATACAATATGCATTTGGAATAGTAAGGTATCCCAATTTTGTTTTTGTGTTATCACTTCCTCCGGCAGCTTGTTCAAACTGTACTCTGTTCTTCTTATTTGAATCGTCGAAATTAACGATAACTGTGTTTGGGAAATATCCTCCTTTATCTATAAACTCACCAATTCCTTTGAGTCTTGAAGGAACGAGTAGTCGTTGATACGTAGGCATTGAGATCTGAGTGTTTACTTTTGTTCGATGTAGTACGAATCCAATTTTGAGCAATTTAGCAGGCTCTATAGATAGCATGTAGTATTCGTGTCCTCCCATACTACCTCGAAGTGCAGGGATGCGAATCTTTTCGTTATTTATTCTTTCATGCTGGAACATGAGTCCATAGAACTGATATATTACGGTAGATTTGTAGGATTTGATCAAACTGTTCACATAGTCATATGTGTTATCTGTAAACTGAAATATCTTATTATCAATCAAGCGTCTTTCATCGTAGCAATCTTCAGGATATGTATAGTTTCTTGTAGCGAAGATGAACTTCACCTTTTTCTCTTGCCCATAGATTCCTTTTAAAACATGCATTACTCCTTCTTTGTAAAGGCATATTTCTCCTATTTCCTTTTTGAAAGAAGCTTGTTTTATGTTTTCGGCAGCTTTACATTCTACAACGAAAATGGCTTCTTCACCAACTGCTACGACATCAATTTGATGCCTTTCTTCTGAACTTTTACCCCATTGAATGACCAATTTCTCGTCATAATTCAAAATTCTGAAGCCGAGGTTATAGAACATACACCAGATATCATCTTCAAAACAGATGTCTATAGGTTTAAGTTTTTGAATCTTTGCTTTGTGTTTAGAAGTAGAAACCTCTTCCCAACCTTCACTAAGATAGTCATCTAATTCATTCAAAGAAATACTTCTTGTTTCATAAGGAGTTTTCTTTGCCTTGAACTTCTTTGTAAGAACAGAGGGATCATCTGTCATGTGTTCTTTTATACTCTGGATTTGAGTTGGTGTTAATAGTGCCATATTTATATACTTATTTATTGTCCGTTGTTATAGTTCTTTATAAGTAATTCTATTTCTTTTTTTCTTTTGCCTACATGAGCATTTATGTATCTGTGAGCTTCTATCTGAGTTATATGATATCCCTGATAGAGCTTTGTAAAATAAGATTCTCCATGACTATCCATAGAGTTTGAGTTACTCTGCATTATTTTGCATCCTCTATCTGTCATTATATCACAGAATTCTTTTAATCTTTCCTGCTCTTTGTCATCAAATATGTTATGAGAATACTCTTTAAAGTAAGCTGTTCCCGATAGTGGACGATACGGTGGATCTATATAAATGTAATTATAGTTTTGTCCCAAGTATTTCGTAATATTACTATAGTCCCCGTTATAGATTTCAACCTTTTTAAACAGTTTATGGTCAGCCAATATAAGCTTCTCATCACATATTGTAGGATTCTTGTATTGACCAAATGGAACGTTAAACTTTCCACTGGTATTAACTCTATATAAACCATTAAAGCAGGTCTTATTTAGAAATATAAAAAATGCTGCTTTTTCTTTATCTATTATTTCCTTGTTATTGTAATCATCACGTACCTTATAATAATAGCGTGACTTCTCATCCATATTTGGTAACTGCAAATATTCTTTTTCTATCAGCTTCAGTTGCTTAATAAGTGCTTGAGGATTGTTTTTTATGAGTTTGTAGCAGTAAATCAAATCTTTATTTACATCGTTAATAACAACTCTGCGGATATTAGTAAAATGCGTAAGCATATAAAATAACATTGCGCCGCCACCAACAAAAGGCTCAATATATGTAATACTATCTTGCTTACAGAAATCATCAGGTAAATGAGTCGAAAGGAGATTCACAAGTGAGCCTTTCCCTCCAGCCCATTTTACAAACGGTTTTGCAACTTTTGTTATTTGTAGACCATCTTTTACTGCCATAATTCTTTAGAATTAGAGTTGAAGATTTTGTATTTAATAATTACTTTTCAAGCCGTGGCGACTTGTTTATATCAATTTCAAGGTTTCTACTATTTTGTAGTTTTTTCTATCAAGAAGAACTCCTGTTATATAATTTTTCATTGTTTATATGTTTCATATTACAATGTGCTTTACAAAGGTATTAAATAATCTATGAATTCCATAATATTAAGAGATTTTTTGTAAAATATCAGTGTCTTAGCTTAGCTTGTTAAAACTAACAGATACCCTTCTCCTTAACTTATATGGTGTATTTATATTTAATATTACTATCCAATAAACAATTTTTCAAATTATACTTTCCTGTCACTACAGTCACCCAAAGAGAGTGTATAACTAATTAATTTATAAGGAGTTTGTGCTAAATGTTAAAATGACAGCAAACTAAATTAAAAGTAGATTTGTGGTTCTTCCGTTAAATGGATAGATATCTCTGATTAGTTATATATAAAAAGCTGGTATTATGTATCTTTGTAGTGAGCAAACTGCAAGAACATGAATACCAGCATAATGCAAAACGCCTTAGGCGTCTCCCAACAAGATTGTCAGAATTTGCGCTACGAAGGTAATAACTTAGTTTTAGAAATCCAAACTCCAAAGGAAAAACTTTGTTGTCCTATATGTGGAAGTCTAATATTAATATTAATCGTAACAGCAGTCATATTCGTCGCTTTGTAAGTGTTCCTATAGGTCTGACCTATATAGACATGCGTGTACATCGTATTCAATGTCACGACTGCGGCTGTATTAAACAAGAAAACATCGACTTTGCGAAAGGGAAACGTCGGCACACTATAGCTTTTGCAAATATGGTGCTTGACCTGTCTCGCTTTGCAACAATTCAAGATATATCATGGTTCCTACAGGTATCCTGGGATGTAGTACATAATATACAGATGGAGTTTCTGCAGTCGAATTACTCCAACCCAGATCTTTCCACGTTAAGGCGTATTTCCATTGATGAGTTTGCCACTCATAAGGGGCATGTATACAAGACAATAGTTGTAGATTTGGATAATGGTCATATTGTTTATGTCGGTGATGGCAATGGCAAGAATGCCCTTGATGGTTTCTGGGAACGTCTGGGCAAGGACAAAGAACATATACAAGCAGTATGTACAGACCTTTCTGCAGCATATACAAGAGCTGTAAGTGAACACCTTCCCAATGCGGCACTTGTAGTAGACCACTTTCATGTAACCAAGCTTATGAACGAAAAGGTGGACTTGCTAAGGAGACAGTTATGGCATGAGGAAAAGGACATCAACAAGCGTAAAGTAATCAAAGGAACACGTTGGTTGTTACTCAGAAATGGAAATGATATTTTTGATTATGCACACAGAAATAGACTGGAGAATGCCTTGAGCCTAAACCGTCCGCTAATGATTGCCTATTATCTCAAAGAAGATCTTAAGGAAATATGGAATCAGTGTAGTAAGCAAAAAGCTAAAGCTGTGTTGGATGAATGGGTAAAGCAAGCTATAGAATCCAAAATACAGACATTAATGAAAATGGCGTCAACTATTAGAGCATACAAGACATACATATTAGCATGGTATGACCATTATATAAAAAATGGAACAATTGAAGACATTAATAATAAAATAAAGGTTCGGAAAAGACAGATATATGGATTCAGAAATGAGGAATACTTCACATTAAAGCTATATGCATTGCATGATAGGCGTCTACGCATTTAACGGAAGAACCATATATCCTTTTTAATCGTAATCAAGCGGTGAAAGAAGAAGGGCAGATGTCGTTACTGCGTAGTACCATTGTTTCGGGTATTTTACTACACGTTAATCATTTTTCTTTCACCGCTTTATCCTTTATAGTAGTTATGTAGTAAGATATAATCAGTGAAAGAAAAAGGAAAGATAAGAAATAATCATTAGTTATTACTTGAGTTCGGGATAGTTTAGCATGAAAAAAGTTCCAACTGCCTTGTTTTTTCCACATACACCGGCAGTGCCTCTGGCTTGTTATCAAAGAAGCAGTATGCTGTAAGGGCAGAACACAAGTTCATGATAAAGTTGTGTATCGAGCGGTGTCTTGAGTGAACAAGGTTGGCCTTGTTCTTAAGCAGTTCGTAAATGCACTCGATGATGTATCTTTTCCTCAGCATGATCTTGTCCCACATAGGCATCAATTTGTTCTTCATCTTAGCCTTGAGCCCATGAACGAGTTGGATACCTTGACCGGACAGGCTCTCAAAGAGTTCCTGCTTGATATATCTCCTCTATCAGCGAAGACCTTCCCAAACAAGACCTTTGCAAACACCGTCCATACCCTGCTATCCCTGTCATCCACATTTGCTCCTGTAAGACAGAACGTTATCACTTCACCAGAATCATTGCATAGCAGGTGCAGCTTAAATCCATGGCACCAGCCCATGGTGCCCTTTCCGTCCTTGGCAAGGCCGGCAAAGACTTTGTTGTAATATCGTCGTACATTGTGACACACGGGTATCATTGTGCTATCAACGAATGTTATACCCGTACACTTGCCGAAGGCATAGAGCTTCATGAACAGCATCATCTTAAAGAATACTCTTGGCATGAGTTCAACGAAGCGGTTATATGAAACCGCGTCGGGAAAATCCTGACGCATCACCCCTTTGACCCAATTCAAATAATATTCCTTGAAATTGCGATATGCGCCGAAATGATAGCATACCAAAATGGTCATAATCTCACTTTCTGAGAGCCTGCCCTTGCGGTTTCGGTAGCGTTTGCCGTCACTGTTATGGGACGGTAGACGCAGGTTTTTCGCAAATTCGGCATTCAAATTCTTATCAAACCCGTCGATTATACAGAAAATTTCAGAAACTTTGTCCTTGGTAATTATCGTTCAAAAATTTTGTAATCTATTGATTATCACCTATAAAGATACGAATTTTTGACGAGATTACCAACTTTTACAAGCCTTTTCTTATCCCGAACTCGCGTAGTTATTCGTGTTACCGAGCAGAAATATCGGTGTTATCACGGATGCAGGTTTCTGCAACCTCTCACAGAGATACTTCCTGAAAAAATGCGCTTCTGTGCTGTCCAACAGAAAAGACAGAACGATGATGAAAGGAAGCGGATAGAGCAGAGCATAAGCTTTTAGTTGTTCGTTTGCATAAATATCTTCCTCACCTCCAACCTTCTCATTGAGATGTGAGTTGGAGGATTTTATTATCGTTTGCAGCCTATGGTTGAGTTTCTTCCATGTTACCCCGAAGAACCTCACAAGTTCACTCTCCATCATAGCGATTTCGCCATTCCCCTTAAAGACAACTTGCATATTGCTGCCCCAATCAAAATAACTACGATGATTGGCAGTGTTTGTTCTTATGTTTGGATTGTTGTTTGTCTTCATGCCGTTTCCACCATTTTATAGATTGATATATCCGAAGGTTCACAAGCCCCTTTCTCCGTTGGTTCTATCTTCATTTCCGATTGTTTGGCGATGAGCCTATCCATATCCTCCGAAATTTTCTTGTCCGTTACCTGAGCATAAATCTGCGTGCTTGATATGGAGGCATGCCCCATCATCTTGGCTATGCTCTCAATAGGAATACCTGCGCTTAGACACATCGTGCCAAACGTATGTCTTGCCATGTGGTACGAAAGTCTTTGACGGATACCGCAAGCCTTACCCACGATGCTCAGGTTCTTGCCCATCACGCTACGGCTGCAATGAGGTTGAAAGACAAGGCTGACACCTTTTTCTTTCACCATCTGCTGTTCTTCGTTTCCTGCCTGCGCATTCCTGCAATGGCTGATGATGTTTTCAGCTATGGGGTGTAACGGTACGACAAACTCAACCTTTGTCTTCTGACGCTCCTTGCGTATGTACATCTGTCCATCCGCTGCTGTTTGGATATGGCTGTATTCCAAATTTTCCATATCAGCGATAGCCAACCCTGTGAAGCATGAAAAGATGAACATCAGTCTTGCCAACTCTGCTTCCTTGTCATTCATACTCATTGCCATAAGTTTCATTACATCTCCCTTTTGCAAGAAGCGTATCTTCTTTTCCTCCTTCTCATACTTGGCGTTCTCAAAGGAATTGCAGCGGATAATCCTGCTGCTCACCGCACGAAACATCAGTCGGCTCAGCCAACAGAGATTGGTATTGACAGTCGATGCTTTCAGCCCACGCTTTTTTAGGAAGAAACGGTATTCCTCGAACAAACTCTCCGTAATGGTGACGATAGATATGTCTTGTACTCCTTTGTTTTCGATAAAATCTCGGAGATTTTTATCAGAATAGTAAAGGTTCAGATAAGTCCCCTCTGCCCTTGACTTTCCAACGCTTTCCTTGACGGCTTGCAGTTCCGCTTTGCTCATTGCAAGGAGCGTGGTGGGGTTAGTGGCAATGCCTTGCAAACTGTTCTTGATAAGTTCCACACTTACCACTCCGTCCCTCGTCAGTATGTCCCGATAGGTTTTTTCTACCAATTCCCTGAACTCATTGATTCTTTGGTTGGTCTTCCTATTGGTTGTCAAACCCTGTTTGGAGTTCCACTCGGCAGGCTGGCACTCTTCGCCTGTGGTAATGGCTGTGTTCTTTCCGTCTATGGTGATAC
>ERZ772956.3016-NODE-3016-length-10330-cov-45.811095_pt1 | contig 10330 bp, 9 predicted proteins | sample MGYA00580683_ERZ772956 | MGnify/ENA primary metagenome ERZ772956 (study PRJEB29015, sample SAMEA2738077) | human oral metagenome | biome: human oral; feature: human-associated habitat; material: saliva | place: China | collected 2212 ...
TCATCGCCTTCCCGAAGTCCGGCGGCGGTTTCGACCCGCTGACCGAGGCCCCGGCCCCGATCACGCCCGCGCAGCGTAAGGAAGCCGGCGTCGACGCGAAGCCGAAGAAGCGCGGCGAGGAAGCATCCGAGGAATCCGACAAGTGATTTCGGTGCCGTGACCTTGTCCACGGAACCCCCATCGGTTACCGACCGGTGGGGGTTTCGTGCACAATAGGGGTATGTCGTACGTCGAGATGCACCCTGAGAATCCGCAGGCACGTCTGGTCAACACGGTCGTTGACCTGCTGGAACGCGGCGGCACGATCGCGCTGCCCACCGACTCTGGCTACGCGATCGCCACGAAGGCGGGCAACAAGGCGGGTATGGACACGATCCGTGCCATCCGTAAGCTCGATGACAAGCACAACTTCTCGTTGCTGTGCCACTCGTTTGCGCAGCTGGGCGAACTCGTGATCATCGATAATCACGAGTTCCGCACCATGAAGGCGCTGACCCCGGGACCCTACACGTTCATCCTGCGTGGGACCAAGGAGGTCCCGCGCATCATGCTCAACAAGAAGAAGCACACGGTGGGCGTGCGTATCCCCGATCATGTCATCACGCAGGCGATCGTCGAGGCGCTGGGCGAGCCGCTGGCCTGCTCGACGCTCATCATGCCGGGTGAGGAAGAGCCTCTGACGGACGGCTTCGACGTGGATGATCGTATCGGACACCAGGTCGACCTGGTGGTCGTGGGTCCCGTGGGCGTCGCCGAGCCGACAACGGTCATCGACTTCTCCGGTGGGGACGCTGTCGTCGCGCGCGTCGGAGCGGGTGATATTTCGCTCTTCGACTGATCGCGTGGTGTTTGAGCAGGCGTCTTTTTCGCGCACGGGCTTTTGCCTGCTGCGCCCGGAGGCGTCAGACGGGATCTATCGCTACGCCGATGGGCTCCCGATCGTCGGGCCGCGGCTCATGATTGATGGGGTTGACGCCGTACGCGTGACCTTTCAGTGGGGCGCCCAGGCCGCGGCGCACTGCTACGTCATCCTCAACACGATCACTGATCGGGCGCGCGAACACCTCGACGAGTTTTGCATGTCAATAGGGCCGGGACGGGCGGATGCTCGGTCGCTCGTGTGCGCGCTTCCCGCGGATGCGATCCTCAGCTACCAAACGGTGATCGTGGGGCCGTGGGGACTCGAGCCCGGGGTGCGTACGGAGATGGGGGAGTGGATCCGATTCCTCGAGGATGCGGGCCCTGATGAATCGAATCCTTTGAGAGTCGTGAATGGGCGAGGGGCCGCCGCATCGCTCTTCGTCGGGCCCGATGCACGGGTGGTGTGGCCGTCGGAGGATCTGGCGGCCCCCCAGATGTGTGCGCCGCGAGAGCGCGAGATTGGCGCGGCTATTAGTGCCCGGCTCGGGCACACGCGCCGGCGCCGGGTCGTGATGCACGACGGCGAGGCGGACCCAACGTGCACGCTCATCCTCTTTGACGGCGAGATCTGGCGAGGCAACGGTGTCGGCTGGCTGACTCGGCGCTATCCCGGCCTGCGCGTCGTGACGATCGACGCGGGAGAACTGGACGAGCGCGAGGCAGAGCTGACCGATGCCGATCGCGTCGGCGCTCTGCTGCAGGCAGTGTGTGACGAGGCGGGGGCGGGGCCCGTGATGGTCGCCGGCCAATCCTACGGTGGCCTCGCCGCACTCGAGGCCGGTCTGCGATCGGATGTACCCGTTGACGAGATCGTCGCTCAATCGCCGTCCCTGTGGTGGGGCGGTGCACAACGAGGCGTTGGCGAAGGGACGCTGATGGGCGATCTGCGCGTCGGGTCGGTGAGTCCGCGTCAGGGTGTGCGGCTACGGCTGCAGGTGGGTACGTTGGAAGAGACAATGCGTCCCGTGGTGGATGGCTGCGCCGAGCTCCTGCGGCGCCAGGGCGCAGACGTGGAGCTCGACCACTACCGCAGTGGGCACGACGTGGCATGGTGGCGCGAAGGCCTCGTGCGCGCCCTTGATGAATGGGAACCCTCTCACATGCTGACCAGGAATGAGACAGCCCAGGTCAATGCGTAGTCTGTAGGTTAGGCTTACCTATGCACCTGATAAGATCGACTGAATTGAGGCACTCGTGCACCTGTCGACGCGAATTCGCGCCATCGTCGGCGTCGCTCTGACCGCTCTCGCTCTGGGAGCATGCTCGTCCAACCAGCCCGCCCCGGCCTCGTCCCCTGAGGCTTCCGAGGCCGCCGAGACCTCCGCGACGCGCACCGTCACCGACGCATCCGGTCAGGAAGTGACCCTGCCGTCGCACCCCAGCCGCGTCGTCACGCTCTCTGAGCCGACGACCGACAACGCGCTCGCCCTGGGCGTCACCCCGATCGGCGTCGTCTCCGGCCGCGGCCAGCAGACGGTGCCCAACTACCTCCTTGATCGTGCGGGTGATATCCCGATCCTGGGCTCCATCGGCACCCCCAACCTTGAGGCCATCGGTGCGGCGCACCCGGATCTCATCCTCGTTGACGGCACATCGGTGAAGAACAATGACACTGAGACGCTGACCGCTCTGGCTCAGATCGCGCCCGTCTTCTTCACGACGCAAAAGGGTGGCGACTGGCGCGAGACCTTCACCCTGACGGCCGACGCGCTCGGTGTTGCCGACCAGGCGCAGGCCAAGCTCGCGGAATTTGATCAGCACGTTGCATCCGTGAGCGCCCGCCTGAAGGACGCCGGCTACCTCGATCAGACCTACTCGGTCGTGCGTTGGCAGGGCGATAGCGCCGGCCTCATCCTCAAGGAGCTGCCCGCCGGCCAGGCCCTGAGCGCGCTTGGTATGAAGCGCCCCGCCAACCAGGACCGTGACGGCGAGGGCCACTCCGAGCCCGTCTCGCTGGAAAACATTGATCAGATTGACGCTGACTGGATCTTCTTTGGCACCCTGGGTAAGTCATCGGTGAACAACCCCTCTGCCGGTGGTAACACGGGTGTCGAGGCCTCGGCCGCCGCCCTGGAAGAGGCGAAGAGCACCGTCGGTTTTGACTCCCTCGGTGCCGTGAAGGCGAATCACGTGATCCCCGTTGACGGTTCCCTGTGGACCTCCGCCGGTGGATACCTCCTCATGGACGGCATCATCTCGAACATCGAGGCCCAGTTCGTCCCGGCCTCCTGATATCGATGGCCAAACGATCCGGGTTGATGACCTGACATGACGACACGTCGCATCACCAGCGTCGCCATTGCTTGTGCAGTGGCGGCGCTGGTGCTTGCCATCGTGGCGACGGCCTCCCTCGCGCTCGGTTCGCGTCAGATTGCTCCCGCCGTCGTGTGGGACGCACTTGTGCACGGTGGCGTCAGTCAGGACGCCCAGGTGGTCACGCAACTGCGCGTTCCCCGTACGCTCGCCGCGCTCATCATCGGTGGAGCGCTGGGGCTGGCGGGATCCATCATGCAGGCGATGACTCGCAATCCTCTCGCCGATCCCGGCGTTCTTGGTATCAATGCGGGCGCCGCATTCGTCGTGGTGACGGTAACGGCTGCGACAGGAGTCACGACGCGCATGGGAACGCTGGTTGCTTCGCTTCTTGGAGCGGGGGTAGCAGCAGCCCTCGTTTTTGCTGTGTCGGGTAGTGGTGGGGGATCGCGTTCCCGTTTGGCGTTGGCGGGTATCGCGGTCTCCGCTGCTCTCGCGTCGCTCACGCAGGCGGTCCTGGCGGCAAACCAGTTCGCATTCAACGAATTCCGTTACTGGGCCTCCGGCTCCCTGGAAGGGGTCGATATGGCCTCCGTGGTTGCCGCTGGGGCAGTTATCGCGTGCGGCGGCGTTGTTGCTGCGCTTATCTCTTCGGCTCTTGGCGTCCTCGCTATCGGTGAGGATACCGCGGTGAGCCTCGGTGTGCGTGTGCGCCTCATTCGTACTCTCGGTGTCGTGGCCGTTACGGCCCTCGCTGGCGGGGCGACGGCGCTTGGCGGGCCGCTCACCTTTGTGGGTCTCGCCGTTCCGCTCTTGGTGCGACGCGTTGTGGGTGCTCGGCAGGGGACGATTGCGCTGTGGTCACTGATCGTTGGTGCCGTGTGGGTGTGTGCCGCCGATGTCGTGTCGCGGCTCATCGTCGCGCCTTCTGAGGTGCCCGTCGGCATCATCGTCGCCCTCATCGGTGCTCCCTTCTTTGTGATCGGTGCCCGTGGAAGGGGGATGTCGTGACGCGTGAGGATCATCGGTATGTGACCGTGGCGCGAGCGGGCTTCTCGTTGCGCGTCCATCGGCGCAGCGCCGCCGTTGTGCTGATCGGCTTCGTTCTTCTCCTCGCTTTGTCCGTGTATTCGCTGACGCTGGGCGACTACGGGCTGACCGCTGCCGACTCGTTCCGTCGCCTGATCGGCGACGGTGGTCCCCGTGATGACTTCCTGGGCGTCTACTTTGTCCAGTCCGTGCGCCTGCCTCGCATGCTGGCCGCAGTCGCGGTTGGATGCGCGTTGGGTATCGCGGGGCGCATTTTCCAGACGATCTCGGGCAATCCTCTGGGAAGTCCGGATATCGTCGGGCTGTCGACGGGATGCGCCACTGGTGCGCTGATCGCCATCATCATTCTGGGCTCCAGCCCGGCTGTGACGGGCGTCGGGGCGTTGATCGGTGGCTTGGTGTCTGGGGTGTTTATCCTTGCCTGTGCGGGTGGCATGCGAGTGACGGGCATGCGTGTCGTTCTTGTCGGAATTGGCTGCTCGGCTGCACTGCGTGCGGTGAATTCGCTGCTGATTGTGAAAGCGCCTCTGGAAGCAGCGCAGCGTGCGCAGCTGTGGAGCGCAGGATCATTTTCTGGAGTGACGTTTGCTCGATTGTTACCGCTTGGGGTGCTCTTAGGCGTTGTGGTGTTCATTTGCGTGGCCGCTGCGGTGCCGTTGGGACTCGTCGCGATGGGGGATGATATTGCGACTGGTCTCGGCGTGAGGGTGCGTCGTGTGCGCGTTCTTCTTATCGTTGTGGCCATTGTGCTCGTCGCCTGTGCGACGGCGGTTGCTGGGCCGATTGCGTTCGTTGCGCTGTCTGCTCCGCACGTGGCGCATCGTTTGTGCGGTGGTGGGGGAGTTGGCTTCGCCTCGTGTGCCGTTGTTGGGGCGTTGCTGGTCCTGGCGTCTGATGTCTGCGCGCAGCGCCTGTTTGCTCCGGCTGAGCTTCCCGTCGGTGTCGTGACGGGTGTTCTGGGAGGTTTGTATCTCCTGTGGTTGTTGATTCGTGAGGTGAGATCGTGACAGAGACCGTTACGAGGCAGGGGCTCACTGCCCGGGACATCGTCGTGGGCTATGGGAAAAACGATCCGATTTTGGAAGGTCTGTCGCTGGACGTGCTCACTGGGGAGCTCACGGTCATTGTCGGCCCCAATGCGTGCGGAAAATCGACGCTTCTGCGCTCGCTGGCGCGCGTCCTTGACGTGCGCTGCGGTGTGGTGGAACTTGATGGTCGCAGCGTTGCGGACATTAACCAGAAGGCGCTCGCGCGGCGACTTGGTCTGCTCGCCCAGTCGTCCGTCGCTCCGGGCGACATGCTTGTTGAGGACTTAGTGGCGCGGGGGCGGTTCCCCTACCAGTCGCTCCTGCGTCAGTGGAGTCGTGAGGATGACGAGGCCGTGGCGCGAGCGATGGAAGATGCAGGGATCGCGGCTTTGGCGGGGCGTCGCGTTGGGGAGCTTTCTGGTGGGCAGCGTCAGCGCGTATGGATCGCGATGGCGCTGGCGCAGTCTACTGAGATTCTGCTGTTGGATGAGCCCACGACCTACCTGGATCTGAACCATCAACTCGAGGTGTTGCGCCTTGCGGAGCGCCTGCAGCGTGCAGGTACGACGGTCGTCGCTGTGTTGCATGACCTGCATCTGGCATTCCGATATGCCACTCACCTCGTTTTTATGAAAGACGGGCAGATCGTGGCGCAGGGTGCGCCTACCAGGGTGGTAACGCCAGATCTGGTGGAGCTGGTTTTTGGAGTCGCGTGCCGCATCATCGATGATCCTGAGACGGGAGCTCCACTGGTCATTCCTCGTCGTTGAGGGGTGTTGTGCGTCTGAATATCTCAAATGTTGACCAGCGGGTCATCAGTGAGCATGATTGTTCGATAATATTGCTCACAGTCGTTCAGCAATAATCGCATAAAACCAGGTAAAATCAGGTGTTGAGTAGGTGTGCCACGAATTTGCTTGTTGCTCGCAATTACATCTTGGACGCAAGGCAATAGTATGGTTCATGTGGCGAGTGGTTACTCGGACACTGACATGATCGTTCTGCGCGTGACAGCGCCGATCGGTCGAGACTATCCCAGACAGAAGGAGGCGAATACGCATGACGACACACGTGTGCTCACAAAGCCGGGGACTTCGTATGTCCATGCTTGCGCTGACCGCCTCTGCTTGTGTTGTCGGCGGAATGTTTGTCTCGGTTTCTCCTGCCTACAGCGTGGATGGAATCGGTGATGGTGTGGCGCAGTGTGTGACCGCTTCCGAAGAAGGAGCGTCGATCATCGCGTCGTCGGTCGTCGCCAGCGGTTCGCAGCTGCATGTGGAAGGTGCTGGTTGGGGCCCCTCGTCGGATGACACCCTGGGTTTCGTTATCGTGACGCTTGATGATGGGCAGGAGCAGCGTCCTGACGATGTTGTGCTTCCGTCGTGGGCTCCCGTGTCAGTGACGCGCAACAAGGCTGCATGGTCGGTAGCAAAGGTCGACGCAGACGGAGCTTTTTCCATTGATCTTGATCTGCCTACCTCATGGGCTGTTGGTTCCTCTCATCAGGTCATGATCGGTGACGGTGTGACGGGTAACTACGTCCAGGTTGAGGTGACGGTCGTCGAATCCGCTGCCGAGGCGCGTTCCTGTTCACTGAATCCCACTGAGCCGGCAACCGCGGACGTCGTCGAGCCGAGCGGTGATGATACTGTGGCGCCGACACCTGACCCTGCAACTGACAATGCTGCCGCGGATGCGCCCGCAGATCCCTTCGATCCTGCTGGTGAGGATACTGCCGCGACGACTAATGGTGAGACGACTGCTTCTGCATCCTCGTCGAACGCCCCGGTGGTTGCTCAGACGCAGACGTCTGCGCCTTCGCGCGCGGACGATGCTCCCTCGTCTGCGTCTTCTCCCTCGCCTTCGTCGACCCCGTCGTCTGCGGGGGGCGCGTCCTCGGCCCAGGCTTCGACATCTTCGTCCGGTGGAGCCGCTACCGGCAGCGACCCGACGCCCGAGCCTTCCACCTCTTCGGAGCAGCAGAGTGTGTCCGCATCGCAGATTGGCCCCAAAGCGCACTCCGAGCAACAGGCGTCGAATCAGGCTGCCCGTGAGCAGGAGTCGCGTTTGAATGGCTGGATCCTCGCAGGTGGTGGCCTGCTTGCGCTTCTCGGCGCAATCGTGACGGTCAGTATTGTTCGACGTTCGCACGGTTTGCTGCGCTAATTTCGCCTTACCTGGTGGATTGCACTACGAATACTTGCATTAACCGATTGGTGTGCGTTGGAATTTAGCATTCACGCGTCACGCCTGTTACTCTTGTTCCAGAATAATTGCTTCTGAGGATTGAATCACTAAGGAGAACGGTATGCAGCACGCACGGGCTACTTCTGCCCTTGCCGCGCGCGGGCTTGCGGGGCGCAGTCGCTTGATGAGCCTCCTGATGGGCCTGAGCCTGTTCGCTGCCATTGCGCTCGCGATACCCGGATTTGCCGCTCGAGCGGACGGTAATAACGATTTGATTCCCGTCCCGAACACGACGTTTACTGTCACGATCGAGCACGGCTCGTCGTTCGAGTCGTCCTACGGAGCAACCGGCTACTGGGGTGTCATGCTCGATTCGGGTCGCGTGACGCCGGTTGAGAAGCCGACCTATGAGCGTAATGGTGAGAAGGTGACCGTCACGGCCGATGACGTGTGGGTTGCCACCGCTCCGAACAACTACAGCTTGACCGTTCCAGTTCCCAACGGCAAGAACAACGTCGAGGGTATCACCTGGGAGCCCGGCACGAACCACACGGTGACCGTGCTGATGTTCAAAGAAGGCCGTTCGCTCGTCGACGGTGACCCGGTGACCTACAACGTGCGCGTGTATCAGCCCGCTAGTGACACTGCGTACCCGGCTCACAGCGAAGACAATCGTCACGATCCGGTCCCGACCGCGGATCCGACGCACGACAATATCGACGATCCGCTTCCGACCCCCGCGCCTACGACGGAACCGACCGCTGATCCTGCGCCTGCGCCTGAACCGACGACGGAGCCTAGCTCCGATCCTGCGCCTGCGCCCAACACGGAGCAGCCTCCGGCCCCTCAGCCCGACGATCCGCAGCTGCCCGCTGTGCGTCCCGCCACGACTCCCTCTGCAACGCCGACGCCCACCCCGTCTGCGAGCGCATCCGCCGCAGCTTCGCAGCCGTCCGATACCCCGGTGTCGCCCATTACGGACGTGTCCCAGCTTACTGACGCCAACAAGGGTGGCGTGAGTGCTGCTTTCACCGGCGGACAGCTGACGATTAACGTTCCTTCGGATAAGGCCGTTGCTGGTGACTGGGTGAGTGCGAACATTATCCAGACCGGTGAGGCTCGCTGGCTCCAGGTCGAAGACTCCAACCAGGTGTCCATGGACGTGACGGGCCTGCCGATGGGCGATTACAAGGTCGTCGTGGCTAACCGCCAGCATGAACTGGTCGGCTGGGCAGAGTTCAAGGTCGCGTCGACCGTGGCCGCCGCTGGTACCGGTTCCTCGGTGGATGCGTCGGGTGGCGTGAAGCTGCACGCGGAGATGCTCTCCTCCTCGCTTGCGGGCAACGAGTCTGAAAGCCTCAACGGCTACCTGCTGGGAGCCGGGGCTTGCATGCTGATCCTCGGTGGCCTCGTGGTCGTCCAGGTTCTCTCCGGTCCTAAGATCGGGTCCTCCTCGAATGGAGTCACTCTGTCCTAAGCTAGGTTTCGTGGATCTGTTTGATTCTGAATCTGTCGACGAGTCGGGCGTGCCTGCTTTCAACGCGGGCGCGCCCCTCGCCGTTCGTATGCGCCCGACGACCCTCGATGAGGTGGTCGGTCAGTCTCACCTGCTCGGTGAAGGGGCGCCGCTGCGCCGCCTTCTCTCGCCCGGTTCGAGTGATGGTGTCGCCGTCTCCTCCGTCGTGCTGTGGGGTCCGCCGGGAACGGGCAAGACGACCCTCGCTTATCTGATTGCGCGCGCGTCCGGGCGCCGTTTCATTGAGCTGTCCGCAGTGTCCTCCGGTGTCAGCGACGTCCGGCGAGTTGTGGATGATGCGCGTCGAACCCTTGCCAGCGGGGGAGAAGAAACGATTCTGTTCGTCGACGAGGTGCATCGCTTTTCCAAGTCGCAGCAGGATTCGCTGCTTCCGGCGGTTGAGAATCGCTGGGTGGTGCTCGTCGCGGCGACGACCGAGAATCCGTCGTTCTCGGTTATTTCGCCGCTTCTCTCGCGCTCGCTCCTGCTGACGCTGAGGCCCCTGGATTCAGACGCGATTGAGGGATTGATCCGCCGTGCGCTGGCGGATGAGCGCGGTCTCGCTGGGCGCTTCTCCATCACAGACGAGGCCGTGGCTGGCCTCGTGCGTCTGGCGGGCTCGGATGCGCGCAAGTCCTTGACGCTCCTCGAGGCGGCGGCCGGCGTGGCCAGTGACGACGGCTCTGGTGAGATCACTGTCGCGAGCGTCGAAGCGGCAGCCAACCAGGCCCTCGTTCGATGGAGCAAGGATCAGCACTACGATGTGGCCAGTGCGTTCATCAAGTCGATGCGCGGCTCTGACGTTGACGCTTCCCTTCACTACTTGGCTCGCATGATCGAGGCAGGGGAAGATCCGCGTTTCATCGCGCGGCGCATCATGATCGCTGCGTCCGAGGAAATCGGCATGGCCGCTCCCGAGGTGCTCACCACCTGCGTGAGTGTCGCACAGGGCGTCGCGCTTATCGGCATGCCCGAGGCGCGTCTGCTCCTCGCTCAGGCGGTCGTCGCTGTCGCGACAGCCCCGAAGTCGAACGCAACCTATCTGGCGATTGACCGCGCCATCGCTGATGTTCGCGCCGGGCGTGGGGGAGCGGTGCCCGAACATTTGCGCGACGCGCACTACGCCGGCGCGAAAACACTGGGCCATGGCGACGGGTACCTCTACGCGCACGATCACCCCCACCATGTCGCCGCGCAGCAGTACCTGCCGGACGACTTGGAGGGCACGCAGTACTACGAGCCGACGGAGAATGGGCATGAGGCGATGCTCACGAAGCGGCTCGGCGTGATTCGCAATCTGCTGAAAAGACGCTAGGATGTAACAGTTGTCCGCACCAGCGGGCACCTGGGGCCTTAGCCGACGGACCAAACCGGT
>ERZ772956.3017-NODE-3017-length-10328-cov-2.780785_pt1 | contig 10328 bp, 5 predicted proteins | sample MGYA00580683_ERZ772956 | MGnify/ENA primary metagenome ERZ772956 (study PRJEB29015, sample SAMEA2738077) | human oral metagenome | biome: human oral; feature: human-associated habitat; material: saliva | place: China | collected 2212 ...
AACCTGCCGACTTCATAGCTGAGAAACGGTTACCATTGAAATCTTTATCAAGATTATATGGCGGATCAATCACGATAAGATTGAAATATTCATCCGGAATAAGCCCCAGACAATCCAGCAAGTCGCCATGAACTATCACATCATCAAAAAGTCCCGACTTCAGATCTTCAATGCTGTTCACCTTTGATTGCAGCAACATGCGTTCACTGCCCGATATCGTCAGCGTCTTATTCCTACCTGCCTTACTCTTTTTTATTACTGTCATTCCAACGTTACTAAAGCCATTTGAAACTTCCACATGCAACATCTTCATCCATGACACACGTGCATTTCATGTAGCAAAAATAAGAATTTATCTCGAATTATGCAAATGAAGATAGGGACATATTGTAAATTTATAATACTGTTTTTTACCCCTTTCAGAGCAGACCAAATAGAAATGAAAAACGCATTAAAAAGAGAAAAACAGGCATCATCTTGCAAAAAGAAGAGCTATTTCAGCCAGACAATTTGCTGAAATAAGTCAAATCAGCCCCTCACTACTGTCATTTCATCGTGCAATCTGTATCAACATGCGTAGTCAAATGGTGCAGATGATGAAGTAAAGTGAAAGGAATGGCCAGACAACAAGATTGACAAGGCGAAAGAACTCCATTCTCCTTGTCAATCTTTTTGATTATTTTGTTAAATAAACATAAACAAAGGAAACCCTTGGTTTATGCTGTGTAATGAGAGGGAGGCAGGCGAATGAGTCATTGCAGTGGTTTAAAAAGTCGCCGCACTTTCACTGGTAAGGACTATAAGTAAGGCTTTTTCCCCTTTTAGAGAGGGGCTGGGATGAGCATTAGGCCTTAGTGAAAGCCTTCTGTTTCTACTTCCCATTCGTCCTTTACCGCCTTTCCTGCCTTCATTCCTTTTGCCACAATGCGGTTCAATCCGGGTTGAAGCGTGACGTGGAAAGTGCAGAGCGAGATGTCGTTGGGTGTGAGGGCAGGCAACGGTTTGCCGTTAATGGTGAGCGTAACCGACTTACAATTGGAGAACACCCATAGGTCGATATCCCCCTTTTTGCGTTCCGTGCATCGCTTTCCTGCAATATATACCATTGGTTCGGGGTTCCAGTTGGCCTTGTAGAAGTAGTAGGCATCTTTCTTTGTCTTGCGGTCATGCGTCACAAGTCCTTTGTCGTTGATGCCCGGCCGGTCGCCTTCTGTGCGATGAGCAGCACCGAAATCAAACATGTTCCATACGAAAGAGCCCCAGAGGAAAGGCCTGTGTGAGATGATATCCCAATTGCGGATGTGGTAGAAAGTCTGCCAGTTTTCGGGATGCCACCAGCTGTTTGGTTGAGGCTGGATCAGCGAGTCTTGCTGTTGTCTGACGGAGGCGCCGGCTCCATATTCGCTCAATGCGATGCAAAGTTGCGGGTACTTGGCATGCATTTCGTCAAGGAATGTGGCTAAGGTTGAGGGCGTAGAGCCATACCAACCGTCGTAACGGTTCCATGCCATCACGTCGGTAATGAAGTTCATTTCGCCCATTTGGTTGCTCGCGCAGGTAGTGAGTCGCGTGCTGTCTTCGGCATGTGCCAGCGTGTTTAGCTCGCGGATATAGTCTGAAGGATTGTCACCTTCGTATTTAAGTTCGTTGAACAATCCCCAGAAACAAATGCTTGGGTGATTGAAATGCTGTCGGATGAGTTCGCAAAGTTGCGCTTTTCCGTTGGCACGAAAACGCTCGCTGTCGACAAATCCCTTGTCAGCATAGCCGCCAGGCCCAACGAATGGGATTTCAGCCCAGGTCACAATGCCTGCCCGATCCATTTGATCGTAGGTGTAGCTTGAATGTGGATAATGGGCCAGACGCACGGCATTGACGCCCATTTCGCGCATCAGTTTCACGTCTTCCCGGATATCTTCCGGCGCGAGGGCATTGCCCACAACGGCTCGGTCTTGATGTCTGCAAACACCATGCAGCTGTAAATGGCGACCGTTGAGGAAGAAACCGCGGGCAGGGTCGACTTTATAATAGCGTAGGCCCAAGGGCTGTTCAACCTCATCGAGCAGTGTTTTACCCTGCCACAGACTCACTTTCACCTTATAAGTAAAGGGGTCTTGCGTGCCATTCCATAGATGAGGACGGTGTATGGTGAATGGAATCGTGTGCTTTTTCACCATGGCTTGCGCCTCAAGACGGATGTTCTTCTGTTGTTTGCTGATGGATTTTCCGCCTGAAAACACTTCCACGGCAACCTCTACCTGTTGTGTTTTGTCGGTAGGATTGTCGAGCATGACATCGGCTTTCACGTCGGCCTGCTGTGCATCTACTTTCGTTTGGCGCAGGTAGATGCCTGGCGAAGCATAGTCAAGGGGCGAAATACAGACGTCGTTTGTCAGCAGTAAAGCTACGTTTCTGTATATTCCGCCATAGAAATTGAAGTCGCCCACGAGCGGCATTACATCGAGTTGCTCGGCATTGTTGACGCGGACGAGCAGTTGGTTCTTGGCACCATAGATGAGTTTGTCGGTCAGTTCGAAGATGAAAGCGCCGTAACCTCCCCGATGTTCTCCAATGTGTTTGCCGTTCAAGAAGAGGTCAGTGGTGGTATTTGCGCCTTCAAAACGGATGAAGATGCGGCGTCCCTGCCATGATGCGGGTACGAAGAGTGAACGGCTGTAGTTGCCTATTCCACGCTTGTAATCAGGTTTTCCGCTGAGGGCATCAACGGCATTCCAGGTGTGGGGAAGGGCGACTTTATGACCGCTTCCCTTATGCACTTCATGGGAAAAGCGAAACAACCAGTCGTTATTCAGAGGGATAACGGCGCGCTGGGCGCTTGAAATCGTGGTCATGAAGACCAACGAAAGCAGCAGAAACAACCGCTGTATGGAGTTGCTTCTGCTGTGTGTAAAAGAGGTATAGTTGAGCATAAACAATCTTTTTTAAGGGTTATCACGGGTCACAGTGCAGCGATATTGACCGCTGAGCGCTTGGTCATTGGCCGTGAGCGTGATGCGATAGATACGGTCGCCCCACACCTTAGAGAGTCTCTGGTCGGTCAGTTCAACGGCTTCAACAGTGGGTTTGAACACGTTGGCATCATAGGAAAGTGTGGCTTTTACCTTGTTGATGTGCAGCTTGATGCGTCCTTTCTCGCTGATATCTACGTTTCCCCAAGTCATGAAATTCAGCTGATTGGGAGCCTTTTTCATTTTCAAGCGATAGTCATCTGTAATGACAAGACGGTTTTTCTGGAGCTGATAAGCGCGTATCCAGCTGTCTACGGCAGCCTCTTCCGGATAGGCTTTGGCAATATCTGCAGTAAAGATGCAACGCTTTTCATCGGCACGAACCTGCGTTGCATGATATTGAGTTCCAAAGCTTTCGGGCTGTCCATTGATGATGGGAAGATTGTGATAGTTGCTCTGCATGGTCCATATCGTGTAGCGTTCGCTGCTAAAAGTCTTCTTGGTATAGGTGCCCACGCCGGCATCAATCAGCAGAGGAACGTTGTCAATGGCAAGGATGCAGGTGCCCACATCATTATGGTTGTGGCTTTCGTTGTTGTGTCCTCCCTTGGCAGCGAGGAACATATTGCCGGAGCGCATGTAGCAGAACTGGGTCTCAGGATACCACATAAAGCGTGGTGGACGATAGGCCGTTGTCTCGCTTTTCAGCTTTGGAAGGCTGCGCAGATTTTCGAGTTCTTGATACAGGTCGAGCCAGGTGGAGGGCAGTTTCGGAGGATAAGCCTTCGCACGCATGGCTGCCATAGCCTTCATGACAAGGCTGTTGACGGCGACACCATAGCGATAAACGAGCATCGTATTAAGTTCGTTGGCTCGTGCAGAAGCATCGGCAAAGTTGACAACCCATTCGTCTCCGATGTATGAAGCAGCGATATATTCGCCCATTTTCTTGATTTGTGGCTGCGAAAAGAAGTTTACTTTGCCCCCTGTGATGAGTGACAGGCCAGAGAGATATTCAAAGAGTTTGCCGGCTGCATGCCCCCAATAGGAGGGGCCCTCCTCGCATGCTCCGTCGCTTTTAACGTAGTTCAGGTATTCATCTACAGACTCCATGGAAAGACGGATGGCTTTGGTGAGTTCTTCAGGATTGTTTTCCAAGAGCATAAAGCAGAACAAGGCATTGGCGTTACACCATGGTGTCCAGTTGTTGAGCAGACGGTCTTGTTTGTAATTTCGTGCCATCCACCAGAAGTCATTGCGTTTGAAGAAAGGGTCAAGTTCGCGTCGTTGCAGTTCATAACGCAGTCGGTTGGCGATTATCGGGTCGACTTTATCAAACTCATCTTTCATGAAATAATACGTCCAAGCAAGCAGTTGTGCAATATCTCCTTGGCGTAGTTCGAGAATTTCCTCACGATAATCAGGTAATGCCCTGTGGCTTTTCTGGTAGGCAGCAAGGTGGGCAGACTCGGCCCAAGAGGTCATTTCGCAGAAGAAGAACACGCCATTAATCAGGTCATCTACAAAGCGTCCACGTCCTTCTGCAAGTTCAGCTACGAGCAAACGACTCAGCACGTTAATGTTTTGGTTGTAGGGTTTTTGCATGGTTGTACGGTTCCCTGACCGTTCATAATCAAGGAAATCTGTGGCCCGGACGACCTGCCATTGATAGTCAAGATAGCGCTCTCCAGCCTCTATAATGGGCTTTTTCTCAGCACCAAGCAAGGTTTCCCAACCTGCACGGTCGGCATATTTGGGATAAGGAACCCACTGTTGATGCATCACAAGTGAACTCTGTATGAGGGCTTCTGAGACGTTGTTTTGTAGTAGATTTCGCTTTTCATAGGCCTGCGAAGTGCACAGAACCGTGAAGAGTAAGCATATTATGAAAATCGTTTTCTTCATCATTTTAGCATTAAATCAAAAAAGATTCCCGCACAGATTCACATCTCGCGGGAATCACCATTCATGTACATATATAACCTAAAACTACCAATCTGGGTTTTGAGTGAGGTTTCCGTTCTTTTCTATTTCGTCTGCCGGTATCGGCCATAGATAGTCACGTTTCGTCACAGAACGCACGTAGCGGAACTTTCCTGTGATATCGGTTTCTTTCCGTTTGTCAAGAGTTTCCAAGAGTTTCCAGCGTTTGAAATCACTGAAACTCCATCCTTCTCCTGCAAGCTCGACAGCTCTTTCATGCTTAATTCTCTCGAATACTTCATCCTTGGTCGTTGCTTTCAGATAGGTAGGCCCACTGTTGATGCCAGGCATCTCGACACTCTTGCGTGCTCTTACCTGATTGATCAAGGCCACAGCTTCGTTCTGATGGCCTAATTCATTCTGACATTCTGCCATCATGAGCAATACGTCTGCGTATCTGATCAGTGGAAAGTTGATAGGTGTGTGAGCGCGGTTGTTGATGGCTCCTCCCATATTTCCCTCGGGAACGAACTTGCGCCAGAGATAGGTTTCATAGTTACCATTGACGCGGATGTAGCCTTTTCCACTCGTAATAGAGGGCGCAATAACAAATTCGCAGTCCTCTTGTGCATTGGCAAACCAGCCGGTATAGTTTGTATAAGGCAAGATTACGGTTGCATTCATGCGTGGATCGCGCTTGCCATACATTTCCAACAGTTTTGCTTTTCCTGCCGGGTAAGCCTTCACTTTACCTTTCTCCATTGTGGCACGGAAGGTTTTTACCTTGACATTATTATCGGTCTTGATGCCTGGGAACCAATCATCCCAGTCGAAAGGACGCCCATCTTTATACTCATAAGTGTCTACAAAGTGTTGAGAAACCATGACATTGTTCCAGCAACTGCCAAAGGTTTCACGGGCTCCCATGTAGAAACACATCGGCATTCCATGGTCTGTGCCGACTCCCCCCATGTTCTGGATGGCGAAAATCATTTCAGATGACTCGTCACCTCCTGGCTTAAAGAGTCCTGCATAGTCGTTATAAAGCGCGTATTTCCCTGAAGCTACGACCTTCTCAAAGCACTCTAAGGCTTTCTTATACTCTTTGGCATACAGATAAACCTTACCGGTCAATGCAATAGCTGCATATTTTGTAGCACGCCCATAGTTAGCTTTATCCCAAGCTTCAGGCAGTTTATCGGACGCTTCTGCAAGGTCTTTCAATACAAACTCGCGTACCTTTTCAATTGGTTCACGGGGATTTTTCATCTCACTATAGCTTTCGCCGACAATTACCGACTCGTCATAGACAGGCACACCACCGAAGAAATCCATGAGTGTGAAATAGTAAAGCGCACGCATGAACTTAGCTTCAGCCTTGTATTGAGCTTTCAGTTCATCAGTCATCTCACAGCGGTCAACATTCTGTAATACGCCATTTGCACGTGCGATGCCTTCGTAAATACCTTGCCATTTGCCTAATACTTTTCCGTTTTTCACGTCATAAGTACCACGTTGTACAGGCTGATACGATGGTGGGTCATATCCCATAGCGATACCTCCTAAGCCATCCAATGAGAATTGGAGACCGAAAACATCCGGCTCCTGCATTTGACTATAGACAGCCATCATCGCCTCCTTAGCATGCTCTTCGTTCTTATAGAACTGCTTGGAGCTTAGTTGATCGGCAGGAACTCTATCCAGATCGTAGCAGCTATGCAGGGACATTGTCATTGCAATAGCAGCAATCGTTATATATTTGATTTTCATATTATCATGTATTTAGAATGAGACATTCAGACCAATTACAGCCTGTTTCATTGAAGGATATGCCATTCCACTTACTTCAGGGTCGAAACCCTTATACTTAGTGAAGGTAAAGAAGTTCTCCAAACTGCCGTAGATGCGCACCCGTTCGATATGGATCTTTGCAGTCAGTGCCTTAGGAAGCGTGTAACCTAATTGGATATTGCGAATCTTTACGAAGCTCTTGTTCTCCAAATAGAAGTCGCTATACTTCGTGTTCTGCTCGTCCTGATATTCCACAAGGCGGGGATATTTTGCATCGGTGCGGCCTTCATACCAGCGTCCATCGGCTATTTCCTTGTTGATTTGGTAACCGTAGCGCACGGTAGGAGTGTTGTATGCCGCATGCTGCCAATACACCTTGGCACCGAATGCGCCTTGTATCAAGGCAGAGATATCAAAGCCCTTCCATGCAGCATTAAGGCTCAAGCCCATGATGAACTTAGGATTGGGACCGTCGCTGACAATCTCTTTATCGTTGTTGTCAATGACACCATCACCATTTACGTCCTTATAAAGCAGGTCACCTTTCTTAGGTGTGCCGAAAGCTGCAAATGGATTGACTTTCTTTCCGTCTGCACCTATAGGCGCATTATCAATGATTTCCTGAACGCGTTTCATGTCTTCATCGGTCTGCAAGAGTCTTTCAACGCGCAGGAGATACTGAGAATTGATGCTGTGTCCTTCCCAAATAAGGTTTGCACCACTGATAGCCATACCCCCTTTATCCTTGCCTTTGAACTTATTGACTTTATTCTTGATGAATGTGAAGTTGGCAGTTGCACCATAACTGAATTCATTCACACGGTCTTGCCAACCCAAAGTAAACTCTACACCTTGGTTGGTTACGGTCGCACTGTTAACCTTTGGAAGGCTTGTTGTACCGTGCACAGCCGGTGCGGGGAGGTCAATCAGGATATCGGTCGTGCGTTTATTGAAGTAATCAAACGTTCCCGTTAGTTTGTTTTTGAAGAAACCAAAGTCAAAACCAAGGTCGAATACATTAGTGGTTTCCCATGATAACTTTTCGTTGGCCAAGGCTGTCTGTGCCATACCTGTCACCATTGTATTGCCCAAAACATAATTCAACGCGCCTTTCTTGCTCGTGTAAAGTGACTGTGAAGCATAGTTACCGACAGCGTTGTTACCCAATGAACCATAAGAAACACGAAGCTTCAGATTGCTTAACTGACCATTGAAAGCACCCTCCATGAACTTCTCTTGATCCATACGCCATGCTGCAGAGAGTGATGGGAAATATCCCCAACGCTTGCTTTTCTGGAAGCGTGATGAACCGTCGGCTCTGAGATTGAACTCCATTAAATAGCGATCTTGCCAGTTAAGGTTAAGTCGGCTGAAGTAAGAACGCATGGCCCATTCAGACAATCCACCGTTAGCGCTGGCCTGACCTGTAGCACCATCGAGCACACTCATGCTCAAGTCAATCAGGTCTTGCTTGGTAACATTGATGTCTTTTGAACGGTAAAGCTCCTGACTGGCACCCAACATGAAGTTCATGGTGAGGTTGTTCTTGAAGTATTTACTGTTGTATCTGAGCACTATATCATTGAAATAGCGTTCTATCTTGCTGTTTTTATTATAGATATTGAACTTCGACTTAGTCGTGTAAGTCTTTTGCTCTGTCTGGAAGTTCCAGCCTTCCTGCACCACAGGCTTACGCATAATATCCTCGTCGAGCAGTTCATATGAGTAGCTCAATGCCACAGAAAGTCCCTTCATAGGCTTGATTGTGGCAAGGAAACGAGGGTGGAAGTTGTTCTTACGGTCGGTTCCTGCCCACTTATATGCACGTATCAAGGGGTTGTTGTTAGCACTCTGTGCGGCGTCTTCCTCATTGTTCATAGCACCAAACCTGCCGTCGGGAGCACGGAAAACCATACCCGGAGTCGTTGCAGAAGTATAGGTGAAGACGTTGTCAATCTCGTTATATCCAGGCTGCATGTCTGATACATAGCCGCTCATCTGAAAGCCGATGTTGAGCCATTTGGCTACATCTGCATCGAGGTTCAAACGTCCGTTGTATTTCGTAAAGCCTGCATTATGCATTACACCGGGATTATTCATGAAGCCGAATGAACCATAGAAGCGTATCTTGTCTGATCCTCCGGAGACAGAGATGACATGGTTTGTTGAAGCAGAGCTTTTGAAAGTCTCGTCCACCCAGTCTGTATTAGGATACTGCAAAGGGTTCTTGCCTGCGTCATTGCGCCATGCATCAATTGATTTCTGGCTGAAAGGAGCTTTCTTCCCACTGTTAGCATAGCCCTCATTAATGAGTTCCATGTAGCGTGCATAGTCTGAAACAGGGGTCAGAGTCTTGCGAATTGACTCGAAAGAAACATAACCATTATAGTCAACCTTTATTTTACCACTCTTTCCACTCTTGGTAGTGATGAGGATAACACCGTTAGCTGCCCGTGAACCATATATGGCTGCAGAGGCTGCATCCTTAAGAACGGAGATGGATTCTATGTCTTGTGGATTCACAGTATTAATGCCGGCTTCTGATCCATCGATGATAACCAATGGCGCAGAAGAGTTCAATGTGCCTTGGCCACGCACCAGAATAGACGCGTTGTCATCACCGGGACGGTTGTGATTTGAAGTCACCGAGACTCCGGCTGCTAAGCCGGCAAGTGCCTGGGAAACGTTAGTGAGCGGACGACTTTCGGCAAGTTTCGACACATCAATTGACGAAACAGAACCTGTCATGTTTACTTTCTTCTGTGTTCCATAGCCAACAACAACCACTTCATTCAGCAGTTTGTTGTCTTCTGCCAAGGTAACATTCAGGGTTTTCCGTCCTCGGAGTTTGATTTCCTGTGTCGTATAGCCTACGCTCGAAACGATAAGCACGGCATCCGCTGATTTCACTTTCAGCGTAAACTGGCCGCTGAGGTCGGTCACGCAGCCGTTAGATGTTCCTTTTTCCATGACCGTAGCACCGATCATTGGGCCCATAGCGTCAGATACATGGCCTGTTACTGTCACCAAATCCTGTGCAGTAGCCATTGGCATTTGGCCGTTCTCGCTCGTCCCTGTCATTGTAGTTCCGGCATGAACTGACATTGAAGTCAATGCAAGCGTAGTACAGAATAGGGCCTTTTTCCAAGGTACATTACTGTTTTTGTTTCTCATAAAGTTAAATAAGTGTTAGGTTAATAATTGGAAAGTCCCAAAAGATTATTACGTTATTTTGGTGACAAATTTAGCATATTAGGGCATAATGGAATGGTAAAATTGTTCAAAAGAATTACAAATTTGTACAAAAGCATGTATTTGTTTGAATTTTATGGAATAACACTTAAAGTTCAGGAGCAAAGCGGTTTCTTCGGAGTTGCCATATGTTTCATGCCTTTTAAAAATTAATACAGCCTATAGAAACTTTTTGATGAACATCCCTGAAGCTTGGCTGAAGACTCATAATGCACTGTCTAAAGCCCAAGATAACGCATGGGGTCGCATTATGAGACCTCTGCAAAACCTACCACTCTCTCAATTTTCACCCATATATACTCTTAGAAGAATGAATATTTTTGACCGAAAGATGCCGCTGGAGGTTATTTTTGAGTAGATAATAATCTTTTATCGGTGTATTTTCATATTATC
>ERZ772956.3018-NODE-3018-length-10322-cov-12.808513_pt1 | contig 10322 bp, 14 predicted proteins | sample MGYA00580683_ERZ772956 | MGnify/ENA primary metagenome ERZ772956 (study PRJEB29015, sample SAMEA2738077) | human oral metagenome | biome: human oral; feature: human-associated habitat; material: saliva | place: China | collected 2212 ...
TTTGGTGACATCACTTGGTGGTCCTACAGGACCTGGTTTGAACCCTGCACGTGACCTTGGTCCACGTTTGGTTCACGCCTTCCTTCCAAAATCTGTCTTAGGTGAACACAAGGGAGATTCAAAATGGTGGTACGCTTGGGTACCAGTTGTAGCACCAATCTTGGCTGCAATCGTTGCCATTGCTCTCTTTAGCTACCTTTATAAGTAAGACCAGAACACTTTTCGTAGACATTACGGAAAGTGTTTTTTTAAGAAAGTTTCGTGTAGAAACAATAATTAAGTCTGTTTTTTTATGGGGCTTTAATTGTGTTATTTTAATAAAGGAGTTAGTAGCTTGTTAATTATAATTATTACCATCTGCTTATTATTTTTATATTTCTTAATGCATCATCTAATTCAGCAGTCAAAGAATCCTACAGGAATACTCGGGAAAGGAATGATGAAAATTTGGAATTATACTTATTTTCCTATGTATGTGTGGGCAACCAGACAACTGGATAAAAATGATGTCCATAGAATACTAGATGTAGGAGTAGGAAACGGTCGTTCAAGTATCTTTTTGAAAGAAATCTATCCAAGAAGTACAGTTATAGGAATCGATAGTTCAGCAACTGCTATCTCAGAAGCGAAGGATTCGGAAAGTTTAAACCTTAAGTTTGAACGAAAAGATGTTAGAAAGACAGGTTATCCTGATGAAACGTTTGATTTAATAACAGGCTTTCAAACGCATTTTCATTGGGAGGATATAGAGACTTCATTTACGGAGTTAAGAAGAGTTCTTACATCAGATGGACTGCTTTTGCTAGCTTGTGAATGGCAAAAATTAGTTTATTTCTTGCCACAATTCAAAGTGGAGGATGAGTTTAGTAAGTTCTTGTCGTCAAAAGGACTGAATCTTTTAACAAGTCAGAAGAAGGGGCGATGGATTCTTTATAAGATTGTAAAAGAGACAAATTAAGTAAGTAAATGCTTATTATTAGGACTTGGGATGAAAGAAAGGGATCTAATAGAAGATAAAATCGAGCGACTAAATAAAATAGCATCTGCTCTGGAAGATATTCATATAGAAAACCCTATCAATGCAAAAGCTTCTTACAAGGTTTTAGAGCAGTATTCAATATCTTCTGAAGTGGATCCAAAAGATACTAAAAAAGTGATTTAGGTTTTCGTCAAGCAGAAAGGTCTGAAAGATAAGTTTGTAGTATCGTCAGAGACTTTACTCAGTATGAAAAATTAGAACGCAATTCTGAAGCAAGAAGAACAAATCAGAGTCTGTATGGTAAAATTGAAACAAAAGTAGATTTAACAAAATAGAAAAGGGTTTTAATGCTATGAAAAAGAAAGATTTACCAAAAATTATTATAATTTCTATTTCTATTTTATTTGTAATACCATTACTGATCAATCTATCCTTTAAAATTGATTCTATACGTTTGTTAGCAGCTGAGTGGACGGCAGGAGATTTACTGTCTTTCTATGGTGCTGTTCTTGGAGCAGTCATAACATTAATAGGTCTAGCTATCACATTAGATTATCAATCAAAACAAGCTAGAAAAGATGATGAAATTAAGTATAAACCTATTTTAAAACTAAGTGCAGTCGATGTTGAATATATTGGTTTTATGGGTAGACGAGAAGTTAAAATCATGTTCCCATTTTATGCATTTAAACACGATGAATATAAAACACAAAAAAAGATGCTTTTTTATAGACAAATGGAGGATACTAGTGATTTTCATTTGATATTTGAAAATAAGGGAAGAGGAGAAGCTGTTGAAGTTTATCTAGACTCCGTAGGCATAAGAGAAGTAGATTGGGACGAAGATAGTCATTTATATATTGGCGCAAGTGTTCCTATGTCTTTAGGTGAGATTTTAGTTAACGAGAAAGCGGACATTATTATTTCCTTACCTAACTATCTGTTTTTGAAGACAGGGCGAGAATACTATTCCATTAGGATCGATTTGGTAGTGTCTTATGATGACATGTTCCATAGAAATAAAAGAACAATGAAAATATTATCTGATTTTCAGATTATTCCGGTACATGAAGCAACAGCTCCTTATATATACAAAGAGGGATTTGAATATTATGAAGTTGCGGTACGTTATAAGGGATCTCAACAAATAGAATAGAGCACAAGGCCAATAAAATATGCCCTATTGGCCTTGTAAGTGCAACTTGATTCTACTGGTTTTATGACACGGCCATTAGAGTTCGGCAAAAAGGAGGTAAGAAAATGTCGAAAATCGGTTATGCCAGGATCAGCTCGGCCGATCAAAATCTATCTCGGCAACTGGAGCAGCTGAAGGGATGTGAGAAGATTTTTCAAGAAGTGGCCTCAGCTGCAGGCTCTCCTGGGGTACGTCCGAGAGGGGGATATAGTGGTCATCAGTGAACTGGAGCGCCTGGGACGAAGCAATCAGGAACTGATAAAAGTCATGAATGACATCCAAGCTAAGGAAGCTAGCCTGTAGGTGTTAAATCTATTTACCCTTCGATGGATTGAGGATGACAACTTCAAATGGCTGTAAGTAGTCTGATCCTAGAAATTTACAAATACCAGGCACAAGCAGAACGAGAACTCATTAAAGAGCTCCAACGTCACTTTATTTAGAAGGTGATGAACGCTTGTAGCATGCCTTTAGTTTATATCTACAGGACTATTTTAATAAAGACATTAGCAAGTTGACAGGGCGGACTTTTAGGAGGTATCAGGAGAGATACCAAATAAGGCGAAGCAATTAGTTACTCTATTCGTGAGATATTGTAAAATAATTTGAATTACTTATAAGTTATACGAATACTTGACACTTTATGTCGTAAATGTTGTAATGTACTAAAGAATGAGAGGAGTTAGGATGGTATCAATCTTTAAGAATATTTATTCTGCATTAAAAACGGGAAAGACACTTGATTTTATCAATCAGGAAAATGAAATTCAGAAGGAGAAAAAACGGAAAGAACATAGTAAGAAGAAAAAGCAGATTGAAGAATTTAAAATTACTGCGAAACAGTTACTAGACGAGAAAGTAGTAACTGTCAAAAAATACCTTGAAAAAGGTGATTACCAATCAGTAAATAAGTATTTGAGGATTTTATCTAATTATTATACATATAACACGGCGTTTGATACATTGAATTCTGATAATGATAAGTGGAGGAAAGTTATTAATGGAAACTTGTGCACTATAATTGATACATGGTTTTCGCATGAATTAGTTAAAAATTACGTTTTTAACGTTCAAAAAGACGACTTTGTCCATTATTATTCAAACTTTACCAACCTATCTATAGAAAAACCAGCTTTCCATTTGCATAAACATCCTATCTTATTGTTTCCTTGGAATAAAGGTAGAATTGTTGAAAATATAGAAAATATAAGTCATCATAGCTGTTCACTTACCAGAAATCGAAACTTAGATAACTATTATTTTTATCCGATGGGCCTGATAGAGTGTTACGGAGGAAATCACTCACAGTTTTCTGCTTTGTTAGAAAATAGTGATAAACATGTTAGTGAGATCACACAAATAGTTGATGTAACGTTACTATATGACGAGGTATATTTTGATGGACAAGAGTTTAAAAGAAAATCAGATAATAAATGGTTATATAAAGCTGAGAATGATTTTGAAAGGCTCTATGGTGTGTATTTTGAAATAGGTCGTATTTTAATGTACTATCCGGATTATTTCCCTAATTTTGTATTAGATATAGTGAAAAAAACAAGTATTCATTGCTGATTCTGTGCTTACTTGCTCTTCTTTCTAGTTCTTATTCCCTCTGGGTTGTAAACTGCACCCTAAAAGTTAGACTTTTCTGTCTAATTTTTGGGGTATTTGTATTATGAAATTAACATATGAGGATAAGGTTCAGATCTATGAACAAAGAAAACAAGGACAAAGCTTCAAACCACTTTCAAATCGATTTGGTGTGGATATTTCTAGACAATATTATCCCCCCCTTGATCTTTTGCTACTCATTTTTGAGAAGCAAAAGATTTTGATTTTCTGAATAACTTTAGTCAATCATTTGATCGAACCAATCGGCATATTGGGTTTTCACTTCAAGCTCCTTTTCAGTTGTCTACCCGACACCGCTGACTCCTAACTATCATTCTAGGTTACATTAATAAGTTCGTTCATAGTATTCCTTCCTAAATTTGGTATAATAAAAAAAAACGAGGTGATAGTTATGAGACTAAATCCCGATTGTATTCGAGATATTCTTTTTGTTGTAGAAAATAATGCGACGTATTCAAATGATGTTTCTGAAGAATCGATTTTCAAAGAACTTACTCCAAAATATTCTCGAGAAGAAATCCTCTACCATGTACGACAATGCGAACACAGCGGATTATTCCTCAAAGTGGTACACTATTTTGGAGGCTTCTCCATTGAGGATCTATCACCTTATGGTCATCGTTTCATTAATGATATACGTCAAGATAATAACTGGAATAAAACAAAGGAAATTGCCAAAAGTGTCGGCTCTTTTTCATTGGATGTTCTGAAAGATATTTCATCACAAGTTATTACCAACCTCATTTCAAATCAACTTGGCAGTAAATTTTAAGTAGACAGTAGCATGGTTGCTTTCAGCCGTGCTTTTTGATTTGATTGATTGCACACCTTTTAATTTTTGGTTATTCAAATAAACGCCGTCTTTTCTTATTTTCAGTTCGTTCATAAATTCTCTTTTCTTGGATTTCACGTTTCGTGAAGTTCAGGGTGTAAATATATCGCCCAACTCTTTATTGAAATGTCGAGCGATTATAAACATCTCACTTTGAGTGAAGGCCGTCTTCCCTAATTCTTTATTTCGATAAGTAACTTCACTTTTATTTATCAATTTTGCCATTTCTCTTTGAGAAAGGCCGTGTTCTTTTCTCAACTTATATAGCAGAATCTGCATTCTTTCACCTCCTATCTAAATTCGTCCAAGCTGACTTCTAGTGCATCAGCTAATTTTCACATATTCGTTCAAGACATCTCTTTCAATTTTCCAGCCTTTAAGTTGGAAAAATTCGATTGAGAAATGCCTGATTTTTTAGCTAGTCGATATACTGACCAGCCTCTTGATTTTAATTGTTGTTCAATCTTTTTCTACATTTTAAACACTATATGTTGTGTACGCGCAACATATTCAATCCTTTATACCACTATATATTGACAAATAAAAGCTTTTGCATTATAATGTATCTTGACTGAGACCTCTCACCGTTTTAGTCAAAATTTCAACGGAAAGGAGGAAAAACTATGGGCAAAAACCAACATGTCGTACCTGCCAAGAATGGCGGTTGGAACGTGAAAGGTGCTGGCAATTCTAGAGCAACAGCTCATACTACTACGAAGAGAGAAGCTACAAACATTGCTAGACAGATTTCACAAAATCAAGGTTCCGAGCTAATCATTCATGGAAAAGATGGGAAAATCCAAAGCCGAGACAGTCACGGTAAAGATCCATTCCCTCCTAAAGGCTAGTCATATTTCGGTCTTAGCCTTATAACATATCCTGTAGCAGGAGTTACATCATCCAATGTGACTTCTGCTATTTTTTTCTTACCGTCACTAGTTTCAACAATTAGTCGTGTATAGAAACGACTATCTAAAATATTCACCCGATTTGGTTTAAATCTATACGGATATCGTTTAGGTTTCATTCTTTCACCTCCTTATTATTTAATTTCCTATCGCTATTTGGTATAATAAAAATAAAAACGATTGGGGTTAGTATTTATGTCTGATAAAACTTGTTTTGTTGTTACTGCTATCGGTTCACCAGGAGATGCCACCAATAAACACGCAAACAAAGTATTGAGAAATCTAATTAAACCTGTCTGTGAAGAACTAGGTTACAATGTAGTTCGAGTCGATCAAGAAAGTTCATCTGGAAATATCAACGACAGTATTATTAGTCATCTTAAACATGATCATCTTGTAATTGCAGATATGACTGGCCACAATCCTAATGCTTTTTATGAGCTAGGATTTAGAGAGGCTCTTAATCGGCCTATGATCCCGATTATTCATCACGGAGAAAGTTTGCCTTTTGATGTTTCTAGCAATAGAACAATCATGTATTCCTTAGAAGTAGAGGACATTGACGTAGCCAAAAATAAACTTCACGAGATGATTAAAAGTTTTGATGGTTTTATCATGCCTGACGAAAAAGAACAACAGCAAACAACATTAAATGACTTGAATAATAAGATCGACGATATTCTTGCAAATTCATCAAACCAAACGATTAACAATAAATTAGATAAAATACTAGAATTGTTGAAGAAAAATACTAATAAAAATTTTACAATCTCATCAGAAATTAATGGAATTGATAGCAAAGGTATCCGAACATTTTTAGAACGTTCTCGAGAATCAACACCTTTCATTACTCCTGATCTGAAGCATCTATCACGCCCTGAAGATAGTAAATAAGCATCTTCTGTTCGGTTTGTAATTGAACCAATTCTTCTGTTTTACTACGGATAACATTGACGCTATTCAGCAGTTCACGAACTGCTGTTTTTTCTTGTTCGTTCAGCATGAAACTACCTCCTACTTAATTAAATTTAAAATTACAATTACAATAACCACTCCTACTGCGACCAAACCGCCGATTTCCCATCTTTTGTCGTCCATTGCTTTTCTCCGAACAGTATGCTAAACTTAAGTCGTAGGGTTGGGGCTTGCACCCCTCCTACAACTGTGTGTAACTCTTATCTAAATAAGAGTTGGAGTAACACGGCTATCAGTGCGATGATCGCCGCTATCACTGTGGCTCTTGGTTGTGTCAACCAAGGGTCTTTTTTCTTTTGCTTTCGGCTTAGCATACTGTCCTTCCTTCCTTTTGTTTTTGGTTAATTCCTTAACCTTGATTATATTTTATCGCGGTTAAACCGTGATGTTAATAAAAAAATACGTTTTTTTTATTTTTTTATCATTCTTCTTTACTTTTTTACGTTTTAACCGTAGAATATAATAAAAGGAGCGATTTTTATGGCATTAGGAAATAAAGAGATTATGTCTCGAAATATAAAATACTACCTTCAAAAATATGGCAAAACTAGAAATGACCTAGTAGCTGATTTGAACTTGAAGTATATGACAGTTTCTGACTGGATAAATGGTAAAACATATCCGCGGATTGACAAAATAGAAATGCTTGCAAATTACTTCGGTGTGATGAAATCAGATCTTGTTGAAGATCGTTCAGCAACACAAAATATTGTTGAGAATCGTATCGTTGACAAAATTGTTAATACAGTTAAAGAACTCGACCCAGAACCATACCAGCGCAATGTACTAACTTACGCAGAAGGACAACTTGAAGAGCAAAAACAAGCTAAGAAGAGACTAGCTGAAGTCCATGATTTGGTCGTCGAATATATTACATACAACTACTACGATCAGCCTGTTTCTGCTGGTACAGGACAATATTTGAATGAAGTACAGATAGAGACAATCCAACTACCTGTGAAGGTAGATGCTGACTTTGTTTGTCCGATTGACGGAGATTCGATGGAGCCCGATTATAAATCTGGGGATTATGTCTTTGTTAAATTGACGGTAGAGCTTCCAAGTGGTACGGTTGGAGTATTTGACTACGAGGGAGAAGCCTATATCAAACAGCTTATTATAGAGAAAGATAAGGCCTATCTGAGAAGTTTCAATAAGAAATACAAAGATATACCGATTGATTCAAACAGTGATTTTAGGATCATCGGTAAAGTCGTGGATGTGTATAGAGAAGAAAAATAAAAACCATCGTGAATTAAATGATGGTGGTTGACGAATAGGAGTGATCAATTTACATGAATGACAATGAACATAAACGAAAATTAACGGCTTCTAGAGATATACTACTTAACGTGGCTCTGAATCCGCACAACCCAAAATTCCTCTCTTTACCACAACACGAAGTTCTTCGTGCCAAAATTTTTCGTTCTGAAAACAATAATAAACAGAAAAAGTTTATTAGATATAAAAGAGGAACTATTGTATTTATACATTTTGGAATAAATACAGGTACAGAGTTCTCAAACTCTCACTTCGGAATAGTGCTAGACAAAGACGATCATCCTAAACAAGGAAAGCTGACCATTCTTCCACTTACTTCAAAAAGCGGGAAACAAAATATTTCGATTGGGAAAGCTATCTTTTCTGGAATTATGAATGATGCTGAAAAACAAGTGAAAAAGATGCAAGAAATCTTGAATATGACTTTTGACCTTGAACGTTTACATTATTCATTACCAAAACCTCCTAGTCACTTCCATATGGGGGAGAATCACCCTAATTATAAGGATTGGCATGAATATTATAATCGACACGATCCAGATGGCAAACATATACCGGTTGCTAATGTCACAATAAAGCAATGGATCCAATCAGATTTAGATAAGATTAATCATTTGAAGAAGCTATATCGAAATTACAACAAGGTTTCTTATGCAAAGATTGATTCTATTACTTCAGTCAGTAAATTAAAAATTGCGAAACCAATAAACGATTTGGATCCTGTTGGGAAAATTCAATTAAGCAAAGAGACGATGGACGAAATAGACCAAGCTCTTGCAAGAAAATTGTTATCTGGTCCTTGGAGACGTGTTGACAAACAAACAGAATAGTGTTAAGATAATGGTGTAATCTTGGCAAGGTATCTTGCCATTGAGGAATTATTTTGTGTCCAAAAGGACTCACTGATAGCACCTGTCTTAAAGGATAGGTGTTTTTGTTTTCTATAAAAAGAAAAAAATCCCCACAATCGCCTGCAAGCTAAAATGTGAGGATGTGCTGTATAGAAAGAATGGCATTAAAAAGCCCTCTTTACTATACCCATTTTAACAAGAAATGAGGTGAAAATCAATGATCAAAAAATATAAAAAAGGTGATGGTTTCGCCTACTATTTTAAAGCCTATCATGGAATTGATCCATTGACTGGCAAGAAGATTGTTACTCTTAGACGTGGCTTTAAAACCGAACGAGAAGCTAGACTGGCTGAAGCTAAGTGTTTATCTGATTATGAGAAGAAAACCTTTAGAAGCAGAAATACCACTACTACTTTTAATCAGGTATATGAAACTTGGAAAGAGCATTATAGAAATACTGTAAAAGAATCAACCTATGTTAGCCAAATCGACAAAGCAGACAGACTTATTATCCCTCATTTTGGAGACAAACCTATAAATAAAATAAGTTTGGCCATGTGCCAAACTCAGGTTAATAAATGGGCTGAAGAATATAAGCGTTTTTTCGGTATCATCAGCATTGCTAATCAGATATTTGATTATGCAATATCTATGGAATTGATTGATAGTAACCCTATGAGAAAGACTCTTAAGCCAAAACGACAAAAAAATAATACAAATGAACTTGAAAAGTTCTACAACAAAGAAGAACTTAAGGAATTTTTTAAAATCGTTAAAGGCTTCGACGATAATGAAATGATGACGTATTTTAGATTACTAGCTTTTACCGGAATGCGAAAGAATGAAATTAGCGCTCTAAGATGGTCTGATATCGATTTTAAAAAAGGGCAGATTACTGTCAATCAAACCTTGGCCAAGGGTGAAGATAATAAACTTATCTTTCAAACTCCAAAGACAAAAAAGAGTGCCCGAACAATTACCCTCGATTCAAAAACAATCAAGGTTTTAAAAGATTGGCACAAGTATAGTACAAAAGGACTTCTTTTTAAAAATGATAATGGAGAACCCAAGAGTGTTGTCCATGTCAACAATATGTTGAACAGAATCTGGAGGAAGTACCCTGATTTCAAACGAATCACACCTCATGGATTTAGGCATACACACTGCTCTCTACTCTTCGAAGCTGGTGCTACTATCAAGGAAGTCCAGGAAAGACTCGGTCATGAGAATATTCAAACCACTATGGACATCTATGCTCACGTCACCCAAAAAGCAAAGGATGAAGTAGCTGACAAGTTCGCTTCTTACATTGGTTTTTGAAATATGTGTATCAGCGTGGGTATCAAAACAAAAAAAGAGGCTCTCCGAAAACTCGGAAAGCCTTATTTAATGCTACTTAGAGCGATTATTTAGCGATTGGGTAAACAGAAACTTGTTTCTTATCGCGACCTTTACGTTCGAAACGTACTACGCCTTCAACTTTAGCGAACAAAGTATCGTCTCCACCACGTCCAACGTTTACACCTGGATAGATGTGTGTACCACGTTGACGGTAAAGGATTGATCCACCTGTTACAGTTTGTCCGTCAGCTGCTTTAGCTCCAAGACGTTTTGCTTGTGAATCACGTCCGTTTGATGTAGAACCTCCACCTTTTTTGTGGGCGAAAA
>ERZ772956.3020-NODE-3020-length-10320-cov-2.956162_pt1 | contig 10320 bp, 7 predicted proteins | sample MGYA00580683_ERZ772956 | MGnify/ENA primary metagenome ERZ772956 (study PRJEB29015, sample SAMEA2738077) | human oral metagenome | biome: human oral; feature: human-associated habitat; material: saliva | place: China | collected 2212 ...
TATGAGCGATATAAAGAATTAAGTAAAATTGAATATGTAATTTCAGCAACTGGTGTTTCTTTAGGCATTCCAATAGGTTCTCGTTATTACTATGCAGGTTTTAAAGATTTTGATGAAGAATTGAATTTCTTAGAGGATGGGAGTCATCAAGCAGTTTGTCGTTATGGTTCTTATTACCAAGCAGTTCAAACTTTGTTGAATTTGAGGTCTGAAGTTCCAGATGAGCGTTGGTACTTTAGAATTGAAATAGCGGGCACTAAGAAAGATGCACATTTGGAGTAAAAATATGAGTGATTTTCACCAAGAATTAGTAAACGCATATCCTTTGGTAAGTAAATTAAACGAACTAGCTTATAATCTAGTTTACCAAGATACTTCTTTTATCGACTTTGTAGATTCCATTTGTCAACAAGCTAATGTTGAGTATATAGAGTTTCGAGATAAACCAAGCACAATACCTAGTGGTATCTTCTTTTTACGCTTCAAGTATCAAAACCTAGCTAGTGAGATTGAATTACACATTTTTGAGTTGGTTAGCAATACACTTCCTTACACAGATTATGATTTAGTCGGTCGCATTTCAGAAAAGATTGATGCTAAAAAACGGGAATTAGACTTTGTTTTAGATAATTTCGATTGTAACCTCAACCAACGTTTAGAAAATATAGCAAAAATCACAGAAAACCATTGACATTTCACTGAGTTTGTGCTATACTAATTATTGTTGGTTGGTAATCGTTCGTGACTCCAACTTTAGTGATCAGTTGGATGATTTGGATACTTCACAACGATAAGGCTTACAGTCTGTGAAAGGATTGTAAGTCGTAGGTGTCTTATGACACCGAAGAACGTTTCAAACGAACTTCTTTTCTTTTTCGGATTTAGGACTGTCAAAGGTTCTAGGTTCGTAGGTGACTAATTTTAGTCACCAAGTAGCTAATTCCATAGCTACACCTCTAGTTTTTAATATTCGCGTAGTTACTTGTAAAAGGGTATCTACGTATAAGTTGCCCCTTTATAGGTCGCAACTTTTAATTAGATGGTGGTTCGTCTAATTGGTTTTCTGGATATTTGCGTGATTCAGAAATGCTTCCTTTCTATTTATTTTTGGCTTACAATCTGTGATAGGATTGTAAGTCTTAGAAACCTATAAGGTTTCTAACTTACATTACGGTAATTTCTCCTAATATTATTTTGCTAGGTCATAAATTGTAAAAGGTTTATGGCTTATAGAAACTATTTGGTTTCTAAACAATGATTTGATTCGTTGTTCATCGTTCTTCTTTAATTTAATTGGGTTATAGACTGTAAAAGGTCTATGGCTCTTAGGTAACTTTGTTACCCTACTGTACCGAACTATCGGTATCGTTATGCCTGTCGTGATGATAGTCGAAACCAATGAATAGAACACTTTTCTTCAAAGTGCTTTTTCGTTGGTTTTTAATACGGCTGAGAAGTCGCATAATTGGTTTTATAAGATTACCTCAAAAGGCATAAACTGTTGTTAACTAAGTCTGATTGACTAAGTTGAGTTAATTTGTTGGTGGATTGATTTTAGGGTTTAGTAACTCCTCTTTAAAAATTGTTACACATCCTAGTTATTTTCAACTAGATTTTGTTACTAAAAACTAAAATAGAAAGCTTTACAAAAGAAACAGACCGTTAACAACAGAGAAAATTGATTAAATTGCTAAGAAATTGCTTAAAATTGCTAAGAAATTGCTAATTATTGCTTAAAATGAGGTAAAAATATGGTAAAAATCGACTTGACACAAATTTCTCCGGAACAGATGGCTCAAATGCAAGCTGTTCTAGCTAAAGATACTGCGGGTGCTAAATATTCACCGCTTACTGAACTTGGTGAAAAACTCGGTATCAAAATCTTCAACCGCAAAAACGATGGATATACAAACCAAAAATTGTTGGTTTACATTCCTCGTATGGGCTTCCCAACTTTGGGTGAGAAAGGTGAAATGATTCCTTTCCGTGTTCCTATGCGTAGTGTCACTATGAAGAAATTCAATAACGGTGATGGTAAGAACAACTGGGCAGGTTCAATGCCTTACTTTGAAGAAGCTAAAGAAGAAAATCGTGTCTTTGCACCATTCGGTCAGTCTGGTAACAATGAGTACCTTCGTAAGTTCATTAACGCTGCATTTAAGATGCGCCAAGCGAAAATTGACTTGGAAGTAGCTCGTCAAGGTTTCTCTTCAGTTGCAGAGTTGGTTCAAAATGATCCTAAGTACAACGAAGAGAAAGACTTTACCAAGACTTTTATGGAATACGTGTTCTTGCAAGTTCAACAGAACTCAGACATGTGGTTCCCAATTGTAAAAATCAAGACTACTAAGGATGCAGATGGTAAGTTCACAACTAGCCCAGAGAAACTTCCTTTGCTTGATGACAATGGGAACCCAACAACTGTAACAAGACCAATTCCTCAATACAAGATGTCAGGTGAACCATTGCTTGATGCAGATGGAAACCAAATCTATGAAGACCGTGAGTTTTCATACACTATTGACGGTGAGGTAATGTGGCACAAGTTGACTACAAAAGCTTTCTCTGAAAAATTGGTGAAAGCTCTTGAGTTGCAAGCGCAACAACCAGGTGTTACTGAGCTTGGTGGGTTCTTTGTTCTCTTTGACTATACGATTGATGAAGTTGCTTTGGCGAAAGCTAAGAAAAACGGTGGTGCATCTTATGAGTCTGAGGATTCTAAATCAGGTGCTTCATTGAACATTCAAGTGATGCAAAAAGTTGCACCATTCCTTGACTTGTATGAAGCGACTGAACATCTTGGACTTCAAGCTGAGTGGGATGCAGAAGCGCAAGCTCACTACAATGCTCTTCACCTTGTACAGACTGTTCGCAACTGTGAACTTTTGTCTGATGAAGAGGTTAATGAGAAGTTGGATAAAACTTACGGTAGTCTTGAAAAAGTTGAAGCTGAGATTGAGAACATTGAGACAACTGCTGAAAACCTTAGAAAAGGTGCTGCAGCAGGTGGCTCAACTAACCCAATTACAAACTCTGCAGTTAACCGACTAGGTGCTAACGCTAGTCAACTCCCACCAGGGGTAGATGTTGACCCAGCTAGTGCTTTGGACTTTGGTGCTGAGGGATAATAGTCAAAAGCGACTATTGGTAAGAGTTTTTAGCCTTTAGACTCTCCACGTTAGGTAGAGAGGTGTATCTTATAAAAACCAGAGAGGTCAAACCCATAAGGTTTGACTTTTAATAAAGAAAGAAATTTCTTTATTTTCTCTAAGTTCCTAATATTATCTAGGGATTTTGTGAAGATAAGGAAGAAAGGAAGAACAATTTGGCAACAGTAGATGAATTATTTTCTGACCTACAAGTGAGTAAAGGTGAGAGTAAGAGTGAGTTGAAACAAACTTCTTTGTTTGACTCTGATGAGCACCGAAATTACTTAGAGGGTATTATTGCTAGAGGTCAGAAAGCCAAGTTATTGGCTTGGGAAGTGGAGAACTTTGCTCAGTATGAGAAAGAGCGCTTTGAGTTTGGCTCTCATTGGGTTTTGCTATTAAAGGCTTTCAACTCAACTGGGAAGTCTAATGCCTTAAAGGCTTTGGAGTACAACCTCACCACTAAGGGTATCGGCTTGCAACTGGCAAAAGGTTTTATCAAGCATGGAGCCTTGGAGTCGAAAATTACAACCTTTTGGTCTGATGGTTTGGAGGTTGAGTATTACTTAATCCGAACTAGTTTAGGTGTTCGCTCAGTATTCAAGAACGGCTACCGAGTTTACTTAAATGAGGATGGCAAGCGAACTGAGGTCTACAATACTCTTGTAGATGGTCGTTTTGTAAAAATTACAGAAACTCCAAGTTTCTTAAAACGGTACTTTAATTTAGCAGAGGTAAGTGGTCGTTATTTAAACTTAATGAGGGGTTCAGAGGGTCTTCCAGTTTTGGAACAGTCCCCAGCTTCTCTTAATAAAATGTTGTCGCAAGCAGCAGACTTAGAAACTGCGGAGCAAGCGATTAAACAAATGACGGCTGATAATAAGGAGACTTTCCAACAATTAGAGGTTGTGGAGGGTCGCATTCGAGTTTACAGTCAAGATATTGTAGAGCGTAGACACTTAACAAGAGAGGTGCTAAACCAATTAGAAAGTCGCACAACTGCTTATGAACAGTTGGAAAAAGGCTCTGAGGGTATCCTCTCAGTCGCAAGCGACTTGAAAGCTATTTCGGATTTAGAGGGTACAACTACGGTTGCTATGGTTGACACTAAGGCACTTAACCAAGTAGCTTCTATTCAGAGCAAGTTGAACGAATTTGGTTCTGATGTTTCCTTGCCTTTAGTGGACTCGATTGACTCTTCAAATTTAATCATTTTAGACAAGATTTCAAAAGGTTTGACCGCACTAAGTGAGACGGAGAGTTTCGGACAAGCACCAAGTGTTTCTTCAACTCAATCCTTAGAAGTGATTTCTAATTTAGGAACTCGATTAACTGAATTAGAGTCTACTGAAAGTTTCGGTTTGGTTTCTGAGACGAATAGTAGTAGTTTGTCTTCTGTTTTGAAGTTAGGTTCTCAGTTTGAAGAACTAGAGAGCTTAGACACTCAGTTAGATAAAGAAGTCAATGGAAAAGCTTTGTGCTTTAAAGAGAGCGAAGACTTACTAGAAGAACTAAAAGGTCAAGGGTATCCGGTAGGTATCTGCTCACATTGTGGTCATCTTTCAATCACTGAACCGTTTGAGATTGGTTCGACTGTAGTAAGTCCACATGAACATAACTGAGAGGTCTCAAATAGGCTCATATTTGATTTTAATTAGTTAGGGGTCTATTTATACCTTTGAGAATTAAAATCGGATAGAGAGCAAATGAGAGTGTTTTGAGAGGTAAACAATTTTGAAAAAAGTAATCGGCAACACCTCAGTTACTTTTGGAGACCGCCACATTGAAAATGTGTATAGAGGTCAGCATATAAACTACCAAGAGAACTGTTATTGGTGTATGGATAAAACTTTGGAGAGAGTTCAACTACTCGAACCGGAGTTATATAATGAAACAGGCGATTTTATTGGGGTTAGAACAGGGGTATCGTGGCTCTCTGGAGACCGCATTATGTTAAGTCGCACAATGAAATTTTTGGACTCAATTAAGGGTCACAAGGTCATAAACCGTGGAAACCATGATTTACATGGTTCGGAAGAGCGTAATGACTATTTGTTCTTGTCTTCTCTTGGGTATTTCGATTCCCCAGCTCATTTAGCAGAAGAGGACAAGCAAATAGGACGAGTGATGTTAGAGTCACCTGATTTGATTGATCCAGACACAAATGAGCCTTTGAGAGTGGTTTTCCATTATGTTCCTTATGGTAAAGAGTTTGAGAAACTGGATATTGTAGAGGGTGCTACTAACATTGCGATAACTCACTATGATTTCCGAGTTGGTTTGACAAACTTTACAAATAATCCGGATGCAATTGATTTAACAACTCATGAACCATTTTATGGGGTTGATTTAATTCTGAATGGTCATATCCATCAACCAAGTGAGTTAAAAGTTTTTAATACTGAAGGAGGTACATCTTGTGCCTTTGTGAACCTCGGATGTATGGCAAGACCAAAACGTTCAGAGGACTATAGCTTTGTATGGTGCGCAGTTGTGAAGATGCGTAAAAACCCAATTACAGGTTTACCAGAGGTTCACTTTGACCCACAAGTGTTTGAATTGAAACCACCTTCTGAGATTTTCTTAGAAGATACAGAAGGTTCAGTAGCAGAACAAGTTAAAGCAGAAGGGAAACAAGCTCAACTCTCAGAAGCCTTAGAAGGTTTGCGAGATTTCAACTGGGCTGGGGTATCTCTTGCAGAGCGCTTAAATCTTATGGTCTTAGAACCAGAGATTAAAGACTTGATTAAGCACTATTTGGCGCTTAGTTAAGTAGGTCTAAGTTTGTGAAAGTTATGATTGCAGTAGGTTTGTTGATTGCTTTTCAACTTTCCTACTTGATGCTTGAAGTTGTGAAGTTTTCTGTTTTGAGCGATAAACAAAGAAAACTAAGAAGAAATAGGAAGGACAATAAATGTCAGTAGAACAAACCTTGGCTCGATTAGAGTCACTAAACAAACAAGTGTTGGCACACAACCAAAAGGAACAAGAAATCCGTGGGTCTAAGATGGCTCGCATTCAAACCATTTTGAAAGAAGTTGAAGTCCTCAGCTCCCTTGGGTATCCCTTAAAAATGGAACTCGCAAGTGAGACAGAGTTCACAAAAGAGTCGATTGAAGCTTATAAAGCCTTGGCTGAACAGATTTTGTCTGAGAAAGTTGCAGAAGCAGAGCGCTTAGAGAGATTCTTTGAAGCAGTTGAGAAGAAAGATTATGATGTCATTAAAGAGATTACAGGCGAAGATGTTTCCTCAGTTTCTTATGATGTAGAAGTTGCAGACAGTAAGGAAGTTAAAGCCGAAGCTAAAGAGATTACAAGTCAAATGTTGGAAAATGAAGCAGTAGTTGATATTGCAAAAGGTGATTCTCCACTTATTCCAGAGCCAACAAAAGAGGTTAAATTTGAAGAAGTTAAACCAAATACAGTAAGTCAAGCGGTATCACCTAAAACCTTAGAACCCTCAGCTAGTGAAACTACAGTAGAACCAAAAGAAGAAGTCGCTTCTACAGTAGATACAAGCGCAGTTGACTTGTTAGCCGGTGCGTTTGGTGGTGCTACACAAGCTGAAACAGTAGAAGTAGCAGTACCGAAAGACGAAGTAGCTCCTAAACCAAGCACAGAGTCAAATCCATTTGCAGATTTCACTATGGGTTCTTGGGAAGACGGTTTTAAGCTAGATTAAATGTGAGGTAGATTTTCAACATGTTTTTAAAGATTGAATTTAACACGTTAGCAGAAGAGAGTCGTTTGCTAATTGATACAGTAAAGCGCTCTATGATTGACCCTAAGAGCAAAAATGTGGTTGTAAAAGTAGAACCTAGTGGTGCGGTATCTTTCCTTGCCCTTACTGATATTGTAGTAGCGAAAACAAGTGTTACTAACTCAGCAGTAGAGGTTACAGACTTTGAGGGAGACGAACCTATTTACTTCCAAGTACCGGCTTTGACCTTAGAGAAGTTGATTTCAACTTATTCTGCTAATGAACTAACAACTCCATTGAGTGTAACATTCCATCCTCTAACTGATATTGAGGTTGCGATTACTGTTCAAGAGAGCTTGAAGTTACCAGATAAAGCAGAAGAAGTTCGTAACTCTTCTTTAATTTCAAAAACTACTCCGTTTTATGTTTCTGACTTGTACCGTTTGGAGTACATCAGCATTGCAGATGATGAAAACACTCCATTTGTAGAGTTGACAGAACAACAACGTGAGGATATGCTTCAAATTTTAAATGATTTAGCGCCTTACACACCTACTACAAATGAAATTCATAACGACTTGTTGTTTGACCCAACTAAGGGTATTGTAGAGTTTTATAACGAAAGTTACTTACCTGCAGTACAGAACAATATGGACTTCTTTATGAAAGAGGGGGGTCTTCGTCCAATGAGTTTGATTGCTTTGAAAGACTTGTTGGCTAAAGGTCTATTTTCATTCTACAAAGATGAAGATAAGCACTTCTTTGTCTTAAAACAAGGTTCTACTGTGTTAGGTGTCTTGTACGATGCAGAGGTTATGTGTCCACCAAACCCATTAGATCAAGTAGGAGATTTACCTTGGGTATCCCTGTCTCGCCCTTTGGTTGAGATGTACTTGAAGCGTATTAACTCGTTGAGTGGTTTGATGTCCGCAAACAAAATTCAAGTAACCATTGCAGAAGATTTGAAGTCTGTAACCTTTAATTATGGGGATTTGGACTTAACTGCACCTATTGAACATGTACATAAGGTTACAGAGGGCAACCAAGCTAAACTGGAGCTAGGAGGTTTCCACTTTGGATTTGCCCCAGTTTACTTTGATTACTTGATGTATGGTAAAGGTGACTTTGCTGATGATGTTCGCTTTGCCTTTGCAACGTTTGGTAATTATGTAGCAGTTAAAACTTTTGACTCTTCTAACGTTTGGTCAGTTTCCATGAGTAGTGACTAGATTAGATTTGGTAGATAGAAAGGGAGGGTAAAGAGAAAATGGTTTCAAACACATTTTCAAGTCGTCTAGGTGCAATTAAGCAAGAATACGCTTTGAAAGAAGATAGATTGCGCAAGCGCCAAGAGGATATTGAACAATTAGAGGATTTACGTACTCTCTACTTAAACCGAGCAAAAGCCTTACAGTATGTAGTTATGTTGAGCAATGATGGTACAAAAGGTTTGCGTGACTATATGGAGGGTATCATCAATCGAGCATTGGCTTTGGTTTTCGGAGAAGATGTATACAAGTTCTCTTTGATTTCGGACTTGAAAGCTCAGAAGGTTCACTTGAACTTATTGGAGTTTAAGAACGGTCAGTGGAATGAACTCGTCATTGGAAAACAGACAGGTGACGGTATGGGTCAAATTATTGCTTTTTTGTTCTCTGTGGTATTGACTGAGATTACCAACCACCGTATGTTGTTTGTAGTTGATGAGTTGATGGGCGGACTTCATGAAAAGGCAGTAGAACTTGTACAACGTTGTATTGCTGAGTTTGAAGGTCATGGTGGTCAATTTGCTATGATTGAGTACACCTTTGAGGACTTTGGTAAAGAGTTGATGTTGGCTTTCGATACGAAGAAAGAGCGCACTAACATTGTGGATTCAAGAGAATATCCACTCTTACCAGAAGAAAAAGACTTAGAGACTGCGGTTGCAGTATAATGTGGTTTAGAGAGAAGTGCCTATCGGGTATCTTCTCTTTTCTTGCGTTTTTGGACTATATTTGGTAGACTAGATTTAAATTGAGACTGATTAAAGGAGTTTGCTTTTGAACTTAGATTGTAATAGACTGTACCTACATCGACAAGATGAGAACAAGGTTGTTGTCATTAAAGAAATAAGTAAAGATGAGGTTACGTTCCTACACACGCCTCCGATGAATAGTGACATTCCTTGGCTTATACCCCCTAACCGAGAAACTTTATCTGTTGAAGAATTTAACACTTTGTACAAACCTTTTAAAGAATAGTCTCAATAATCCCTTGTGGTATCTACTTTTACCGTACTAATCAAAAAATGTAACGGACTTGTAATATAAAATTACAAGTTTCTTTGTTATAATAAAACTATTATTTGAAAAGGTAGAGGAAATTCACGAATGAAAAAACAATTATTATCGACATTATTATTGAGTGCAGTATTATTAGGTCAAGGTTTTAGCGTTGTTCAACCTGTAAGTGCAGGTGTACTAACACCTTCTTCTAGTTCTACGATTGCAGAACAGGATAAGAAAGTAGAACAGTTGACAGAAAAGCAAAAAGAAGCAAGCTCTCAGTTAGATAAAGTTCAAAAACAAGTGTCTGATTTGGAAGCCGAACAAGCTAACTTACAAGCTGAAACGGAGCATTTGGAGTCGGTATCTAAAGACCTCGAAAAAGACATCACTGAATTATCGAAGAACATTGTGTCTCGCCAAGAGTCTTTGGAAAATCAAGCTCGAAGTGCACAAACAAGAGGTTCTGCTTTAGATTACGTAAATGCAGTGGTTAACTCAAAGTCTATTTCTGATGCGATTTCTAAAGTTGCTTCTATGACTCAAATTGTTGAAGCAAGCACTAAAATGTTAGCGCAACAAAAGAGCGATAAGGAGAGCATTTTAGCAAAACAAGAGGAAAACAATCAAGCTATTAACAAGGTTGTTGAAAACAAGGATAAGTTAGAAGATGATGCACAAGCATTAAATTCTCGTAAAGCTGAGTTAGAAGTTGCTAAATTAAACTTAGAGATTGAGAAGACTGAGGCAGAGGATAAGAAAACTGAGTTATTGGAACAAAAAGCAGAAGCAGAACGTCAAGCTGCTAAAGCTTTGGAAGAAGAGAAAGCTTATTTAGCTCAAAAAGAGAGTGAAAAATCAGTTGTTACAAACTCTGCCAACACTTCTTTAGAGCAGGAAGTTTCAGCGGTATCTGCTCCGTCTGCTTCAACTACTTCAGACGAAGTAGCTCTAAGTTCTGAACCTCAGGAGGAAGTCGCAACACCAACTCCAACACCAACAGTAACTCCTACAGTGTCTACAACAAGTCATCCTAGATATAATACAGACGCTTCAAGTTACCCAGTGGGAGAGTGTACTTGGGGAGCTAAAACATTAGCACCTTGGGCTGGAGACTATTGGGGTAATGGAGCGCAGTGGGCTACAAGTGCAGCTGCTGCAGGATTCCGTACAGGTTCAACACCTCAAGTTGGTGCGATTGCAT
>ERZ772956.3024-NODE-3024-length-10313-cov-3.511308_pt1 | contig 10313 bp, 8 predicted proteins | sample MGYA00580683_ERZ772956 | MGnify/ENA primary metagenome ERZ772956 (study PRJEB29015, sample SAMEA2738077) | human oral metagenome | biome: human oral; feature: human-associated habitat; material: saliva | place: China | collected 2212 ...
CTTTTAAGAGGCAAGACGGTGCATATGCAGGACGTAGACGACCTCAACATCTTTTGGGCAAAGTCTGTCGATGAGGGGGAAAGTTATCTTCCACTACTGCAGCATGCACAAGACGTGACCGACATTATTGAGCATGTTGCGCATCAACTTGTCGCACCGGGTCGTTTGGACCGATTGCAGAACAATCTTGGAGGCATGGAACTGTCCAAGGTTCTCAAAGCTGCTGCGTGGTTTCATGACTGCGGAAAGATTTCCTTGTTCTTCCAGCCCAAAGTTTGTGTGCTCTATGGGCGATTGTCCAAGTATGGGTATCGTGGTTCGGTCACCTCACAACAAATGTCAGCCAACCCGCATTCTGTCGTAGGAGCGCACGCAGTTGCGGCTTGGCTTCGTGCTCGGGCGGTCAACGCAAACCGGAGAGCTATGCGAAGAGCCATTCGCGGCTGGAAATACGTGATAGGTGGGCACCATGGAGTTTTCCCAGTCCTGGAGGAAAGTGCTGCTTTTCAACTTGAACCTTCAAATTGGCAAGAAGCCCGAGAAAGATTCCTCGACTACGGAATGGAACTCATTGGGCTTGATGGAGATGACATTACCGGTCTAGCGACGTTGCCTTGGGATGCTGCTGATCAGGCATTAATAACCGGAATTCTTATTGCTGCGGACTGGGTTGGTTCCAATGAGCAGTATTTTCCTTATGAGGCTGTCGATCCAGAAAACCGTCTCGACGAGGCGCTTGATCGCCTTGATCTAGGCGGAGTGTGGCTTCCCTCAGGCGATATTGCTGACCACTTTGCGGAACGGTTTAACCTTCCTGCTGGCTCAGAGATGCGAAGTGTTCAAAAGGCAGGTATCAATATTGCGTTGAGGCAGCAGCAGCCATTTTTTGCGCTTGTTGAGGATGAAACCGGTGGTGGTAAGACGGAAACAGCGTTGGCTATGGCAGAGATCATGGCAGCAAAATTTGATTTGGACGGGCTATTTTTTGCGCAGCCAACGCGAGTAACTTCCGATGCAATGTTCTCTCGCGTCGCTCACTGGTTGCGATCTGGGGTTAGTGGCGACGCGCCTATCAGCACGATACTCGCACACGGAAAAGCGGAATTTAGTGAGGAATTTCGGAGCCTCGCCAGTGGCCGCATTCAGGCAGTCTACGATGATGAGGGGTCTGGTGAGGTTGCACTAGAAGCAACGCAATGGTTCCGAGGGCGAAAAACTAACCTCCTTGCGTCAGTAGTTGTAGGAACAATTGACCAGCTACTTTTTGCTGCTCTCAAATCCAAGCATGTGGTACTACGGCACCTTGGACTCGCGGGGAAGGTGGTGATTATTGACGAAATCCATGCTGCCGACACTTATATGAGGCAATACCTCACACGTGTGCTTGAGTGGTTGGGGTACTACCAAGTTCCGGTCATTGCTCTTTCTGCGACGCTGCCACCGGAACAGCGCAAACAACTCGTCACCGCGTATTACGACGGTGCTACAAAATTTGGTGGCAGCGATATAGAACCTGATCCTGGGAACGGATACCCAAGGATTACTGTTACTAGCAGCGCCGGGGTTGAAACTGGTTATCCGGTTCCTGACGGGCGTCGTATAAGGCACACTCATGTGGAATTTCTAGAAGGGGATCTTGAGGAGCTAGCAGATGCCGTGCTCTCCGAGGCAGAAGGAGGCGGGTGCATAGCTGTCATATGCTCAACCATCAACCGTGCGCAGCAGCTCTACGAACTTCTAGGTGGGGTAGAGGATGAGGAAGTTGAACTTCTGCATTCACGATTCTTGACCGATCACCGTTTTGAGAAAGAAACGTCGCTGGTGAGCAAGCTGGGTAAGGACGGTACGCAGCGGCCACAACGGCTTATTGTCGTCTCAACACAAATTATCGAGCAGGGGCTCGACCTGGATTTCGACCTCATGTTCAGCGATATTGCCCCACTGGATTTACTTATCCAGCGTATGGGACGGCTTCACCGTCACCAACATCTAGATGTACTGCGGCCTAAGTCTATGAAAGAACTGCGCCTAGTTGTGATTGGCGTCGGACAACCCAACGAACAGGACAATGCTCCCCGCATCCCACGTGGGCTAGTTGCCGTGTATCGGGCAGCGCCTCTATTGCGTTCGGCATTGGTGCTGAAACGTCATCTTGATGCCCACGGCGGTGTTGTCACAGCACCAGATCACGTTGCACCACTTGTGGCGGATGCATATGATCACCTACTTTCTCCACCTGACGCATGGAAACAAAAGTGGGAAGCCGCAGAACAGAAAGACCAGGAGTTCCACGCAGACCAGCTGATACGCGCAAACCAGTTCCGCATTCCCTCTGCGTATGACGATGCATTGGAGAAATGGAGTGCCGTATTAACTCCAGCCGACGAACAGCAAGGCGCAGCTCAGGTCAGAGATTCAGATGATAGCTACGAAGTTGTTGTGGCCATGCGTTTGGGGGACGGATTATACGCTCTGCCGCGTGTTACAGAACTTGAAGGACAGCGTCTGGATGGAGTCATGGAATTGGATTGGCCAGTTGCACGAACACTGGCAAAGTGCACCGTCCGCTTACCGGGGTGGTTGATGACGGACAGTACCCTTGCCGAGCTGGAGGAAGACGGCCAAGAATCTTGGCAAAAAAGCCCGTGGCTCAAAGGGCAGCTTCCTCTGGTGCTGGACGAAAACCTTCAGCGGGTTCTCAATGGGCAACTACTGACGTACGACGAAGACTACGGACTACTGATAGAAAAATACGATGAAGAACAAGAGGAGCAACAAGAGAATGACTGAAACCTTTAACCTCATTGACGAGCCGTGGATTGAGGTGGTGGATCATGACGGAAAAGAATCTATTATCAGCATCCGTGATTTGCTGGATAAAGCTGAAAAATACCGGGATCTTTCCCATGCACTTGGGACAGTGAATTTTGCGACTTTGCGAGTGATCTTGGCGATTCTATACCGTTCTTGGGATTCAAAGAAGTTGCGTGAACTGGACAACGCGCTTGACCATTGGGAGCAAAAGTGGCTGCAAGAGAGTCTGCTGGACACTGAGGTGCAGAAATACCTTGATACCTGGCATCACCGCTTTGACTTGCGGGACGAGAAGATGCCGTTCTTTCAGGTCCCTGATCTGCATACCGCAAAAAATGAATGGAAAAAACTAGACATCCTTCTGCCTGATATTGGGGACGATGGGGATCTGTTTACCATGCGGGCCGGAATATCATCAATTTCAGTAGCAGAGGCTGCACAGATGGTTGTGCATGTCATGGCATATGACTACTCAGGTATTAAATCTGGCGCGGTGGGTGACCCTCGAGTCAAAGGCGGAAAAGGCTATCCCACAGGCATTGGTTGGGCAGGATGGCTTGGTGGCACCCTGCTAAAAGGAGCCAATCTCAAGGAAACACTACTGCTTAATTATATTCCACAGCGCGAGGAAGCCGGCACTGATGATCTACCGCAGTGGGAATTACCGCCACTTGGGCCTGGGCCTAGGTTGGAACCAATGTATAACTTGGACTCTCCAGAGCGCAATGGTGCCACTGGATTGGTAGAACTGCTCACCTGGCCTCAACGACGTGTCAGGCTGCGTTGGAAAGATGATCGGGTTGATGCCGTGATTGTGGCAAACGGGGATCGAGTTGGGTACACCACAAAATTTGGCATTGAAACCATGACACCGTGGCGCTATTCGGATCCGCAGACTAAAAAGGCAAAACAGCTGGTTTATATGCCTCAAGAGTTGGATTCTGGGCGGGCGATGTGGAGATCTGTTGGCAACATTCTTCCAAACTCCACTGTGGAAAGAAAGCAATCAAAATTTGCAGACAATGCGCCAACTTCAGTCACAGCGATCAACGTGCAATGGTTAGGAAAGCTGATAAATGAAGGAGTAATTCCTAGAGATAAGATTGTGACCCTTCATATGGTTTCAATGACCTATGGAGCGCAAAGTTCAAGCTTTTCGGGCATCGTTCAAGACTCGTTGGTGCTGAAGGCTCCATTTTTTGATTCGGAGGATGAGCGTTTCCGGGCCGCAGCGCGCGAGGCAGTGGGCCAGACGGATGAAACAGCAAAGATGCTCGGGACTTTCTATCGTGACGTGATTTTTGCGGTGTCTGGAGAAAGGCAAGTGAACACCGATGAAATAAGAGGTCGATTCTACGATCTGGTCGACGCTCCATTTCGGGAATGGCTGCGGGGTGTTCCTGATGTCGAGGACCCCGCCGAAAAGCTAGGCCAGTGGGGCCAGATTCTGAAAAGCAAAGCTAGGGGCTTGGCTCGCGAGATACTCTCCGAGCAGGGGCCGAACGTGTGGACAGGAAGGTGGAATGGTGATCGCAATGTCCGGGTAACCGGCGCCAATGCCGAATTATGGCTCAACAGTAAATTGCGTAAATTGCTTGATTCGGTTGTCGATAAGCAGGACGACAATAACTGAGAAGGGAAAAGATGGAAACAAAAATAACTGAGAGCACACCATCGCGATCAAAAATGTTGTATCAGCATGTGGCTAGAAAAGTGTCTTGGCTGCAAGAACTGCTCATGGCTGATGCGTCTTCAGGAAAAGCGACTGCTGCGATGCTCCGGAAAAATATTGGGAAAGCACCAGGTGCAGACCCAACTGTGTGGGATGCGACCCTTGGTGATCTTCCCGTGGGGCTCCAAGGTTGGGACGACTCACCAAGTTTTGCAGAGAGTGCCACACATTTGGCGCTGACGCTCTATGCTGTGCATCAACAATCTCAGGCAAAGCCAATGCATGTTGTTGGACGGGGCCTGGGTAATGCTGTCCGCGACTTCATTGGTGCAGGTCAGGGGGAAGAGTTTGAATCAAGTCCCACCATTCGGCGCTTTAATGCGCTGGTGACCTCTGATTCTATTGATGAAATGGCTTGGCATCTTCGAAGCCTTGTAACACAACTTCGTGGAGCGGGAATTTCCTTGGACTATGCTCAACTGGCTGTTGATCTCTACTCCTTTAACTTTCCAGAATCTAGGGATGGGATTCGGTTGAAATGGGGTCGGCAACTGTATGCATGGCAGAAAGGGGAGTAAATTCGAAAAGCGAATAATGCGGTAAAATATTTTCTGTCAAATTTTGCTCAAGAAAGGTTAACACTTATGTCCATTTTTATTGATTTCCATGTCCTGCAGCTTGTTCCACCGTCCTGTATCAATCGTGATGACACAGGATCGCCGAAGTCGGCTCGTTTCGGTGGTGTCGAGCGGCACCGTGTGTCCAGTCAGGCGTGGAAGCGAGCTGTTCGCAATGATTTTGCTGCACATCTAAACTCTGAGGAATTGGGTGAGCGCACAAAGTATGTCGTCGCCAAAGTTGCTGAAAAGTTGGTTGAGATTCGGTCAGATATTTCCCCTGAGGATGCGTTGAAACATGCGACGGCTGTCTTGAAAGCTGCTGACATCAAGGTTGATGATAAGAAACCAGAACAAACAGCCTACCTCCTCTTCCTGTCGCGACAGGAAATTCAAAATTTTGCTGAAGCTGCGGCTCGCGTCGCAGATGGCGAAAAGCTTGGTAAAAAGGCTGCCCGCGAACTGCTTATGGGCGACGGTGCTATTGATGTTGCGCTCTTTGGTCGCATGCTTGCTGACGCTCCTGAGCGTAACGTGGACGCGGCATGCCAGGTTGAACACGCGTTGTCTGTGCACAAGGCCATACCTGAGTTCGATTACTACACCGCGATTGATGACAATGCCCCAGAGGATAACGCTGGTGCGGGCATGATTGGCACTACTGAATTTGTCTCATCAACGCTATATCGCTACGCAACTATCAATGTGGATAAGCTGGTCGCCAATTTGGGGAGTGAGGAAGCGGCTGCCCACGCGGTAGAAGCGTTCACTCGTTCATTTGTTTTGAGCATGCCTACGGGTAAGCAGAATTCATTTGCTAACCGCACGCGACCTGATTTTGTCCTTGTAGAAGTTCGCTCGGACCAGCCCACGTCACTGGTCAACGCGTTCGAGGAGCCTGTAGCCAATAATGGCACTGCACTTCGTGATGCTGCAATTGCTTTGGCAAACCATGCTGTTGATGAGGATAAGCAGTATGGTACCGCCCCAACCATATCTAGCTATCTCGCCACGGAGCGTGTTAACAGCGAAGCATTGAAGGACGCACTGGCTGGGCGTTCCGAGCTCAGTGATCTGCAGGGAATCATTGACCGCATCGGCGCTGTGGTCCGCGATACACAGTAAAGGGGATAGCCATGGCAACCCTGGTTATGGCCCTAGATGGGCCACTTCAATCTTGGGGTGTTGACGCGCGCTTTGTTCGTCGCACTACACATAATGTGCCCACAAAAAGTGGGATACTGGGCATGCTAGCTGCTGCGCAAGGACGTACACGTGAAGATCCAATCGTTGATTTATTGGACTTACGTTTTGGTGTGCGAGTTGATCAGGTTGGAAGTATTCTGCGGGATTTCCAAACTGAGATTGATTGGCGAAAACTCAGTGCCAAGCCTCTAACTCATCGTTACTATCTTCAGGACTACAAGTTCCTTGCTGTAGTTGAAGGCCCTGAGAACGTGATTGAGGGGCTTGACGAAGCTCTTCGTAACCCGAGTTTTCCGTTGTACCTTGGTCGACGCTCATGCCCGCCGGGGCGTCGTATAGCACTTGGCGTTACGGAAGACAGCTTAGAACAAACACTTAAGCATCATGATTGGATCGCTGCCGAGTGGTACAAAAGACGCCAGCCGCAGAAAGTGCACCTAGCGTATTCGCGAGATGCACTGCCCGGAGAGGACGCGGATGAAATGCTGCGTGATAACCCCATTAGTTTTGATCCACGTGAACGAAAATATGGGCTGCGGCAGCTGATTCACGGCTGGGCATCGTTAGAGAATAGCAACGGCAGGCAGCCATCAACAGATCATGATCCGCTTGCCCTTTTGGGAGGTGTCTAAATGTATTTGTCGCGGATGTACTTGAATCCTCAGCGTCGCCAGGGGCGTGCGCTGCTTGCTAGTCCACAAAAGATGCATGCAGCGGTGTTGAGCAGTTTTCCGCCTTTTCCGGTTGAAAGCGATGAGCGAGTGCTGTGGCGCCTTGATCGAGTGCACGAAAAATGTGTGCTGTACATGGTAAGTCCTGGAGTTCCCTCATTTGAGCATCTTCAGGAACAAGCTGGCTGGAGTCAACAACAAACCTGGGACACCAGGGACTACAGCACTCTGCTTGATCGTTTACTTCGCGGTCAGCGCTACTATTTCCGACTTACCGCGAATCCTGTAGTTGCGACGAGAGTAGATGGGAAACAAAAACGTCTTCCTCACGTCACCCCAGCTCAACAGCAGCAATGGTTGCTGGAAAGGCAGGAACGTATGGGCATACTTCTTTCTGATGATTCGGTTCAAGTAGTTGGTAGAGAGCGCTTGAGTTTTGATCGGCGAGGAAAAAAAGTCACGTTGGTGCGCGCAACCTATGAAGGAATGCTTGAGGTAGCGGACGTCGAAAAGCTGAAAAAAGTTCTGACCCAGGGGATAGGTAAAGCAAAAGGGTACGGGTGTGGGTTATTGACGCTTGCGAATCCTGAGGTGCAGTAATGAATACCGGGATGCCTCCATCAACCCCACATCAGCTGAGTCGGGCAGATGACCGTGTTTCTTTCCTTTATCTGGAACATTGCACACTGGGGCGTGATGGTGGTGCCCTAACTGCAACTGATGATCAAGGTGTCATTCATGTTCCAGTAGCAGCACTGAGTGTGCTTTTATTAGGGCCGGGTACCAGGCTTACTCATCAAGCAGTCAGTGTAGTGGCTGATTCCGGTTGTTCACTTGTGTGGGTAGGGGAGGAGGGCGTGCGCTATTACGCCCATGGGCGTTCCATTGCGCGCTCCACACGCCTGCTTGAGTTGCAAGCGGAAAAGGTATCAAATAGTCGCTCTCGGATTGCCGTCGCTCGTGAAATGTATGCAATGCGGTTTCCGGGAGAAGACACCTCTAAACTCACAATGCAGCAATTGCGGGGAAAGGAAGGAGCGCGGGTCAGGAAGATCTATCGAGAATGCTCACGCAAATACCGAGTGGATTGGTCAAAACGCGAGTATGATCCTGATGATTTTAACGATGCCGATCCAATCAACAGGGCACTTTCCGCTGCGCACACGTGCTTATATGGGCTGGCTCATGCGGTAATTACATCCCTCGGTTGCAGTCCTGGACTGGGGTTTGTTCACACCGGGCATGATCGTAGCTTTGTTTATGACATCGCCGATCTCTATAAGGCCACGTGCACTATTCCGGTCGCTTTCCAGGTTGTTAGTGAGCTGCAAGAACAAGGTATCGCTGAAATGGCCGACATTGGAAGTATCACCCGACGAGCCGTTCGAGACCGATTCAAAGAGGAAAGGCTCGCCGAAAAAATAGCTGATGACCTCAAAACCCTCATAGCTGGTGACCAAGCTGAAGACGCCGATCTTTGGGCAGACATTATTGAACTATGGGGAGACCGAGGGCAAAAAGTTGCTGGAGGGAAGAACTACTCAGAGGATAATTCGCTTATCGACGCCCCCGAAACCCCCGAGGAACTCTAATGATCACTTTGGTGCTATCCGCAAGCCCCGCCAAATTACGTGGACACCTCACCAGATGGTTGATGGAAATTACTCCTGGGGTTTACGTTGGGCGAATCAGCGCTCGTGTACGTGACGAACTTTGGACACTCGTCACCTCCACCCTCGACTCAGGGCGCGCGATTATGACATACCCAACAAACAAAAACGAGCAAGGTTTTATTGTGAGAGTGCACCGTAGCCAGTGGGAACCCACCGATATGGAAGGACTCACATTGATGCGGCATCCAATCACCACGGCTGCTGGATCCATGAAAGCTGGATGGTCCAAAGCCTCCCGCATGCGCCGAGCTGGACGCAGAAAAAGAAAGTGATGTAAAATCAGTCCTGATGGTCGGGCTTTCGCAGGTCAGCAAGTATTCTCCCCGTATTCGCGGGGATGATCCCAGCAAGGGTGATGATCGTCTGCACCGCGACCAATTCTCCCCGTATTCGCGGGGATGATCCCCGGCCTGACAGCCACGCGACAAGACCAATCAGATTCTCCCCGTATTCGCGGGGATGATCCTAGTCCCTAGGGGGTTTCGTCATGTGATGCTACATTCTCCCCGTATTCGCGGGGATGATCCCATCCGCAGCATCGCACAACCCTCCCCCTCGGAATTCTCCCCGTATTCGCGGGGATGATCCCATCGCCTTCATCCTTTGCCCAGCTGGCTGCTGATTCTCCCCGTATTCGCGGGGATGATCCCCTGTTCACGCAGAAGATTGACCAATCCTCAATATTCTCCCCGTATTCGCGGGGATGATCCCCGCGGCTCAGGTAGCGCGCACTGAGGATAATCATTCTCCCCGTATTCGCGGGGATGATCCCTTATCAACGTCCACGCCCTGCATCTGTAGGGTATTCTCCCCGTATTCGCGGGGATGATCCCTTCACACGATACGGACGCAACATGACTACGCAATTCTCCCCGTATTCGCGGGGATGATCCCAGTAGCACGGCGCGGCGTCGTTCGTGGTCATCATTCTCCCCGTATTCGCGGGGATGATCCCTCGACAGGTTTTTTCGTCTTGTCCTTGATGCCATTCTCCCCGTATTCGCGGGGATGATCCGGCATTGTACTGTCCGTCACGAGTGACTATGTGATTCTCCCCGTATTCGCGGGGATGATCCCATAACATACCCATCTGTTGAACCAAACTCGGTATTCTCCCCGTATTCGCGGGGATGATCCCAAACTGAAAGTGTTCAATTATCGCCAGGCTGCATTCTCCCCGTATTCGCGGGGATGATCCCCGTCCATTGGCGTACTGCTGCTGGGTTGTGCCATTCTCCCCGTATTCGCGGGGATGATCCCACGCCCGCTCCAGCGGGCTTCCCCAATGTCTGCATTCTCCCCGTATTCGCGGGGATGATCCCACCGTTGTCAGAGTGCCAGCACGACCAGAATCATTCTCCCCGTATTCGCGGGGATGATCCCACCGAAAGCAATTTCGGGCAGTTCGGATTCGTATTCTCCCCGTATTCGCGGGGATGATCCCACCGGCATCGCCCAAGTCAACGCGGAAATCGCATTCTCCCCGTATTCGCGGGGATGATCCCAAGCGATAGCGGCGGGTGTGGAGAATAACCGCATTCTCCCCGTATTCGCGGGGATGATCCGTCAGAATCCACACCATGAGGTCGGAATACACAATTCTCCCCGTATTCGCGGGGATGATCCCCTCCATGGAGACGCGGCGGGTGATGAGGGCATA